>OFQX01000359.1_pt1 | contig 14218 bp, 32 predicted proteins | sample 1542951 | NCBI WGS metagenome assembly OFQX01 (sample SAMN07774215, study PRJEB24372) | wastewater metagenome | isolation source: WWTP Novara (Effluent) | place: Italy: Novara | collected 2015-12
CCTGGATCTCACGGGCGAGCTGATCCAGGGGCTGCCCCGTGTCCTTCACGGGCTCCTTCGTCGCCGGGGTGGGCTCCCTCGGGGCGGCGACCCTCTCGCCGGGCTCCCGATCCACGGGCGGCTGACTCTCGCGGGCGGCCATGGCCCGGAGGTCGGACGGGCTGGACGTGATCTCCTCCGGGCGGGCCGGGGAGACGTCCTTGTTGATTGAGGTGACAGCCTCGTAGACCTTGGCCCGAACGTCCTCCACGAGCTTGGTCGTTTCCTCGGAGAGCGTGACCGGGATCTCGAGCTGCTTCTCATCGACAGGAGCGGCCGGAGCTTCCTGGGCCGGGGCGTCCTTGTTCTTGCCGCGGGGCTTGCTCGGGAGGGCCTTGGTCGTGTTCGGGATGTGCGTCGGCTTGCCCTCCGCGTAGATCACGTCATCCGGGGCCCCGGAGACGACGTGGTCCACCACGAACTCCGCGGCGAAGAACTTCTCGACCTGGGCAACCAAGCCCATCACCTCCGCGGCAGTGAAGGGCTTGGGATCCTCCCCAAGCTTCTCGTCCTTCCGGTTACGGTCCTCGAGCAGGATGGTGATCCCGTCGGCCCCCCAGTTCACGTTCACGATGTCCATCTTGATCGTCGTCATCTGCTCTTCCCTCTCAGTTCAGATCTTCGTGCTTGCGTTCCATCTCGGACATGAAGCGATCCCACGAACGGATCGATCCAATCAGCGCCATCCCCATGAGGATGAAGTTCACGTCCAGGTCCCAGAGATTCTCCGCCTTTCCGGCCAGAACCTCCTCGAGGCTCGACACCATCCGGGCCGTGCTCGGCTCCCGATCCATCGTCCTGGCGCGACAGACGGCCTGACGAAGATCGTCGAGCGACGGTGGAACGTCCGGCAGATCGCTCGGACGTGCAGGCGTCCCTCCCAGCTTCGGATGCTTCATCACGGTCCCTTCCTCATCCAGATGTCCACGCTCGGACTGACCCCCGTCTTGTCGTCGCGGACTTCCACCCGGAGCTTGTGCCCGTTCTGAAGGAGAAGGCTGAGCGTCTTCTGCCCCCGGATCAGGTGCCCGACCTGGCTCGGCTTCTCCTCGTCCTTCGGCCACGCCAGGACCCTGACGGCCCACTGATCGTGCTCGTTGCTCGGCTCCGCCTCCAGCTTCACCCGGAGCGGGAACACGAACCTGTGCATCCTCGCCCGCCACTCGTGGAACTGCGTCCCGACCACGGAGACCGTGCTCAGGAGGAACTCGCCCGGGAGCGGGCCCCGCTTCGGGTCCACCTCGATCTTGTCCGGCTCCTTGCTCATCGCGGCTGTACCTCGTCCTTACTGATGCTCCGGAGAGCGACTCGAAGCTCCTCCAGATGTTCCATGTCCTCGCGGAGCCTCTTGAGCAGGCTCACATGGAGCTGGTCCAAGTCCTTTTCTCCGAGGGCACTGATCGACTTGTCGTTGTCCGTCCCGAGCCCCTTGGACACCTCGGATAGGACCAGCCTCTTCACCTTCAGCTCGATCTCCGTCATCGCGCAGCCCAGGAGATCAGAAGGGAGATCAGGGTGACGAACATCGACACCAGAACCCCGCGCCGGAGCTGCTCCTCGTTCCTGGAGAACAGCAAATCCATCCCCAGAAACACGAGCAACATGAATACCTGAAAATACCCGTCCTTCATCGGATGCTCCTTCTCGCTTCTTCTCGGATCCACTGCCGATCCATCTGGTCTGGATCTAACTTAGGGGTCACTGGTGCGCCTTCAAGTACCGAAGGGCGCTCTCAACAACCTCGACGCTGTCCTGAAGCATACCAATCCCGCTATTACATTTCAGGCAGAGCACCCCGCGAACCTTGCCCGTTTTGTGGCAGTGATCGACATTGCTCACAACGCAGTCCACAGGAACTTTACAGATACAGCATTGATGATTCTGGCTCTTAACAACAGCCTCGAGCTCTTCCATCGTGATGCCGTACTCCCGCTTGATATACCTGCCTCGGTGCGCTTTTCGCCACTCCGGATCCGCCCACCGTACTTTGTTGCGCTCACGCTCCCTAGCGAGATTCTCTTCCGTCCTTCGCCATTTATATTCCGGACTATTCGGATCCTTGCGATCCGCCTTGGCTTTCTCGAGCTTTGCCTTGGTTAGCTCGGGATCCGAGTGGTACTTCTTTGCGGCCCATTCGGAACGATAGGCCCTGGACTTGTCTGGATCTTTGTGTGGCACGGGCCCGTATAACCCAAACTGGATCCCGAGGCTAGCGAATGGAGCGCCTGGCCTCCTCCCTTAGCCATTTAAGATCGAGCTGGTCTGGATCTTTCGTGGGGGGAAGCCGCACGAACCCAGATTTCTTGCCCAGAACTTCAAGGGTCATGGCCATCGCCTCCCCTTTCCTCCATGCATCCCCGTCCAGGAGCGCCACGATCGGGCGCTTCGCTCCGCGCATGAGCTCCATCTGCTCCTTGCCCCAGGTCCCCAGAACAGCGAACCCGTCCGGATAGACGAAGGCTGCATCTAGGGTGCCCTCGACGGCCAGAGCGGGCTCGTCGGTCTCTTTGTACAGAATCTCCTCCATGTACAGGACCTTGCTCCGCTTGAGCCCCCGGCAATAGAGGTAGCTCAGATCCTTCTGCCCGGTGTAGTCCCGACCTACATACCCGAGCCATTCCGTTCTGCTCTCCGGAGCGAAGATCGGGACGATGAGCCTGCCCCGAAAGTCCTGCTCCCCCTCCTCGCGATTTGGCTTATGGAGCGTCATCCCCATTCCCAATTCCGCAATGGCTGTCTCCGTTATGCCACGTTTGACGGCGTACCGATGCGCGGGTTGCGAGATAATCGACGGGTAATATCCGATCGGAAAGAACCCCTCCGGGGGTTCCACCGTCTCGACCGGAACATGGTCATTGCGCGCACGGGAAGGGGTCGCAAACGCCGCCGAAAGGGATTCTTGGGGGGTTAGCCGTCCCCAGGCTTTGCAGCGCCAGCAGGACCACTTCCCGGTCGCGACGATGTAATCCAGCTTCTTCTTCCGGGTATAGTGCCCGGAGGCGATGCAGAAGGGGCAGACGGCCCGGAGGATGTCTCCCGAGGCGGATTCGATGGAGAGCGCCTCCATCACCATCCGGTTGGCCTTGTTCACAGCTTCAGCTTCTTGGGTTCGTCGTCCCTTGCTCCGTTGTCATCGGAGAGCTCGTACAGGACGATCGTTCCGGTGAGCGGGGACTTCTTGAGCTTCTCTGCCCAGGCTCGGGCCCTCTCCTCCGTGTCGAAGATCCGCATGTTGGCCATGTGCATGGTTCCGCGCCAGACCGTTGTGCTCAGATAGCGTTTCACCGTTGTGACTTTCTGTATTCCTCGCCCCGGAGGAACTCGGCGTGGTGGTAGCGCCTCTGACACCGGGCGATGTAGACCAGGGCTGCCACCTTCTGGGCTTCGAAGAGGGTTCGGTGGAAGGAAGCGTTGACGGTCAGGTGTGTCTTGTTGTTCCCGCTGCCCAGGGGGGATTGGACATAGAACGCGAAGGTTCCCCAGTCGTTCTCGTTGGGCATCCAGGCCCCGCGGGAGAGGACGAACTTCCGCCAGGGCTCGGTCTGATGGAGCTTATGGCTCCTGGGGCTCATATCCTGTCTCCCTTCTGGCCTGACCGGCCCAGCATGATGTTGCGAAGGTGATGAACAAGTTCCTGTTCTCGAGGAGCCAGGGGAGGTAGACGGCGAACTCGTTGGGGCCGAAGCGGATGATCTCCCACTCGTCCACCTCCTCGATCGCGAGCTTCCTGACCTCCGCCTTCGTCCGGATGGTGAGGAATCGGTAGATGCACCTGTCGCTCACCATCTCGTAGATCCACGCTCCTTCTACCGAGAAGTAGTAGACGGCGGCCCCGATCTCAATCGCCGTCAGGATCTTCGGGTTCGTAGTCCTGAGCTTCGTGTCCGATGGGGAGTTCGGCATCTTCATCTTCCTCGAGGGCCACCAGCTCGGACAGGCTCAGACGCTCCTTCGGAGGGGCCATCGGGGGCGAGCCGGGCCTGTACCATCCGAAGAAGCACCATCCGTTGGGATCGAGCTTCATGAGGCCACATGGACCTTCCGGGTCGTAGATCCGCTCGTCCCGGTTGGTCAGGAGGAGCTGGACCTCGATGCCTGGATCCACCGACGGATCGGGCTCGATCCGTAGGAAGAGCGGCTTACGGTTCATGAGTTCCGGACGGTCGCGGGTGAGGATGTCGAGCGCCTCCCAGGGATCGGCGGCCTTGATCCTCACCTCGAACATCCTCATCCGCTGCTTGCTCACTTCTGGACGATCTCCGTCGGAACCGGGTCGAGGTCCAGGCAGACCTTCCTGTCGGGCTGGAGGCCCTTGTGCCACCCGAGGTTCTTGGCCGTCCGCTTCCAGAACTGGGCCTCGCGGATGGCGGAGCCCTTCTGATGCAGGAGCTGGGCGTACCTGTTCCGCATGTCCTTCGCCCGGATGCGGGCGTCGGCGAGGAGGTCTCGAATCTCCTTCGCTTCCGCATCCATCTCGTCGGACATGCTCGAGCGGCCCCACAAGTAGGCTGCCGCGATGAGCACGGTGCCCAGGACGCAGGTAACGACGTAGGCCCAGACCGGAATACCTTGGTTCATGATCTATTCTTCCTCTCCGACTCGAATTGGTGCGTGGACGGAACACTTGCCCTGGGGGGCGTAGGCGGCTCGGCCGCATGTCGTACCGCCGGGGTGTTCCGGCGGTCTGATCCTGTGATGACAACCGTACGGGATGACCTCGTACGGAAGTTCCTTGTGAACCCCGGGCTTACGCATCGGGGGCTTCGAGCGCTGGTTGTTCGGCTTATGCCCCGCCGCGTGGCAGAGCGAGCACCGAAAGGTTCCTGGGATGACCGGATTGCGGACCCACTCGTGGGGACAGTTCTGGGTGTCGACCCGATCCGATCGCTTCATTCCAGAACCCCCTCGATGATCCGGGATCGCTTCTGCATGTACGTCCCGACCAGGAGCGCTTCCTCCGTGCGGAAGTCCCGCTTCAGATCGGCGAGCTTCTGGTGCAGATCCAGCCCCTGCTTCAGCGGAAGGAGCTTGACCGGGACGAAGCTGTAGCCCCCGTAGCCGACGATCCTGACGCTCCCGTCCGGAAGAACCTCGGCGACTTCTCCCCCGAGGAAGAACGGGAATTGGTCGTACTTCCAGAAGGCGTACAGGGGCTTCCCCGTCTCGACCGGAGTCTCCCGCTGGTAGACGAGCCGGTAGCCCCTGTCGAGCGATTCGGCCTCTCGGTAGGTCCAGCCGGAGTTTTGCAGGTTCAGGATGGCCTGGATGTCTTCGCACCAGACCCTGTGTGTTTCGATCACAGCTTCCTCCGTTCGACCAGCTCAACCGTGGCAGTCCACATGTCCGGCGGGTCTCGGTAGTAATGGATCTCGGAGATCCGCCAGACGCCGACGTCGCCCCTTTGCATGTCGACCAGAACTACATCCCCGACGTTCAGGCCCAGTCCGTGGCCGATCCAACGGCTTCCGGAGACGCTAGAGAAGTTGTGCCCCCAGCACCTCTGCTGTTGCCTGTAGTCGTGCTCCACCCCGCTGAGCCACGGTTTCTTGTCGACGGATGGGGAGCGTCCAGATGCGTACCAGGCCATGAAGCAGAGGACGCCCACGAGGACGAAGAGCATGAAGAGGTTGGGGCTCACGGTTCCGGCTCCGTCATGATGGATTCGATCGTCCTTCCGAGGCCGATCTGGATGGTCCCCTGGAGCTTCTTGGCGAGGTCGATGACCGCTTCGGAGGGGGAATCTCCCGAGCCGACCTCGGTGATGGTGTTGTCCGTGTAGACGATCAGGGTCTTGGTCGTCTGCCAGAACTTGATCCGGTGGGCCTCCCGGACGAGGAGAACGATCGCCCTTTCGAGTCTACTCATGAATCTTCCCGTCTCTCGCTCATCTCGTCGAGAATCTCGCGCCACTCTTCTGCCGCCTCGGAGTAGGCCTTGTGGAGCCTGCTCAGAATCTTCTTCCGTTCCCCGTCGCTGATCCGTTTGCCCGATTGGAGCATCTGGACCTCCAGGATCTTCACGGAGAGGGCGAGCCAGAGGGCCCTGTCTGCGTCCTTGTTCCCCGTCGGACTCTGCTCCGCCCAGGCCTTCGGGAGCGGGGCATCTGCCGGGATCGTGGCCTGAAAGTTCAGAAGCCTTCGGAGATACTCGATCTCCTGATCCTTCGCACGAAGCCTCTCCTTGAATGTGGGCTCCGCGACTTGGGCAAGCTGCGCCTCGAGCTGTCCGATCCGGAGCTTGGCCTGTCGAAGCTGCAAAGCCTCCGCCTTGTCCTGGTTGTGCATGTGCCAGCGGAGGGAAACTAGCCTTTCGATCCGCTTCTCCCTGGCCGTTCGTGCCCTGTTGATCCAGCTCGCCAGCTCCTGGCTGGACAGCCCCTTGGCGGAGCCCATCAGATTCGGGACCTGGAGCTGCTCGTCGATCTGCTGGATCTCGAGCATGATCAGCTCGATCTCCTTGGAGAGTTCGTTGCTCATGATCAGTCCTTCTCGTGAATGTAGATCCAGAGAAGGCCGCCCAGGACAACGGCGATGACGGACATGAGGAACCAGTTCGGGTTCCATCCGCGGATGAAGAAGAAGTAGAACGGGGCGACGAGCCCGAACAGGGACGAAGCGAACCAGACCAGGACGATCAGGACCCGGAGAAGTCGCTTCACAAGTCGGATCTCCCAGGCTCGTTCGTAGGCACGTTTCAGATCCTCCATGTCCTTCTGGAGCCGGACGATCCGCTCATCCTTCTCCTTGCAGATCACGCCCAGATTCTTGTTCTGCTGCTCCAGATCCAGAATCTGTCGGTCCTTCGGATCAGCTCCCGCAGCAGCCGTTGGGGTCTTGGGCGTTTCCATCAGTCGGGCCTCTTCTCGGAAGAGGTTTCGTACCCGAGGGAGCGGAGGATCTGCCTGTGCGAAGCCGCCATGGCGATCTCCCCGCGCACTTTCCACATCTCGATCGCGTTCAGGTTGAGCCGGATGAACTCCGACTTCCGCCGCTCGTCCTCCGCCTGGGACTCTTCGGCGGACCTGATCGCCTGCTCGAGTAGCCCCATCCGCATGGTCATGATCCGCCGTGAGCGAACCAGGCTCAGAACCAGCCCGATGTTGATCGCCAGGAAAAAGGCCGAAACGGTGAACCTTCCGGTCCCGGCGTAGACCTTCTCTGGGATGAGACTGATCAGCCCGATCGTTGCGATCATGACCCCGAGCTCGTTTGCCAGGGACCAGAACCTGACCTTCTTCTCGCTCCAGCCTTCGTAGTTCATTCCGATTCCTCTTCGATTCCCATGTCGTCCGGAAGCTCCAGCGGGGGATCGTCGATCGCGACCCGAACGCTCGTCGACACGGTGGCGGACAGAACAGGAGCCGGAGGAAGCTCCGGAAGATGGACGATCTGCTCGATCATCGGCTCATCAGCCCGCCGGAAGGTCAGACCCGTCAGATGGGCGAGGTACGAGGCCGACTTGATCTTCCCCGTATCCCCTCGGTTGTACTGTTGATTGTACGCGACAGTCGCCTCGTATCTCCGTTCCGCTTCCGCCGCTGCCATGGCCCGGATCCGGGCGGTGATGTCAGCCGGGATGTCGAAGGTTCCGACGGGTTCGCCGATGACCTTCGGCGAGCGGTACTCGCTAGCGTGGTTGAGCCAGTCGAGATGCGTGGCCTTCTCGTACCGATTCGCGGGGTCCTCGATTTCCTTCGAGGAGAAGAAATCCTCGAACAGCTCGTGGCCTGCGGATGGGCTGACGAAGAACTGACTCTTCGTCCAGGACAGGCGACTGTCGTATTGCCGAGTGATGTTGTTGTAGGTCCGCAGGCGACTGTCGTATTGCCGAGTGATGTTGTTGTAGGTCCGGTTGTCTACGCAGAAGGCGAACTCGCCCAGGTAAGCATGGCGATTGCCATGGCGATCGAGGTAGATCGCCCCCTCGACGAGCTTCTCCGCCTTGATGACCTTCTTGTAGCGGCGATCCTGGGCGAGTTCGATCTCCCGGTGGAGCTTGGAGCCCTTCTTCACCAGGTTCATCCCGCCGGAGTTGGCCCAGATGAAGGGGCCCATGATCTTCCCGTCCCGAACCTCCCCGAAGACGAGCGCCTCATAGATCACGTCCGGGCGGATCGTGACGTAGAAGCGGTCCAGAATTCTCCCCTGGAACTCGCCCTTGTACCCGCCCTCGAAGATCTCGATGAACGGAATCTCCCGATTGGGAAGCTCCACGTTCTTGAAGACGACGCCCGTCTGACCTTCTCCGGCCCAGCGGAGGGCATTGGCGGAGGTCTTGCTGTTGGCGGCGTCCACGACCTTGGTTGGGGCGACCTTGATCTCCTCGGGCTCCTCGCCCGGCTTGAGGTACTTGGTCAGCGGGGTGATGACCACTGCGGGCCGAGAGACGTACCGGATGGTCTTCGGGATGTAGCCCGTGGTCATCGCGTCACCATCTGGATCGCGCTGTTGAGCTCGTCCCGCTTCTCCTCGAGATCCTTGAGCAGATCCTGGCGGTACTCCTCGAGCAGAACGCTCTTGCGGGTCTTGGGGACGGGCGATTCCCAGTGGATAGTGCCGCTCTGGCTCACCTCCAGGACAAATTGCGGGCTCTTGGTCCCCTCCCCGTGCTTCCGGAGGGTGAGCTCCATGTCCTCTTCCGAGCAGCCGTACAGGGTCGCCGAGGCCTCCCGGAGATCGAACAGATCGATCGGGGGCTTCATGGCCCCGTTGTCGGCGGTGTTCCGGAGCTTGGGTGCCCTGATCTTCTGGTCGATCTCCTTCAGGAGTTCCACCGTCTCGGGCCGGAGGAGCCGTTCGGTCTCCCGGGTCACATCCGCTTCGGAAGCCTCGCCCCTGTTGAAGGGGAGTTGGATGCCGCTCATCAGTCCCTCGCTCATCCGGATCGCCTTGGATCGCTCCTCCGAGGCCTCGATCTGGAGCTGGATCAGCCGCTCGAGGAGAACCTCCGGAGGGGTGACGGTCCTCTCGCCGAGACATCTGGAACAGGTGTCCCCGTACTTGAACGGGTACTGGTTGATCCCGGAGCCGTTGCATTCCGGGCAGGACATCGTTCGTTCTTCGCTCATTGCCTTCTCACTTTCCGTTCGGGGGAATGATGTGATTGAGGACGTGGCTCATGTCGGCCATGCGGCCCGACTTCATGAAGTGCGGGATGGGCCCGAGGGGCGTCCCCGTCGTCCCCAGGAACCGATCCGCATCGACGTAACAGGTGTATCCGGCGCTGGCCCTGATGTCGGGCTGCGGGGTTTCGCTCACCAGGAAGTCCGTAATTCTGACCTTGTGGATGGAGTCCGCCAATCCCGAGCGGGTCAGGAGCGGAATGGGCTGTCCGACCTTCCAATCCGGGCGCTTGGATTGCGTCGGGGTGAGAACCCAATTGGGATTCTCCTTGTCCTGGGCCATGTTCGCCAGGGCCTGCCAGACGGTCTTACCCGTGTTGTACGCGCTGTCCCGATCCTCACGCAGCGGGCTCTTGACGATGTCCCCGTAGTCCACAACGCGGAATCTGATCCGAGCGTCGTGGACCTTCTCCTGATGGCGGAACCAGGCGGCCACGCCGTCCGTATCCATGGTCCCGGCCTCGAACTTGTCGATGAACATCCGGCCCATCTGTCGCTGGGACTTCATGGCCCTCCAGGCGCGGAGGGCATCGGCCATCATCCGAGGATCTTCGAGATCGTTGATCTCGCAGCCCACGATCGCGGCCAGAACCCGCTTGTGGATCTCGGACTTCGGGAGCTCGAGGGAGAGATATCCGACGTTCTCCCCCTGGAGAAGGGCGCAGGCGGACATATAGCAGGCGAACATCGACTTCCCGGCCTTGCTGTCCATGAGCAAGGTCATCAATGTTCCCAGGGGCCAGCCGCCCTTCCAGAGCGTATCCAGTTCGTAGATTCCGGTCAGGAGCTTCCGCCCCGTGGGGGCGTCTTTGACCTCCTGCTCGGTGTCCTCCCCGAACTCCGAGGACTTGGTCTCGACCTCCGCAACTGGTGATCCCAGCTCATCGCAGGCTGCCAGCTTCGCCAGGAGCGTTGGTCCGAAGAATCCTCCGTTCTTGTACCGATCCATCACCTCGCGGGTGAGTTGCTGGCTCCAGGAAAGCCGGACCGGAGCGATCAGCTCGTTCACCGTCCGGTCGACATCAACATCGATCCGATCGCCCAGGACATCGGCCAGGGCGTCCAGATCGTCCGAGGAGACGCTACCCTCGTTCATCCAGAGGGCGGCGCGCTGGATGACCAGACTCTCGTCGGGCCATCCGTGGTCCACCGCGACGCTCTTGGCGAGCTTCACGAGGAGCTGGTTGGTCGGATCGCCAAGCTCTTCCTGATCGATCCGATTGCCGATGCGAAGCCAGAACACCTTGCTGCGGACGCAAAGAAGCGCGATGGTCCGCTCGAATTCCTGGGACAGGCCGTAGCTCATACATCTCTGTTTCTGGGAGGGCGCGCCTCCCCCGACATCTCGTTCTTCAGCCCGGAAGCTTCCGCCAGCAGCCCTCCTCGTATGCCATGTTGAAGACGGGATCGATCCGCCTCCGGGTTTCGAGGCAGGAATACTCCCCCTGCATGTAGACCTTGATCTCCCGCGGACTACCGCAGGCGGGCATGGTCACGAAGCTGGTCCGCTCCCCGGCCATCTTGAACTGGTAGGTGTGGACCGTCTGGCCCTCGCCCGGATACTCCCCGATTTTTTCCGCCATCTCTCCCTCACTTCAAAGCTCCGGCCCAGAGGAACTCGCCCTCATCGGCCCTCTTCTGCCACTCTTGCTCGAGCTTTTGAGCCTCTTCTTCGGAAACCGATCGCCCGCTAACGACCGACGGGACGCTGAACATTCCCAGATTGGGGAAGCCCGCATCCGTCTCTCGATCCGCCTCGTCCATGACAGCCTTCTGGCTCCAGACGAAGTTGAACGGCGGGGACTTGGTCCCGATCTTCTCCTGGTGCTTGGAGAATTCCCCGAGGCGGAAGACGATCCATTCCGCGGGGGGGATGCCGAGGCCCGAGAGGAGCCCCAGAACCCCCATCAGGGGCGTCCTCTCGTCCTTCCGGATGGGGCGGGGCGGGATGCCGTAGTAGTGCTGCAAGGCCCCCCTCCAGGTCCTCCAGGCCATGTCGACCCACGAGGAAACGTCGGCCGAAAGCTGGGGGGCCGGAGGGAGGCGCGGCAGCGGCACGGGAGGGCTACTCCGAGGCCGGGCGGGGACCGAGCGGGTCGGCCGGGTTCTGGTTCACCATGAAGGGCTCGGGGCTGATCGACGGGTCGTAGACACGATCGCCCGGCTTGCGCTCGAAGGTCCCGATGCCGGGCTTCTTGGCCTCGCGCCGGTCCTCCTTGTTCTCGAGCCGCTTCTTGCCGTAGCCGATCTTCCGGACATCGAGGCACTTGTCGCCGTTGTACATCTTCAGTTCTCCTTACAGTTGTTCGTTCCGAGAAAGTGGGGCTCGGACCCCTCGCAGGCGGATACGCTAAGCATTCGGATCTTTGAGCAAGACTGACTGTCCTGCCTGAACTTATCGACCAGGACCTGCGTCAGCTCGTAGCTCCTGCGGGAATTATCCCCCGAGTACCGGACACCGTGGTTCTTCGGGTCGATGTTGAGCTGCTCGAGGGCCATGTTCTCGAATGCGCTCCAGGTGTCGCAGTATTCGAGATTGTTGCCCGATTCGTAGCACCGGGACGTGTCGATCCCCGAGCAGAGGGTCACGCGACCTTTTTGGCCTTCTGGACCATCGGGACCTCGCCCCCCTTCTTCTCGACGATGGTCTTCTCGGAGCAGACCGTGCAGCGGAAGACGGCCGGGTCCTTGGTCTGGTTCATCACCCGGTTCCGCAGGCCGTGCAGATCGTCCTGGCTCTGGGGCTGCTTGCACTTGTCGCTGTTGCATCGAAGGATCATGGGAATCTCTCTTTCGTTCTCGGACGTTGTTGGAATCAGCCCCAGGGCGGGGCTGACCATTGGAAGAGCGGGTTCACATTCCCCGCTCGAAGTTGTGCGTTCTCGTTCTGGAGCTTCCGGAGGGACTCGATCCAGACCTTCTCCGCGGCCTGCCATTCGGAGAGGAGCCGGGCATGTTCCGCAATCTCCTTCTCCTGCTGGGCCGCGATGGCGTTGGCCTCGTCGAGCTCCGCATTCATCCCTTCGATTTTAGGCGTCGCGATGTCGAGGACGCTCTGGAGCTGCCAGATTTCCTCCTTGAGATCCCGGATGATCCGGTTGGCCCCGGCGTAGGCCGCCTCGAGGAGCCGATAGTCCCCTCGGAACTCGGCGCACGCGGGGCAAGCGGCGACGCACTGCCCATCGGCAGCGGTCAGATGCATGGGGTTGCTCATGGCCCTATTTCTTCTTGTCGTACTCGGCCCGGACTGCGGTGCAGTAGGCCTCGACGTGGGGCCGGTCCGCCTGGAAGTCGGGGTTCAGCTTCTCTTCGTCGGTCATGATGTGCGTGCTCAGCCCGTCCTCGTTGAGGATGTTCATGCTGCCGCACTCGCAACAGATCATGAGGTTGCCGGGCTCGGGATGAGCGTCTGTCCCGTCCGCTGCGGTCTGGGCGTTGGACACGTTCCCGCAGTATGGACACTGAAGTTCGAGTCGGCTCATTGAGGTTCCCTTTCGAGCAGGGTTCGGTAGATGGCGAAGGCCCGGCGAATGCGGATCTTGTCCGCCAGGGGAAGCTCCCGTGGAAGGCAGTGGCAGCCCCCGTTGGTCCCCATGCCGTGGGGCCGGGAGACGATGCAGTTGTGATCCGAGCACCCGAGGGTCTTGAGCTCAGACCGGAGGGAATCGGAGGGAGTGTTGCTCACGCCGATGCCCCGCCGGTCTGGGCCCGATACTTCGCGACCAGCCCCGCCAGCTCCATGATCTTGGGCCAGGCCATGTGCAGGTCCGTGCCCTCCTTCCGGTCGTCCTCCGTGATCACCCGGAGCTTGCTCTCCGAGGTGAACAGGTTGGGGCTCTGGCAGAAGGGGCAGATGATCACCATGCCCACGACCGGCTCCATTCCGGGGGCGATGTCCAGACTCTCGGCGATGTCGCCCCCGCCTTTGCAGTTCGGGCACGTCAGATCGATCTTGTTGGTTTCCATGTTCCTCTCTCATCCGAATGCGAAGTTGGTCATGCCCTTGAGGTGATCGGGAACTTCGCACTTCCGAATCACGGGCATTCCTCGGGTCGTGTAGTCCGCTTCGTACCAGCCCATGATCTTGTAGCCTTCGGAGCCCCAGGTGGGAACCCCGACGGGCATCCTCTCGATCACGGCCCAGTTGTAGTAGAACTCGAACAGATCGCTGACGTTCCCCAGGACCTTCCGCTCGGCCTCATCGAAGCTGAGCTCGAAGCCCCAGCAGCGGCGTGAGCCCTTCGTGGCCCCGTCCGGATCCGCGATCACCGTCACCGCGTAGACGAAGTCTTCCATCACGGCACCGGGCTCAGGAGCCAGCGGATGCCCGTCTCCGGATCGACTCGGCTGTGGGTGGCTCCGTCAGCCCAGAACTCGTCAGCCCTCTCGAACGTCCAGCCCGTGTAGACGGTAACATTTACACGGACAAGTTCTGCCGTGTGGAGCAGCTCGTTCTTGAGCAGGGCCGATTTATTCCCCGAGCTTCCCGGAATGACCTGGAGCACGGAGACGTACTGTGCCGGGACGCCCTCGTCCTGTGTTGTCATGATGGCGATGGCGCCCTTCTTGAAATAGGGCTGGTGCGGAAGGATCATCGGATCGATCGCAGGCTCCTTCGTCACGGGCTTCCGCTTGGTCATGGCTTCTTGGCCTCCTTCTTCTTGAGCTTGTCCTCGCACACCTGGGAGCAGCAGCGGTCCTGCTGGGCGGCGAGAGGGCGGTAGAACTTGCGCTTGCAGAAGGCGCAGATGTTCAGGACCAGGTTTTCCATCAGACAACCTTCACGCGAACAGAAGTAGAAACAACGAGCTTATAGCTCGCGTCTTGCCACTCCTCGTCCCCGACCTTTCGGACGCGCATGTGAACGTCGGCGGGCCAGCATCCGTAGTTCGCCTTGTACTCCTCCACAAAGAACTGTACGGCCTGCTCGAGGGAGCTCGCTGATTGCTGGGATTGAAGAACCCCGCCCCCGTAGTTGATGAGAAACTCTCGACAGCTCATTTCCGTTTCCTCTCTTCCCGCAACAGCCCGATTAGCTCCTGGACCCTTGCGGCCAGC
>OFQX01000360.1_pt1 | contig 14214 bp, 14 predicted proteins | sample 1542951 | NCBI WGS metagenome assembly OFQX01 (sample SAMN07774215, study PRJEB24372) | wastewater metagenome | isolation source: WWTP Novara (Effluent) | place: Italy: Novara | collected 2015-12
TGGACAAGCACAACATCATTTACTGTAACTGATACTAAATGGGCGTATGTACAAGCAGGTGACGAGGTTGAGATTATCGAAGGAGCAGGTGCAGGGTTCACAGCACATATTAGTACTATCACAGAATCAGGTGGAACTTATACCATAACGATAGATGAAACCATTCCACTCATTTCTGCTTCTGATACATCGCATGTGATTGTAAATAACTGGACTAAGGGGGCAACGCTAGATTCAACAGAGACAAAATTACACGATACAACATCAGTAAACTTAAATTCAAAATGGATACAGATAAAATGCGAACTACGAGGAGAAGGAACACAGGTCGAGGAACTACAATTAGTCAATATGACTCACTTACCTACAAAATAATTTATGGCAAACACATATCAAAACTCACAGGGACAATACTTCAATACACAAGCAGAAGCAGCTGCTAGTAACACTTCTTTAGGAACTAATCCTAGTACTTTGAATACCTCAGCAACTTCTGCTGTAAATCAATCAAATGCACCTATCAATGCATCTTCACTAGGTACTCCTACAAACACACAAGTTCCACCTCCTGTAACTACAAACACAGCACAGATGAATCTTGGAACACAAGCAAGTGCATTTACAGAAGGTATTGCTGGTAATCAGGCAGCAGTAAATCAAGAAGCTGCTGCAACCGCAGTAGTTACACCAACAAATAGTCGCCAAGGTATCCTAGATAAAATTTCTAGTCTTTTAGGTGTTCAGTCAACACAAGGACAAGTTACTTCAGATATTTTCAATGAAGAAGGAGTACAAGCTAAAAAAGACTTGGTGCGTAACCTAGAAAATGAAGCACTGGCTAAAGACCGTGCTTATACAAAACAAGCAGAGAAGATTCGTATGAACTCAGAAGGTAAACTTGAATCTGGAATACAGATTGACTTGAATAACCTAGAACGACAGCGAAACAGTGAACTAGCAGACATTGCTATTCAATCTAAAATCGCTACTGGTAACTATCAGAGTGCTTTTGAAATTGCAGACACTAAGGTAAAGGCACAGTTTGAACCTATTGAAAACCAAATCAAGGGACTGACTACACTTTATGGATTGTATCAAGACGACCTTACAGAAAGTGAAAAAATTCAGGCACAAGCTAAGATTCAAGAGAAACAATCTGCTCTTGATTTTGCACGACAGAAGGAACTTGTGAAATATAAGGCATCGATAGATGCAGCAGAAATGGGAGTTAATCCTAAAGTACTTGCCACAGAACAGTTTAAGAAAGCTCAAGCAGCACAAAACCTCAAAAACACACTAGCCAAAACTATCGAAGCGGTAAACAAATATGGTAACAAGGAAAAATTATCTGCTGAAGGTAAAGGTATCCTCGATACATTAAAAGTTCAGCTTCGTTCAGAGATTTCTACCGCACTTGAACAGGGAGTAGTAGTGCCAGGAGAAGCTGCTTCATTTGATGCTATTGCAGGAGAACTTGGAAAGAGTTTCTTTATCAGAAATTCAAAAACTCTTGGTTCTCTTAATTCCCTCAGTTCATCTATGGATAGTCGAATTAGTACTCAGAAGGCAGCATTGCTAGGTACTTACGGATTGACTAATGACCAAGTTAATACATTGCTTGGTGTGTCTGGTGTTCAAAATGATCCATTGGGACTTGGATTAGGTGGAGGAAGCTCTAATAATAATCCCCTCGGAATATAAATATATGACACAAGAAGAATTTGCAAAATCAATCAAGACTAAATACCCACAGTACAAAGATATTGATACTGGTACTTTGGTGACTAAAATTGTTGAGAAATATCCAATATACCAATCGCAAATTACAGACTTACCAAAACCAAAGAAATTCGGATCTGAAACAGTAGGAGATATCAAAGAAACAGGTCAAGGAATTGCAGATGTAGCAAAATCACGATTTGCAAAAGGAAAAGAAGCATTAATGGCTGGTATTCGTGGTGAACAAGGAATAAAGGCAACTGCTCTACAAATTGCAGGACAAGGAGCTGGTGCAGTATCTGATATTGGAGGTGAATTGATTATGGGTGCAGGTAAAGCAGTATTACCTCAAGGTGCAGAAACAGCGATTTCAGAAACTACACAAAAAGTGCTTTCGCCAGTTGTACAATCACAGCCAGTACAAAACCTACTTTCTAAATATGAGGAATTAAAAACAAAAAACCCAGAGCAGGCACGAAATATTGATGCATTACTTGGTATTTCTGCTTTAGGATTAGATATTGCCACGCTTGGTGCTGGTAAGGCAGTTACATCTAGTGCGCGAGAGGGAATAACAACAGGAATAAAACAAGCTACTGAAGCTGGAGTGAGAGCAGCAGGTCTATTTTCTGATGCAACAGGTCCAACACGAGCAGCTATTCGTGAAATTTTGCCTACAAGAACATCAATAGCTTCTGGTAACCTATCAAAAGCCTTTGGTCTTACACCAACAGATGTTACAAGAATTGAAAAAACTATGGGTAAAAGTCTTGGTGATTGGGTTCAAGAAAAAGATTTAATCAAAGCCACAAAAGCAGAAACTGAACAAGCCATTGATGACCTTTACAAAAATTCATATAAGCAGGTTCGAGATGAGATTGGAAAAGTTGCAAAAGAATATACAGATATTGATGTACCTAGATATAAACAAGTGCTAAGTGAACTTCAAAAGAGTTCCGACCAGATAGGACTTGAGGTAGAAGCTAAAGAAATTTCTGACCTGCTTACAAAAGAAAAGTTTAATCTTTCTGATGTGCAGAGAGTAAAGGAATTAGTAGATAAAAATTACAGTCTCTATCGAAGAAGTGGCGACCCTACAGCTAGTATAAAAGCAGATGGACTACGAAACATTCGAGATGAGATAAAAACTTTCATTGAGAAAGAAGTTAAAGATACTACTGGTGCAGATATTCGTGCATTAAACAATGATGTTGCTTCTGCTAGAAGTCTTGCTGACAGTGCTGCAACAAGAGCAAGTCGAGCAACTACTGCAAATGAGGTTACCCTGTCAGATTTAGGTGTAGCTGGTACTGCTGGTATTGCAACAACACCTCTTGTGGGTATGGCTGCTGTATTTGTTAAAAAAGTAGTACAGTCACCAACTGTCAGACTTCGTATTGCAAAGATGTTACAAAGAATGCCAAAAGCAGAGAAAATTAAAGTGATTAAGACAATGCAAACTGGAAAAATACCAGAGCAATTCAAAAAATTCATAAAGAAAACAACAGACACCACTGGTGGTATCGGTGCTATTGGTTTAAAAAATACTTTAACCCCAAATAACGAAAAATAGTATTAGCAATATAACTGCAATTATTCCGCCTATAGTCATACCCTAACCATACAACCTATTAAATTATAAGTCAAAAAGTTATCCCCATATGGAAAATACACCAGATAGAAAAAAACTAGATAAATTAGCAAAACTAGCTCGTCTTGCTGATGATATTGACACTGGTGTTGTGGAACATCTTTTTGAACTTGATGAAAAAATAGAGGAATTGGAACATGAAATTGAGGAGTTAGAACTACAACACGGAGAAGATGGTAAAAATGGTGAAGTAGGCGAAAAGGGTGAAAAAGGCGAAAAGGGAGATACTGGCGAACTTGGAGATCAGGGTGAAAAAGGAGAAAAAGGTGAAAAGGGAGATACTGGAGAAAATGGTAAAGACGGAATTGATGGTAAAGATGGTAAGGATGGACTAAATGGTAAAGACGGAAGCCCTGATACACCAGACCAAGTCATTGAAAAAGTAAACCAATCATCAAAGCAAATTAAACTCGAACGAATCGAGACTACTTTGCTTGATAAGAAGTTTGAAGAAATGAAAACTATTGTACTTTCAAACGTACAATCGCTTCCTATCACAACTTCATTTATTAACGGAAGACGAGCAAAGAACTTTAATATAATCGATGCAACAGTTTCTTATGATGGTGATACTGCCAATATTACAACGGGAGCTTCAGGTGTCACAACCATAGGTACAATAGATTCAGTAACACCCTCTGCTAACGGTGCTGTTATTTCTGGTACTGAACTTGTAATGCAGAGTGCTTCTACTACTGTTCCAGGCTTAGTAAATGTAGGAGCACAATCATGGACTGGTACTAAATCAGTAGAAAAGACAGCTACCTCTGTTTCTGCTACTGACACTGCTATTAGAGCAGAAACTTTTGTTAATTTCCCTGCATCAGATACAGTAGATGCTCTTGTTTTTGGGTCTATTGGTTACCTTGGAATCACTGATGCACAGGATCATCTTTATGGGACTTATGTTGGAGTTGCAGGTAATTCAGAACATGCAGGAATAGGTACTGTTGCACAGCTTATTGGATCAGCAGGTTCGGTAACTAACACAGGAGGTGGAACTATAACAGATGCCATAGGAGTTGCTTCATATGTAGGAAACGAGTCAGGTGCAATAACCAACGCATATGCTTTCAAGGCAATATTCCTTTCAGGAACAAATAACTTCGGTTTCTTCAATGATATTGCTGGCTCTCAAAATAGATTCACAAAGACAACAGTATTAGAAAATCTAACTACAGGTGCAAGTGATTACCAAGCAACTAGGTCAGATTTAAGAGTAAATCTTTCAGGTGCAGATAGTGCTGTTGATATTTTATCACTTGAGGGACAAGTGCAAATTGATGACAACATAAACCATCCAAATGCTGTTTATGTCGGACTAAGAGGAGCAGGAACACATGAGGGTAGTGGTACTGTAGCTGTAATGGTTGGTTCGAATCATGAGGTTATCAATTTTGGTAGTGGTGTAATTACAACTGCCGCCGCAGTAAATGCTTATATTGAAAATGCTGGTGGTGGAAGTATTGGAACTTCTTATGGATTTAGAGTTTCAGGTCTTGCTGGTACTACCCAATATGGTTTTTATAACGACATTGCGGGTTCAGTCAATGTGTTTACTCGTACCCATATTTTGGCAGGTGATGCTATTAGATTTTATGATACAGACAATTCTCACTATACGGGTATTGCTGCAAATGGAACAACAACTGCTTCTATAGACTATACGCTACCTGCTGCTGGCCCTGCTGGTGATGGATATGCCTTAGTATCAACCACCACTGGAGTAATGTCATGGGTAGCAAATCCAGGTGCATGGTCACTCACAGGAAATGCTGGAACAACTGCTGGAACAAACTTTATCGGTACTACAGATGCAGTAGATTTAGTATTCAAAAGAAACTCTGTTGAACAGGCTCGTTTTGTTGCAGACCAACTTACCCTAAAGCCTTCTGCTGGAACTTATAACATCACAACAAGTGCAGATACTGACACTATTACAGTTGGTGTTGTTGGTGTTACTACTCAAAGCCAATTCTCTACATCTAAAGACTTAATTTCAATGAAATACATTGGAACAGTCCCAACAATGGCTGCTGGAGTAGAGGCAAGTGTAAATGGTCTTGTTTTCTACAATGGTTCAAGTGGATTATGGTTGTGGCCGTCTTTGGACTCAACAGGAACACAGGCACTCGTATCAGACGGTTCAGGAGTTTTGTCATGGGCTACCGTTGGAGTAGGAAGTGTGACAAGTGTAGATGCCTCAGGTGGTACAACAGGGCTTTCATTTTCAGGTGGCCCTATTACAACTTCAGGAACACTTACTCTTGGTGGTACTTTGGCATTGGCAAATGGTGGTACAGGAACAACTACAGGACTTCCTATCAATAACCTTATTGCAGCAACAGGTACAAACACTATAAACAACGCAAACTATGCACAAGCATGGCAGTGGAACTCTTTGACGACACAAATAGGTCTTAATCTTACAACCTCATCAATCACTACAGGTTCTTTGCTTAAATTAACCTCAACATCAACGGTTGGTAACGCATCTAAAATGTTGGAGATTTCTTCAACAGGAAATAACACTACGGCAAATAAAACCAATTATGGTGTTCATTCTACGGTTGGTCATTATAGAGCAGATGGTGCAACGGATATTGCGGGATATTTTTTGGGGTTGTCTTATGGTGATGCTTCAATTGTTTACGGAGTACAAGGAATAGCATCATCTGCTGGTGGTAATGCAAATACGTCTGCTGGAGGATATTTTCAAAACGCTACTGGTAGAAATGGAGTCGCTACGAACTATGGGGTGTACGCATCGAACACATCAGCTACAGGAGGATTAAATTCTTATGGTGGCTATTTCCTAAACAGTGCGACGGTTAGCACGTTAAGTGCTGGAATATATGCAGTGGAGGGTACTGAAGGCAATCAAGCACACTATGGTGGATATTTTTCAACGGGTGTAGGATTTGGGGTGAGTTCTACTGCTTCCTATTATGGGGTAAGGTCAGTAGCTAATGCAACACGTGCCACATCTACAGCGTACGGTGGTTATTTTGAGGCAACTGGTAGTGGAACAAAATATCCCCTGATTGCGACAGGGGGGAATGTGGGTATTGGAACAACTACTCCAACAGCTTTCTTGCATACAGTTCAAGCAGTATCTACGTCAGGTTCACCAACAGCACTTCTTATTGCTGGTGCTGCGCACACAACACTCACGGCTTCAACCGAAGCAATTGATATAAACTTTAACCTTGCACGAACAGTACAATTTGCAACAGGTGCATTGACTACTCAACGAGCAATGCTTATCCAAGCACCTACTTATAGATTTGTTGGAGCAAGTACTATTACAGATGCTTACACAGTAGCGATTGGCGGTGCTCCAGCAACAGGTACAAACGCAACAATTACTCGCTCATGGGCATTAGCGGTACAATCAGGAAATACACAGCTTGCAGGAAGTAACTATCTTGGTGCAACAGGTGTCGCACCTACAGCATTTGCTCATATTGCAGCAGGAACTACAGCACAGGCACAGATTAGACTAACTCCAGGTGTCGCCCCAACAACGCCAAATGACGGAGACGTATACTATATTGATACGAACGATAGATTCATGGTTCGTAAAAATACTCTTGATTCTGAAATCATATCAGCATCAGCGGTCACAACAGAGTTAGTGGTGAGCGATACAACGCTTACGATAACCTATAACGGTGTTACTTATAAATTACTAGCCGTAGCATAAAATATATATGGAAAAATCATACGAAAAAGTAGACAACAAATTAGTGGAGACAGTTATAGAACAAAAGGAAACTGTCACTGAGCACAACTTAGATGAACTCATTAAAATCAGGGAGTCTATTGATGTTTCAGAAGCAGAATATCTTGCAAAATCACAAGCAGAAAAAGATAAATTTGATGCCTTGATTGCAGAATGTAAAAAGAAAGGGATTGTTGAACAAGTAGATGTAGCGCAAGTAGAAGTAGTATCGGATAATTTGTAATACTGTAGGCTTCAGTTATCTGGAAATTCCAGGATAACTGGTTCCTATCAGTCTTATAAGGACTGTTAATAACCTATGCTTAATCAATATCTAAAAACTACATACGATGCAATACATAATGCCTGTACCATAACAACAATGAAGTGTGTATCGGTTGTTTTAGTTATCTGTGCACATATTGCATTTGGCGATGTTGATTCAGCAGTATTAGTTGGTGTTGGCGCATTAACTGTCCTTGATTTTATAACAGCTATAATGCGTGAGTATAAGCTAGGTAGAAAAATTGAATCACGAAAAATAATCAAAACAGCAGTAAAACTATTTGTTTATGGATTGCTTATATCAGCATCATATATCACAGAGGCAGTTATCGGAATCAAAGCATTTAATCTGCCAGTTACAGAAATAATGGCTACATTCATTGCGGTAACAGAACTTGTTTCAATAATGGAAAATGTTGGTGACATGGGATATGTTATCCCACAGAAATTATTAGGTCGTTTAAAAGAAATAAGAGACGAAAAATAACATGAAAGTCTTAATCATTGCTAACAATCAAAAATGGAAGTCTTGGGACAAGAAAATCCAGTCGATAAAAGACTGGTTTGCCCCAGCAGTAAACCTTGAAATTACATTGGTTCATGAAAAGTTTACATGCGTACCATTTGAAGAATACGGAGTGTTTGATAATCAATCACGCAAAGGTGTTTCAAAGACTTGGTTTAATGAAAATATCACAAAGAAATATCCAGGATATGATGTTGCTATACTATCAATGCGTATCAAAGATTGGGGAGGATTCCCAGTAGAGGGTTGGCAATGGGATGGTAAATGTATTGCGCTCGCATCAGACGAGAAAGGATTCTACAACTTTAAGGGGGTAAAATATGAAGGAGAAAAATGGTTCAATATCGTACGACACGAACTATCACACGCTCTTTATACAATCCAAGGTAAAGTAGATAGAACCCACTTCCACTGGGATAGTGGTGACCTATCTAAAGTCCTCCCAGAGCTAAAATTTGGCACCTCTACAGTGACTATTACACGAAATCAGGATGATGGTGTACAGACACTTGGAACGCTTGAATACGAAGGTTTTAAATGCAATACACTTGAAAGACCATGGAAGAATAATACGATTAATATCTCTTGTATTCCAAAAGGTGAGTACACAGTAAAGTGGACATTCTCTCCCAAGTTTATGAGGTATACCTACGAGGTACAGAGTGTACCAAAGCGTTCAGGTATCAGGTTTCATGTAGGCAACTATTTTACGCAAATCGCAGGTTGTTTCCTATTAGGAAGTGGCTACAAAGATTTGAATACAGATGGTCGCTTAGATATTATTAACAGCACTATTACTATTAAACAGTTTGAAACATTGTTGAATAAGCAAGACTTCAAACTAATCATTAAATAATATGAAAACAAACATTAAATCAGCATTAGTATCATTTGCTATTTCAGGTATCCTTGCGGGTGCACTGTATATTTTACAAATTGGAGATGTATTCGCTATTGATATAAAGGGATTAGTAAATGTAGTTTTTATTGCTATCCTTGTTGCAGTTGTTTCATTCTTGAAATCTATTGGAACAAATAAAGATGGAACTTTTGCAGGAATTAAGATTAAATAAGTTATCCCCAACTACGCCCAAAACGGCGTTTTTTGGTACCCAAATATAGTATAATGGAGTATCGGACAAGAGTTTGGTTGTAGCTCAAATAACCACTAACATGAATAAAAACCTCGTTATATTCATCATATTAGTTATCCTTTGGGGATTACTATTTGTGAGGAATACCAAAGCGGAGGCTCCACTTTTAGATATAAGTGTACCGCTTGAAGTGCAAAATAATCCTATTAAAGAGTTTGCCTATAACCAAGTCAAATTCAGATGGGACGAAAGCCAATGGAGTAGTTTTAATAGTATCATTGAAAGAGAAAGTAGTTGGAATCCAAAGAATCAAAATCCAACTTCTACAGCCTATGGATTAGGTCAGTTCCTAAATTCTACATGGCAAGGAACAGGATATACAAAAACCGATGACCCGCAAAAACAAATCATGGCAACGATAGAGTACATTTCTCAACGATACGGAACACCAAAAGACGCTTGGAAATTCTGGCAATCTGCTAGGTATTATTAGTATAATACTTGTATTAAACTATAGCTCATGCTATAGTTTTTTATATGAGAAAAAGAATCAATTTAATTGGTAACAAATTTGGGAAATTAACAGTTCTTAAAAAGGGTAAAAAAGTTATATATAAAAACCAAAGTAAGATTTATTGGGAGTGTTTATGTTCCTGTGGTAAAAAAACAGAAGTTGTAGCTGGTTCACTGTTGAATGGATTAGTGAAATCATGCGGATGTCTTAGGGATGAAATGGTCAAAAAAAGAATGACTACACACGGAATGTCATACACTAGAGCTTATTCATCGTGGTCATCTATGCTTTCCAGGGTTAAAGATAAAAATAAGTTGCGGTATTATGGGAATACTACAGTATGTGTGGGGTGGAAAAAATTTAAAGGATTTATAAAAGATATGGGTGTTCCTCCTACTGAAAAACATGAAATTGATAGAATAGATCCAAATGGGAATTATTGTAAAGAAAATTGTAGATGGGCAAATCGGTCTGAACAGATGCGAAATACAAAGAGAAATCATGATATGTGGATCTTCTATAATTCAAGAAAATCAGCTGTATCTTATAGATTATTCAAGAAGCGTATAAATGAGTGTGGCTGGGATATAAATAAGGCAATATCAACTGGTAAGATGAAAAATCAGTTTGTGTAAAAGTTGGTACTAACTTATCCACAGATAAATCCTAAAAAAATATATTAATAATTTTATTTGTGCGATAATATAACTATTGAAGTAACGAGTGCAGAGAACAAAATTTTTAAACCTGTCTCCGCCGAATTATTTTATAGTTACGACTTCCTGCGCTACGGCACAAGATATAACTGCTATAGGAGTGTATCTCTGGAGCATCACCTGGGATTATCGCGACGATTCTTGTGGTCGGAAGACCCTACTCGGTATCAACTGATAACAAGACAAAGAAACACTGTTGCCAGTGTATTTTTTGTGATAGAATATACTAAGTTATTTATCTATGGGGGAGCATATTGCAATCCTTTTGCGGTGTAGTAGGGCAAGTAGTCAGCCATTGCTGGAAAATACACTTCCCCACATGTAAATAACAAGCTAATTATAGTAGGCTGAAGTTTATTTTGATGTGTAGACGATAAATAAACGGTTGGATTATATGTAAAGAAAAAGACCCTTGTAATTAAGGGTCTTTTTTGTTACCATAAGTGCATGGGAAAGCACATAAACAAGGAAGGAAAAAGAAAGTGTTATGGGTGTCATCAAGTTTTTCCACTTACATTAGACTATTTTAGTGCGTGTAACAGAAAATATACTCTTGGATTTAGATATAATTGCAAAAAATGTTCAAACTACAAATATGATCTTAGGAAAATATTGATAAAAGGGTGTGGATTTAAATGTAATAATTGCAATCTATATAAACCAGATGACTATAGTTTTTTTGATATTGACCATATTACTCCACTTAAAAGAAGAACCAATGGATTAAATGTTGGAACATATCTAAGAAAAAAAGATGGCGAAAAAAATCTACAGGTTCTTTGTCCGAATTGTCATAGAATTAAAACCATCAAAGATAGGAAAAATAATTTATGTTAATAAAAAGAGCGTTCACTTAGTGGCGCTCTTTTTTCTGTTTCCAATCTTTATACTTGCGTACAATCCAAGGAATACAGACGGTAAGAATCAACATAATAGTCATTCTAACTTCTTTTTATCTTTCTTTTTTACATGAAATCCAACAGTAGGAATCAAACAAAATGAACATAGGAAGTTAAAGAATATGCGCCTGTGGGAAGTACCTGTTATTTCAACAGAACCATCACGGAAGCATTTACAGGTGTCGCAATAATACGATTGTGTTTTCATAGTATTAAGTTTTAGAATTGGTTCATTATAATTATAACTCATGTAGTCTAAGTAGTCTATCTGCCTGTATGTGGCATTTTTTACATAACCAAATAACCTCAAGTGGTTTTGAATAGTCTTCATGGTGTCCCTCTAGATGTCTTGATAATAATGGGACTACTCCACAATATTCACATTCATTTTTTTTGATAATATTACCAGCATTTATATGGTACTTCAGAAGGATTCTAGCATTTTGTTTAATTGAGTGTTTCTTCATCGACTTTGCAACTGCTTTATTTATGTTAGTTCTTCCAATATTGGTTTTTCTATATTTCCTACATCTTTCGGTATTACATTTTCTACACACATATGACTGATTACCAGCGGAAGTTAATCTATTTTTGTACAAATAACTTCTTTCAAAATACTGATTACAGTGTGAACACCTATATTTTTCCATATTATATTTTCCAGTTTAGGACAGGCACTTAGGAGAACCTGCCTTAAACTAGACCTAAGTTAATTGTTAATCGGACTTATTAACAGTATCAAATTTGCCGAGCAAGGTCAATGTGCTGTATAATTATATATGATAAACATTCTTTTAACTAAATAAAACCATCATCATGAAGTACATTATCGCCACTTGCCAATTCAACGCAGCGGTTAATGTAAACCTGCTGCAAAACATCCTACTCTTTGCTAAAAAGCATAGCGTAGAAAATCTATACTTGTTCGTACAAAACGGTCAATACAAAGAAGATGATATCATTGATAAGAGAATATTCGATGCTGGTTTTATTTTAGTTGATAGCCTCAAACTAAATGCTAACTTGCGTTTAAAGGATATGAAAATCCTAGCCCAACAAATCAACCCATTCACTGGGATGAACCAAAAGCTAGACCGAGATTTTTCTTACATCCTACCAAGTTCTAAAATCAGATATCAGTCTCTTGCCAACACATCTAAGTATCCGCGTGCATTATTGACAACAGGCTCAATTACTAAGCCTAACTACAAGATGCACACCGCACAAGGTAGAAAAGCTAACCAACAGCATCAGTTTGGTTTCGTTTATGTCTCTACAGAGAGTAATACGATATTTAATGCGCACCAAATAGAAGCCACAAAGCAAGGTGATTTCCAGTTTATGCGTGAGAAGTATCATTCTGGTAAGGTTTCATTTGAACAACCAGAAGCTATTATTTTAGGTGATTGGCATCATGGTGATACAGACCCAAAGATTCGTACAAAGACTATTGCAATGCTCAAGGATTTAAAACCTAAGCGTGTAGTATTTCACGACATCTTTAATGGTCACAGTATCAACCCACACGAGAAGGGCGACCTTATTCAAGAACTAAGAAGGGTAGCAACTAACAAGCTTTCCTTACATGTTGAACTTGAAAAAGTCCTAAAAGAAATTCAGTTCTTTGCAACAACATTCCCAGAGATTGATTTTTTGGTAGCAGAATCAAACCATGATATTTTCCTGGAGCGTTACATCAGATCAAAAGACTTCATGTATCACCCAGAAAACTTCATGTTTGTTTGCCAAATGTTACCAGAGATTATCAAAGGTGAACGACCAACGCTAGAAGTAGCACTATCACAAGTAGGAACGATACCTATTACATTTGTTTTTGGTAAAGAAGACCAAAGTTATCGAGTTCGTGGTGTAGAACTTCTCTATCACGGACATCGTGGAGCTAATGGTTCACGAGGAACTTCAGGTCAGTTCGATAAACTTAATCTTAAAATGATTACAGGACACGAGCACAGCCCTAAACTTTACCAGAATGGAATGGTGGTAGGAACATCTACTAAGTTAAAACTTGATTACACCAAAGGAGCATCATCATGGCTTAATGCACATGGTATCCTTTACAGTAATGGCAAGTATGCACTTATAACATTAATCTGATTTCCGTCAGTTATCCACCGTCAATCCTGGGTAAGGGTTGCGGTGGTTTTATTTTATGCGATAATGAAAATATGGAACGAGACTATTCTAACTATTGTCCTATCTGCAAAAGAGAAACCAATGATATTAATAATTATTTTACTATTATGAACAATGGTTTGTGCGATAATTGTTTTCCAAAGAAAAAACTCGTTAGACAAAAGCTAAGAGAAAACCCAGACCCATTTGCTAAGTGGAGAAAAGATAGAAACAAAAAAGCCTTACAGACCGCGAAATCATTAAGGCTAGTTTGATATATATATTCAGGCGTGAAATCCCTCGCCAGGGTTAGTAACCGTAGTTGTTACCTATAAATCATATCACGAACCCGTACTTTTTGTCAATGACTTGTACTGGTTTTTTATTTTCTATGGTATAATATTTATATGAAGCGTACTGGATTCCGTAAAAAAACCTATGCAGAAGTTATTTCCAAACAGTCTAAAAAGCGTGTATTAGTACCTGGTATCAAAAAAGCTAAGAAAACGCCTAAAAAGAGCCAAATTTCGCGTTTAAAACGAAGTCTATGGGAACTATGTAAGCAAATAATTAGATTAAAATACGGTAATACTTGCTATACATGCAATAAACCAGGTTTATCAGGAAGTTCCTGGCAAACTGGACATTTTATTCCTAGTTCAGTAGGTGGAGCATCACTTAGATACCACTTATCAAACCTAAGACCACAGTGTTATTATTGCAATATTAATTTAGGTGGAAACGGTAGTCAGTTTTATAAAAACCTAGTAGAACGAGAAAGCCAAGAATATGTCGACAACCTATTCAAAATCAAAAACCAAACAACGATCAAAGCAGACGAACAGTTCTACGAAGAAAAAATCGCAGACTACACTTTACTGTTGCAAGACCTGCAAAAAACCAGTTAATCAAATCTATTGCGGTGAATGTGTAATATGCTATCATAATCCACA
>OFQX01000361.1_pt1 | contig 14162 bp, 22 predicted proteins | sample 1542951 | NCBI WGS metagenome assembly OFQX01 (sample SAMN07774215, study PRJEB24372) | wastewater metagenome | isolation source: WWTP Novara (Effluent) | place: Italy: Novara | collected 2015-12
GTCACCCCGCGGAAAGCCGAGCAGAAGGCCATCGCCCAGACGATCGACTCCGCCGTCGCTGCTTGCTGGCAGGCCATCCAGTCGCTGCCAGAGAAAGAAGCGAAGAAAGTTCTTGCCGCGCTGAAACTCCGCGTCTCCCCACCTAAGCCCGCTCCCGCCCTCGGTCTCACCACGGAGACGCCGATCGGCGTGGTTACCGATGCCAACCTCGACGCCGGCGTCGAACCCCAGAACCTCGGTCTGGATCCCACGCCCGTCGCAACGGAGGGCAATTGACAATGCGAGCAATCGCCTACTATCGCGTGTCCACCGAGCGTCAAGGGCGTTCAGGCCTCGGCCTGGACGCCCAGCGGGCCATGGTCGAAGGATACGTCCGCGGCCACGGTGGCGAGATCCTCGCCGAGTACGTCGAGGTCGAGTCCGGCCGTCGCTGCGACCGCCCGCAATTAGCGCGGGCACTCGGCGACGCCAAGGCCTACGGCGCCACGCTGATGATCGCGAGGCTCGATCGACTGGCTCGCAACGTGGCGTTCACGTCGGCACTGCTGGAGAGCGGCGCCGACTTCTGTGCGTGCGACAACCCGCACGCCAACAAACTGACCATCCACATCCTCGCCGCGATCGCGGAGTATGAGTCTGATCTCATCTCCATGCGAACCAAGGCAGCGATGGCCCAGGCCAAACTCCGCGGCCGCGTCTTCGGCGCGCATGATCCCCGTTGCCGCGGCGGGTGGCTCGCCAGAACAGGCAGGATCACCGAGGTGCAGGCCAGGGCCCTGCGAGAGCGGCGCCGGCGGGCGCAAGAGTTCCTCGGCCGGGTCGCACCGATTGTGCGGGCGATGATCGGCCGCGGCATGAAACTGCGTGCCATCGCTGGCACGCTGAACGAGAGCGGCATCCGCACCCGCATGGGCAAGATGTGGTCCGATGCCACGCTATCGCGAATCATGCGTGAGATCGCCGCCGCCGCTGCCCCAAAAGAGTGATACGTTCGTCCCCTTACCTCGGGAGGAACAGACGTCTGCTCCTCCCTCACCAACCCGAAAGGATCCCTCATGTTCAACCCGTTCAGTTGGCTCACCGCCAAAGCGGAAGAGGCCGTCGACCGCGGCATCGCCAAGTCGCTCTTGAAGTACGTTCCCGCGGGCGAGTCGCCGCCGCCCGCTCTGGCAGAACTCTACCAGATGATCGAATCGGGCAGCGCAGCGCCCGCCCTCGGTGACAAGCCAGCCGACGGCGAGCGTGCACCCCGCACCCGCAAGGCGTAGAAATCGCGCAACCCGCAAAATCCCCCACAATTCCCCCGCCGGTTTCGCGGCGGGGCGTCAATTCTGTTAGCGTCTTTAATGAATCCGTGTGAACAATTTACCCAGACGGAAAACTCCCTCAGCCCCAGGCCCACCCATGCCCTCCCCTAACCTCACCCTCCCCAAGTTGGTCGAAGCCTTCTTTGCCTACCTCAAAGCCGAAGTGACCGCGGGCCGCAACAAGCCAGCCACGGTAGCCTACTACGAGCGACTGCTCGCTCCGTGGCTCAAGACGATGCCGGCCGGCATCCTCATTGCCGACGTCCACACGTACCATCTCACCGCCACCGGCGGTCTGACATGGCATCGCGTCCAGGCGGTCCAACGACTGTTTACGTGGGCCCGCAAACAACAGTTCCTTCCCGCCAGCCCGTTCGCGGACGTTCAGAAGCCGCCGCCAGGCCGCCGCGAACGCACGCTGAGCCGCGCTGAGGCGAGGCTCCTCTTGCGTGCCTGCGATCGCCGCCCCACTCGCCAGCGCACCACGCGGCGAGTCAGCCGCACTGTGGAACGTCACGTCAGTGCCGCGGCCAAAGCCGGCGCCCCCGTGCGTCCTCTCCGTTGGATGCTGATGGCGATGTGCCGCCTCGGCGCCCGCCCGCACGAGATGCGTAACATCCGCTGGCGAGACCTCCACGTCGACACCTGGCAGATCGAGATGATTGCCTACAAAGCGAAGGCCCGGCGTCGCGACCGGATGAAGGCGCGGATCCTCCTGGTGGATTCCGTACTAGCCCGCGTGCTCATGACGTGGCAAACCCGTCGCAACCCGAAGCCGGATGACTTCGTCTTTCTCAACAGTGACGGCAAACCCTGGACGTCCAACGCCGTGGGCAATGGTGTCCGTCGGGCCCGCCGGCTCGCCGGCCTCGACGACGGCGAGCCCGTCGTCGCCTACACCCAGCGACACACGGCTGCGACTCGAGCTGCCAATCCGCTCGATGGTTCACCCGGCGCGACGCTTCCGCAGATCGCGTCGTGGCTCGGCCAGGCGAGCACGCGGATGACCGAGCGGTACATCAATCTGAAGACGGAAGACATGCGTGCCGTCGGACAGAAAGCGGCCGCGGTACGCCGCTCGGGGAAGCCAAAAAACGGGCATTGACGGCCCGCACGGGAACGGTATAAATCTGTTACGGCCACGGATCGGCGATGCCGCGGCTGAAGTTGAGGGGGTGTAGCTCAGTTGGTAGAGCGCTTGAATGGCATTCACTATGCCAGAGAGCCAAAACCAGGGTGAGCCTTCTCGATTCTTCTGTCGTCGACATCAAACGCGATCAGCAACAGGGCGGTTCATTCCGCGCACCCCTTCTGCCCGTAAGGGCGACCGCGAGGCGACAACCTCCGGTATTACTCGGCGTGGCCCCGGCCGTTTAGTCGCGGCTGGGCCACGCCAATTTTACCCCCCTATCGACCATGCCCTTTGTCGTCGTCCAATGCCCGCACTGCCACGGCCGCATGCAAGTTGACGCCCAGTATTTGACCGTCGACACGTTCTGCCCTCTTTGCAAAGGCCCGCTCAAACCAATCTCTCACGTCACTCCGCCTCCTCCACCACTTCCACTTTCCCCTAATCACCAGGCGTCGACGAATGAGTTCGAGCTGGGAGTCGATGACTCGCCTCGGCGTACCCATCACACCCACCAAACAACCGGCTCTTTTCTGTCCGGTTTTTCGGGGGCGCTAGGTGGCTGCCTGGGCCAGATCTTCGCACTCATTGTGCTGATCGGCCTCATCGTTGGTTCTGTTTTCCTGATCAAAGAGATCAAGAAACAGAATCGAAATAATCATTCCGAGACGCCGGCGCACCAACCAAAATCTTAGTTTTCCAACCGTTCAGCTCAGTTAGCCGTGGACCAGCCAGCCGCACAAATGCCAGCTGATTGTTCATTCCGCGTCTAATCAACTCTCCGCGTTTCAACGGGTCAATGCACGTCATAGACGGAGCTCCACGGAGCTCTCTCGATAAAACGCCGGAACGGGGAATCGTCTCTGCGAACAGCGTGCAATTTATGGTGGCGTGGAACTTTTTGGGCTTCTCGTTTCGAGCCCCGTCAGCTGACGACGTGTTAAACCTAAGCTTAAATTTGAATTGAACCGAATTTAGAAGTAAGGTTCTTTTTAAGCGAAATTTCAGTTTGAACCGCTCGCCTTTGGCATGCAATAATTTTTATTGCATTCTTCTCAGCCTTTCGATAACCTCTTCAAAGCCTGATCAGCCAATCTGATCGCGAGCGGAGACTACTTTCGGGCTGTTCCCGAATGCCGCGGCGAAAAAGACTTGGCGGGGCAATCCACGCGAGGCCGCAATGCCGGTCCAATTCTTCGTTACCGATGGGCATGTCAGCCCAACTAATCCAACCGTTCGATTTTTCACCGTGCGCGAACGCGCCAGAGTCCGACTCCTCGGGCCGGTCTACAAAGTGCTCATGCACTGGGTCGACGGGCGAACGATTCCGCATCTGCTCAACGGGCAATGTAAACATTGCGATCGCCCGATGCGTTGGACCGGCCATGCGCCGGTGAGTATGGTTTCCAGAGATCGTGGCAACGAAGTCGAGCAGGTCATCCTCACGATCCCCGAGGGCTCACTCGGGCACTTCACCAAAGATCTCATCGGCCAGGTGCTCACCCTTAATCGCATTCAAGAAGGCCGCATTAGCCGCCTGGTGATCGAGAAACGCGAACCTTCCGAACTCCCGCTCCCTAAACACTTCGACATGATTTCGACGCTCAACGCCTGGTGGCGAGGCGCCACGATCGACTTTTCCACTGCGCACAACCTCGCCGCGGCGGAATCTCCCGACGCGCCGCAACTCCGCGCGTCCTAGCAACCCTCTTCCTCAGACCTTTGGCCTCTCGCGCCGTCGCACTTCGCGCCGTCGCGTGACTCAACCCATGGTGCATCTTGGAAGAGCGTTTGCCCCCCCACGATCGGACCGCCGAGCGCTGCGTGCTCGGCTCGATGTTGCGTGAGAACGCCTGCATCGGCGAGATCGTCCAGATCATTCGCGCGGAGTGTTTCTACTTCGACGCGCATCAAACGATCTGGCGGTCGATCGTCGCGCTGTTTCAGGCCGGCTCGCCCGTCGACCTGGTACTGCTCGCCGATCGACTCCGCCAGGATGGACGCATCGAAAACGTGGGCGGTTACGCCGCCCTCGGCGAACTCTGGGATTGCGCTCCCACCGCCGCCAACGCCGAATACTACGCCGCGGTGGTCCGCGATCACGCCATCGTTCGCGGCTTGATCCACGCCTCGACGGAAACGCTCCGCAACTGTTACGAGAAAAAAGATTCCGCCGAGAACCTGCTCGCCGAGGCGGAACGCGGCATCCTCGATATCGCCGAGCATGGCGTCGCCGGCACGGCCCATTCCGCCGCCGAGATCATGCGCGAGACCTACACCCGCATCGACACCCGCCAGAAATCGGGCGAGGATCTCCGCGGTCTGTCCACCGGCTTCGTCGACCTCGACTATCTGACCGCCGGCCTGCAGAACGGCGAACTCATCGTGCTCGCCGCCCGCCCCTCCATTGGCAAGACCGCCCTGGCGGCCAACCTGGCCCGCAACATCTCCGTGAAGTACGGCCAGAGCGTCTTCTTCGTTTCGCTGGAGCAATCGCGCGTCGAACTGGGCGAGCGGCTGCTCTCCGCCCAGGCCCGCGTCGACGGGGTTAAACTTCGCAAGGGCACGATGAATAAGGACGAAGCCCGCCGCGTCGTCGACGCCGGCGCGCTTATCGAGCGTGCCAGTCTCTGGATCGACGACACCTCCTGCCAGACCATGCTCCGCATCGCTGCCAACGGTCGCCGCCTGAAACTCCGCGAAGGCCTGCGCTGTGTGATGATCGATTACCTGCAGTTGATCGAGCCGGAGAACCGCCGCGATCCCCGCCAGGAGCAAGTCGCTCAGATCTCCCGCCGGCTGAAGTTCCTGGCCCGCGAACTGGACGTGCCCGTCGTCGCCCTCGCCCAGCTGAACCGCGGCGTGGAAGATCGCATGGAACAGAAGCCACGGCTGTCGGATCTCCGCGAGTCCGGCGCCATCGAGCAGGATGCCGACGTCGTGATCCTCATGCACCGCCCCGACTCGCGTGAGGGCGGCGGCAACAAGATCGAACTGATCATCGCCAAGCAACGCAACGGGCCCACGGGCGAGGTCTCGCTGGCCTACGCCAAAGAGTTCATGCGTTTTGACAACTACGCCATCGCCGACAACATCCCCTTGTAGCTTCGACCCCTGTAGCTTCGACGCTCCGCGGCGAAGCAGGAGAACCTCATGCACACGCATCCCTTCACTTGCCGGCTCTGTAATGGTCCTACCGACGATGACTCCTGGCGGGTGGTCTATCACCGCCTTAGCGGCACAGGCGCGCACGTCGCCATCTTCTGCCAGCAATGCCTCGGCATCATGCTGCACGAAACCCAGAAAGCGGCCGCCTCGGCGGGACGCTCCGCGGGCCTCAACGCTCTGCGTGGTGGTCTCGGCTCCGCGGCCGGTGAACCAGCGCCCCGTCTCGACCAGGTCGTTCACGTGCTGGAGCCCGATCTGCGCAGTGATGCCGACATGCCGCCGCTCCACGCCGCGGACGTCCAGGCGGACCTGGCCGATCTCGGCTTGATCCTCTGAGTCGTTGCCACGCTGGCAGGAAGAGAGAGAGGAGTTAGCCGTGAAGATGTATTTGGTCTGCATCTCGAACCCTGCCGAGCCTAACGATCGCATCGTGGCCGATTTCACCAACAAGCAATCCGCAGAGCGGTTTGTTCGCGAGGCAAACGACAGAATCATTGCCGATCACGGCGTACCAAAACGTGGCAATCCGCTGCCCTTGTACTACTTGGTCCGAAACGCAAAGTCGTCACGCAACCAGCAACGGGCTTCAGGCACGTAGGGAAACCGACAAGCCGAGGCGGGTTCGATTCCCGCGGTTGCGAATGGTGGATCCGCGCCGGGCAAATGTCTGGCAACGTGGGCCAGGCCGGATCCACCGCTTACACGGATCGTCTGTGTGATCCCCTCGCGGCCTGCCACCGCAGGCGCGAGGGTGGAAACAAAGTTGGAGTAAAGACCATGGCGATGCCAAAGGACAATGAGATCCTCATCAGCGACCTCCGCCACGTCCTCCACGACGATTGCGAGACGGCCGCCGAGTCGGGGCTCGATCACGAGTCCATCGCCCGCGTGCTCTTCGACCTCGCCACCTGGTGGAGCCACGGCGTCGACCTCCGCCCGGTCTACGTGCCGACCACGGAGGACGAACGTGAATCCTGAATTCATTCTCTGGGTCGAAAACCTTCCGGAAAACGACCGGAGGAAGTTTCTCGACGCGTTTCACCGATGCCTCTATTCCAGCAAGCTCTCCTTTGAGCCGCCCTTTAAATGGAATTTGATCCAGGCCACCACGGCGGAACACAAGGCGATTATGGGGAACGATCATTACACGGCCCCGGAAAAACACCTGCTCGCCCTCGCGCTGGTCCGCCTGGAACGCCAACAAGTTGCCACGCGCCGGGCCGCGATCGCGATCGCCACCAAAGCCGACGCCCTCGACGATTTGCGTGCTTTCGTCCCCTACTGGCCCGAACTCGCCCAGGAGGAAACCCCATGAAACCCGACAAGACCGCGGAACTGATCGCCCTGGTCCGCCGGCTGCGTGATTCCCAGCGGCGATCCACCGCCTCGCCCACCAACAAGCAATACCAGTCCGAGACACGCGACCTGGAACGCCGCGTCGATCGCCTGCTCGATGGCATCCGTCAGCCCACCCTCTTTACACCGGAAGGCGGCGCCGCGTGAGTTACTTGACCACCCGCGCCAACGTCACCATCAGGCCCATGCGGGCGGATGAAGTGATGCTGGTGCACACCTGCGAAACGCCTGGCTGCATCCGGCCGGCGGAAGTCTGGGTCGATTACGATCTGATCATCCGCTCCACGGCGGGCGAAAAACAACGCCCGTCTCTCGGCCGCGGCTGCTGCCGCCCCTGTGCCGACGCGATGGTCTGTCAACCCGCACGCGCACCGGGGCTGGAGTCCCGGTAAAGCACTGGGCTCGTCGCGGATGCCCCAAACCGCAAGGCTGGGGTGAAGCACGGAACGCCGGAGCAATCCGACGCTCAGGGGATAACCGCAACATCCGCGGCGGGCCCATGGAATTTTCACCAAAGGAGTCTGACATGCTCGTACTCAGCCGCAAGCTCGGCGAAAAGATTTACATCGGCGACAACGTGTGCATCACGGTCGTCGACATCGACCGCGGCAAGATCCGCCTCGGCATCGAAGCGCCGACGGAGATGCGCATCTGGCGTAACGAACTCCTCACCGACGCCGAGCGGGCCGCGATCCAGGCCATCATCGCGATGGGCACCCTGGAGAAAGGCGGGGCCGCCGCATGAAGGAGTACGCCATCATCGCCTTCGTTGTCGTCTTTGTCGGTGCGATCGCCGTGTCTACCTGGTCGATCCGCAACACCATCCACGCCCGGCGTATCGAGCGCTGGGCCCGCCTACTCCGGCATGCGCGGGAGCGGCGTGCACGCCGGGCGAAAAAACGCCGTCGGCTCATGCGGGCCCTCTGTCAGAACTGATGGAGGCAGCGATGCGCTCACCCGCCCTTCGTCCCTCGGAACGCTTCGCACTCCGGATCCTCCGCGAAGAGGGCAAAGGCGAAGCCTCCGATCGTCGCTGGCTGGTCGCCATGATGCAATACCGCTCGCGCTACTGGAGAAAGTCCACGTACGAGCGGGCCCTCCAGCAACTGTGGCGCATGGGCTTCGCCTGCCGCTGGCAGGCAGGCTCCGTCGCCTTCTACAAGATCTCAGGCAAAGGCCTGAAAACCAATTTGTAGCTTCGACGCTCCGCGGCGAAGCGGGAGACCAACCATGCTGAAAGAACTGCTCAAGATGTGGCAAGACATCGGCAACGAGCCTGCCACGGACGCAGCCACCCGTAAGGCCAGGGGGCTCGGCATGCAGATCATCGGCCTACTGCAGGCGAACGATGATTTCATCATCGAGGATAGCGACTGGCTGGCGATTACCGATCAAGACATGCGGAAAACCATGGCCATCGCCGGCATCGTCTTGATGATCAACACCGAGGTGCGAGACGTCTTCCAGAAAGCGGGGCTCTAACGTGGCCAAGAAACCCACCCAAGAACAGACGTCTGTTCCTCTCGACCGCGTCCATCCGTCGCCGTGGAATCCGCGAAAACACTTCGACGAGGCCGAACTCGCCGAACTGGTCGCGACCATCAAGGCGCACGGCGTGCTCCAGCCGATCATCGTGCGTGCCGTGAAGGGTCGCAAGTGCGATTACCTGCTCACCCCCAAAGGCGACGGCGGCCGGATCTACGCTATCTTTGAGAAGTCAGCGGGCCCCTCGAGTAAACCCCTGCACGAGGTCAACGGCCTCGGCGCCGCCCGTGAACGCGTCGCCGTGCTCGCCAAGGATCATTACGAAATCATCGCCGGCGAGCGTCGCGTCCGCGCCGCCCGGATCGTCGGCCTCAAAACCATCCCCGCCACGATCGTCGCCAAGTCGGACGACGAAGTCGCCGACATCCGCCTGATCGAAAATGATCAGCGTGCCGACATCTCCCCCAGCGAACGGGCCGCGGCCTACCAGCAACGGCTCGACGCCGGCCTCAAGGTGGAGCAACTGGCCACGCGTTTGGGCAAGTCAATCCCCTACGTGCGCGGCTTTCTGCTTTTGGGCCGGGCGCCGGAGAATCTGCGGGCCGCGCTCGACAGTGGCCTGATACCCCGCTCCACGGCGGAGGCCATCTGCCGAGTCCCCAATGATTTCCACCGGCAACGCTTGACGGAGTGCGTGCTGGCGGGGGCCGACGCCTACAGCCTCGATCGCCTGTCGTTCGTCGATCCGGACTACACGATCGACGATCACTCGCGTTACTCCGACCGGCCGGGGCCGCTGAACTACAGGGACACGAAGGAACTGATCGCCGAATTCTGCACCGTCGAACTCAAGCAAGCCACGTTTCCGCTCGACATGATCGACCTGCCGGGCGGGCCCTGCAAGACATGCCCGAAGCGGGCCGGCAACGATCCGGACCTCACCGCCGAAGGGGTACGAGCAGACGTCTGTTCTGACCCCACCTGTTTCCGCGCCAAGACGGAGGCCTGGTCGAAACACCAGGTGGAAGAGGCCGCGGCCAGCGGTCAGAAGGTGCTTCCCACCAAGGAAGCCGAGAAGCTTTTCGCGCACGGCGAGTTACGCCACGACTCACCCTACATGGATCTGACCGAACAGATTCACACCGGCGGCGGCAAGTTCAAAGATGCCGGCAAGTTGCTGGCCAAGCCGATGGCCAGCGATATCGTCGTCGCGGTGGACCCGGAAGGTTGCCCCCATCGTCTGGTCCCACGCCAGGCGGCCGCCGCGATCCTTAAGAAGGAACACAAGATCGCCATTGATGTGCCGACGGCGGGCAGCAACCACCATCGCACGGCGGAAGAAGCCGCCGAGCAGGAGCGCCGCAAGTTGCATATCCGAGTGGACCAGGAGACGGGCCGTGAGATGGTTCGTCTGGCCGGCGTGAACGCCCTGGCGTTTCTGCCGCGGCAGATCGAGGGCGGTAAGGCCAGTCTGGATCTACTCCGGCTCATCGCCCGGGACATCTTGGCGCGGCTGTGGACGGATGCGGTCCAGGACATGCTGGTGGTTTACGATCTGCCCAAAGCAGATAAAGACGCCGGGCTGAAATCGCTGCATACCCTGCTCGACTCCCTGCCGGCCGGCGAGATCATCGCCTTCACGGCCCGCGTGATGGGGGCCCGGATGTTTGGCGCCTGGGAGCACGATCGTGGCGATGCCAAGGCCCTGGCGGATCTGCTCAAGATCGACCGCGTCGCGATCGAGAAAGGCGTCCAGACCAGGATCAAAGGTGAATCGCGTAAGCCAGTATTGACGGAGGCCGCGCGGAAAACCGCCCAGGGCAGTGATGCCGACGCGATCTCGATCGACGATCTCAACCTCCCCGCGAAACTCTGCAAAAAACTCAAGACGGCCGGACTGGAGACCATCGGTGCTTTGACCCATCACTCCGAACTGATGGGTAAGTCGCTGGGCGAGTCCCTGCTCTTGATCCGCGGTGTCAACCAGGTCGAGGCGACGACCGTGCAAATGGTCGTCGTCGAAACGCTCTACGCCTACAAGTCGCCGGCAACGTCCGCCGCGGTCGCGAAGATCGAGGCCGATCGCTGCCGGGTCTGTGGTTGCACCGACGACGACTGCACCGAATGCGTGGAGCGCACCGGGATCCCCTGCACATGGGTGGAGGAAGATCTCTGCAGCGCCTGCCAGGGCTGGCGGTCCACGCCGCTGGGCGAGGTGGTTTCCTCCGGAAGCGTGCTCCATCTCCTGCAACGCCTCGGCATCAACCATCTCGGATCACTGGCAACCTATCTCGACCGCGAAGAAGATTTGATCGGGCTAAAGCCCCAGCAAGTCGAGCAACTCCGCGGCCTGATCGACGATGCCCTCATGACGGAGGAAGCCAAGAAATGACCGCGGAACAACTGGCGGAGATTCTGCAAACGCTGCTCACCGATCGCATGGCCGTTTGGAACTCGCAACGTGCTGGTCTTGATCAGCCGCTCCACTGCCTGACCTGGGCGAATCTCGATCCTTTGTCACGGGCCCTCTACATCGAGCGCGCAGAACAATTCCTGCGACTTTACACCCTAACACCCCAAGAGGTTTCTCATGGACTTCCGCACGGCAGTGATTGAGTCACTAGACCGCATGATCGCCTCGGACGCGATCACCAGGATGATCGAGAAAGCCATCGGCGATACCATCGCCTACGTCATCAAGTCGGAACTCGGCTCTAGTTACAGCGATTTCGGCAAGAAGTTGACCGAGGCCGTGAAGGCCTCTCTGGCGTTGAATGGCTCGCTCGACTTGCCGGCTTACAACGACGCCGTCATCAAGATCGCGCAAAAGAAAATGCTTTCGCTCCAGCAAGACAGTCTGGAGATGCAGGTCTCGAAGCAGTTGGAAAAACTATTGGAGACAGCGCCCGCCGAAATTACGCTGTCGGCCTTGGTGGGCCAGTACGTCGAGATGCTACGCCAGCGGTATGAAAGTGAGTGCGGCTGCGAGGAGAAACGCATCACGCTCATCGTGGAGAAGTCGGATCACAACTTTACTTACATCTGTCTGGATGAGGATCCTAAGAAACGTCGCTTCGAGTGCGACATTCAGCTCGGCGTCAATCGCAATGAAGTGTTTTCACTTCGCCTGGGCGGCGCCGACGTCGCTAAGCAACTGTTCGTCGGCCCGCTCTACGGCTTTGAGAAAATGCTTTTCCAGTTCCACGCCGCCAAGACCAAAGTGATCTTCGACAAGGAGCCGGAATACATCGAGACTAGTTACGGAGGCCATGAATGACTTCCACGGCAACCGCCGCCCTCTGCCAGAACTGCCAGCGTGATCGGGGCGTTTACTCGCGCGAGCTGTGCTGGTCGTGCTACTACACGCCGGACGTGCGCGACCAATACGAGCCGATGGCGACGCCTAGCAACCACCGCGGCTTAGGGATCGATGTTTACGCGCCGCTGGCTCCGCCGGAACCGACGACGGCGCGGCCAGGCACCATCGAGAAATTGCACGTGTTGATGGACCGGCTGGAGGCGGGCTACGCGCTCTGGCATCCCGACGACGCCACCTTCGAGGAAATCTGATGGACGTTCAGAGTCCTGAATTTCAGGACGCGTTTATTCGCGATTTGCGTGAGCAATTACCGGATGTCATACGCCTCGACATGTCCGCCTCGCAAGCGGTGCTGTTAATCGGCCAACTGCAGCTGGCGTTACGCCACCCTGCCAGCCGCGGCCCTAGTGCCGATGACACCCGCCAGATGGTCGACTCGCTCATCGGCATGCTCGGTGTCACCGATGTTTTGGCTGCCGGTTTGCGTGCCGGCGACTGTGCAAACCACGACGTGGCGAGCGAACGAAGTCCTACGAGACCTTCAAGGAACTAATGGCACGGAAGCCCATTCAACTCATTTACGGCGACTGCCGGCACGTGCTGCCGACGTTGCCGCGTGGATCGGTGGACGCGATCATCACCGATCCGCCCTACGCCATCGTCGCCCAGTTCGGCACGGAGAAGCGTCGTCGCGGCCAGGGCAGACGGCTGCAGTTTGGCTGGGACACGGAACAGACCGCCGCCATGGTCGTGGAGGGTTTGGCGCTGGCGTTCGAACTCTGCTATCAGGCCGCGGCCTGCTTTTGTTTCACCGGCGCCGATCAGTACGCCGCCTACGCCGAGCCGGCCCGTGACAATCGCTTCACCGTGAAGCCCTTCACCTGGGTGAAGCAATGTCCGCCGCCGGCCGGCCGGGGGACCTGGTGGCCGTCGGCGTTCGACCTGGCCTACTACGGCTATCGCGGCCAGGCCTGGTTCGGCGATCGCGATCGCAAGCGATGCAACGTTTACTGGGGGGACACGCTCCGCCACGGCAACGGCGAGAAACTGGGACACCCCACCCAGCGGCCGCTGGAATTGATGATGCGCATCGTCAGGAGCATTTGCCCGCCCGACGGCCTGGTCGTGGATCCCTTTGGCGGATCTGGTACCACCGCCGCGGCCTGCCGACTGACAGGCCGGCGGTGTATCGTCGTTGAATCCAACCCCGAGTATTTCACCATGGCCGCAAAACGGCTGGGAGTGACGTGATGAGCACGCAGGCAAAGTTAGATTACGCAGACCGCATGATGCGCGCTATCAACAAGTTTGATAGCCTCGACATGGAAATCCTCACCCGCCTGGCGATGGACCACGCCGAGCAATTGGTCGAGAGCACGGCAGGCCGTGGCGACTTCACGCCCGCGGTATTTGTGGTTGCTCAGCATGGCCCTGATGATCCCGAGGAAAACATAGTCTTTGTCATCGACGGCCCGTTCAACGAATGGCCCGAAAAGTCCCAGGCCATGCGGTTCGCCGGCCGCGGCCTCTACACCATGCAGAAAATCCCCCTCGCCGCGGTGCTCATCAGCAAGGCGTTCATGGCGCCGGAATCCAAAGGTATGCCCCGCGATCATCCCGATCGCCGTGATGTTGCGGTGGTGATGGGTATGAGCTTTAGCCGCAAGTGCCACGCCATGGCTCATTTGGACCCGACCATCACGCCCCGCGTCTGGAGTCCGATCATGACCGAGTGTGAATCGCCGCTGGTGGCGGAGCTGTTCATCGGCTTCAACGAAGCGGCTTTGAACAAAAAAAACCCCACCTGAAGCCCACCTCCGGACAGTCACGCCCCTCGAAGGGGTCACACTTGGAACTGGTCCTCTCTCTATTCCCCGGCATCGACCTGCTCGGCCGTGCGTTCGAAGCGTCGGGCTACTGCGTCGTACGCGGCCCTGACAAAATCCTTGACATGCGCATCGAGGATTTTCACGCCCCCAGCGGTCGCTTTCACGGCGTGATCGGCGGGCCGCCCTGCCAGAATTATTCGGACGCCAATCGCCACCGCGACACCGCGGAAGGCGATCGCCTGGTCGGTCACTTTCTGCGTGTCGTCAACGAATCTAGGCCGGCATGGTTCTTGATGGAAAATGTGCGTGCGGTACCGACGGTGCAATTGCCCGGGTATCACGTCCAACGGCTCGACCTGACCGATTGCGAATGTGGCGGCAGGCAAAAACGACTGAGGCACGTCCAGTTCGGCACGCCTCGCGGATTTGCTGAGATCATCCGCCCTCTGCGCACAAGCGACGCCCGGCCAGTCACGCCCCCTGTGCTATGTCGTATGGCCGGAAAAAACGATCGCCATAGCCGTCGGGTCGCGAGGCAAGGATCACCGCCGCTCCCGCTGCGGAGTCTC
>OFQX01000362.1_pt1 | contig 14108 bp, 18 predicted proteins | sample 1542951 | NCBI WGS metagenome assembly OFQX01 (sample SAMN07774215, study PRJEB24372) | wastewater metagenome | isolation source: WWTP Novara (Effluent) | place: Italy: Novara | collected 2015-12
GAGTGAATGTAACAGCATTAGATGTTATTGCATCAGCAGAACTAGTATTCGCGTAATGAATCTTATTGTCTACTGAAAATAGAAGATTCGTGACGTGCCATCCACATACTACATTTCATGCTGTGATCGCTGAGTTTACCGTATTCTCTAGTGTAGTTCCCAAATAGTCGGTGCGCCTTAACCGAATAGTTCCTGCATTATTTAAGAAAAAATAATTCTTTTGGCTTGATCATGTTCCATAAGATTCTACGGTATAAACAGGACTTCATATTGTTCATGTTATATCTCCGCCAATAATTGTTGCGCTTGAGTTCCATCTTATTGTACTGTATGGAGTCTCTTTGACGTTAGTCATTACTCATCATACGTCAGCTTTTGAATTTCATTTAATATATGCGCTGGAGATCTGCACATATCGCTCATTTTCTTGCACTTCGATATTTACCATATCTCTTACGGCATATTCACTTCCGAGGAAGCTATCATCAGAAATTCCGCCTCAAAAACTCGTGTATGTCTTTTCTATATCATAGGTTGCCATAGTTATCTAAATTGTGATTGAATAGGTGCAACTACATTTACGATTCCATCACTTCTCTCCTTTATTTGTGCGAGAGCTTCTTTCTTACGCTTATCGTACATTTGCACCGCTCAGACGACCTTCTCTTCCTTTCCGAGATATTCATAGGCATAGGGCATCATTCACTCTTCTATAATCCTCTGAATGCGTTTTGGAACGTGTACGCTTGCAAGTACATCAGCTGTTAGCAGGTCAGGAGGTTGGATGATACACTCTACCTTTAATCCGCCTGTTACTGCTTCTGTAGGAGCTGGAAATAGCCAAATAGAGTTATCTTGGATATAATATACTGGATTATTTACATCCTGATATTCTGCATAGTAATCAGTTCAATTCTCTAGCGATTCTCTTCATAGCTCAGTTACTGGAGTGAATTTGCTTTGTGTTGCTGTATACTTTACGAGTACATTTTTAACCTGAGTTATGTCTACTGTTCCGTATGTAGGAGAAACAATCTGTGTTACTTGGTATTCTATTTGATTTATTACTGTGTCTCAGAGTCCATAATCGAAGAAATACTCCTCATCGAGGAGTTGAATATCTCCAGTTACATCTTGGTATGACCAGTTATAGTGCATTATACCGATTGCGTCAGGATAACTTGTTGTGTTGGAGTGTGTCCTTGTACGAACATTCGAGATTGCTTGACTTGGTGTAGGCATAAAAATAAGTTACTCCCTGACATCCTAAGATATCAGGAGAGTAAACTACTTAACTTCTGGAGCTTCTGGAGCTTCTGGAGCTTCTGGAGTTTTCTTAGCTTTTACTTCTGTAAGACCGTAAGCCTTGATAGCTGAGAGAAGTTCTGTCTTTTCCTCATCAGAGATTTTCTCTTTTGTGGTAATTTCATTTCCTTCCTCATCGATTTCTGTAAACTTTTTTGTGAGTTTATCAAAATCAATTGCAACAAGTGGCTTGTTACCATCTACGAATTGTTTGAGGATTCCATCATTATCGACAATGAATTTATATCAGAGTCGGTGAATGTGTCGTCCTGGTGTTCCCTTGAAAATCATATAGAATATATGTTATTAGATAAAGTATGCTACAGCAACTTTAACAAGGTTAGTAGTAAAGATATTTCCTCCGTATACAATTTCTGTAAATACATTGCGGAAATTACCGTCAGTACCTTCCATTGACTTAGTTCCGTAGTCTTCTGAGACAACATTTACTGAACCAACTTCCATCATAATCATCTCATTAGATGCATTGAGAGCTGCAGAGTAAACGATTGGAGTTCCACCATAAGCTCCAAGATATCCCTTATTAAACATATCAAGACCCATGTTCGTGCCTGTAAGAAGGTTAGAACGAAGCCAAGCATCCTTGAGTGATGCACCTACCATACATACACGATTCTCACCTGCAAACTGAGTATCGAGAGCTATGGTAGCCTGACCAAATGCCTGGACAATTGTACCTGTAGCAATAGCAATTGGAGCTCCTGAGTTGATCTTATTACCTGCTGGGATAGATGCAATCTTATCAACGAGGATAAGGTCACGAGCGTAGTTATCAAGAAGAACGTCCTTGGCTGTTGCAAGGTTCTTACCGATTGCCATTTCAAGAGGTACTTTTGAGTGCTTTGCCTGAAAGTCTGTGATCTTCTCAAGGTATGGTGCATACTTAGAGAGAGTAAGAGGCTCAAGAGAGAGAGTTGTAGCTGATGGAGTGATTGACTGTCCTGGACCTGATCCAAGTGTCATTCCTGATGCACCTGTGATTGCAACTCCTGTGAGCACAATGTTTGTCATTACTGGGACGAATACGATGCTTGCTTTCCCTTGAATTTCTCCCTGATATTCAGTAGAGATATATTTAGCAAAAGATGAATTTTGCTGGTTGAGACGACGAACTTCTGCTTTGAGAATATTGTCGCTAAAAACTGGAGATGCCATAAGTTGAAAAGTTTAAATTATAAGTTTTTCAGCTTTCTGGCTTTCGATTATCTATCAAGTTTTATCTTGCCTGCATCCATTTCATTACGAACACGAGCGTATTCTGTAGGATTTGAAGAGGCAAGTTTATCTAGCTCTTTTAGATTATAACTAGACTTCTTGCTAGAGGTTTCTCAGTCAGATAAGCCGAGTGAGTTTACCTTTTCACGATTCACACGAGCTTTATCAGAGTTTAAGATGAGAGTTTTAGCTTCATCTAGGGATAGTCCCTTTTTCTGATAATCTCAGAGTTCTTTCGTGTAGTCAGCAAGCTCTGGGTTTTTGTCTAGGAATTTTTCGATTGCATAATCTGCTTTCGTCATTACATCGCTAGGCAATTCTGATTTAGGTGACTGCTTTTGTGCCTTTTTTTCATTGATTTTCTTCTGCTCAAGTCTGTATGCACGAAGAGCAATCTCCGTGAGGTCATCAGTAGTAGCGGAAGCAATGTTATTAGGGTCAATCTTGAAGTGTTTGAGAGCCTTAGTAGTCTCATCTTCTTCTCCTGAATCAGTTGTGTTATCGTCATCAGTAACATCAGTTACATCATCAATAACGTCGTCGTTAACTTCTGCCATAGTTAAATTGGGTTAAGCAGATAAAAGGGAAACATTTTTAAAGAGAATGTAACGTAACTCCATAGAATCCTCCGAAGAGAACTCTAGCAATCACATTTTCAGTATATGAGATTTATTCTTATAATCAATACAATTTTCAAATTGTTTCAGCGAATACATTGAATTGCTGTTTCAAATTATCAAGACTTTCTATCTGTTCTTTTGGAAGTTCTGCATTAAATGAAAATACTTCATCTCCCTTTTGATACACAAAAGTAAAGTTTCTATCTCCCTTTGGACAATAGAAATGTAGTGCATCTTCTGCTTGTACTTCTTCTTTAAGAATATCGGGATTGTTGATTATTTCTTCGATTGTCATATTTAGTTAGTTCAAATAATAGAAAGGGAATGATTGTCGACTTGCTTGAATACGCCTTGTCGAGCCTTTAGATACATACTAGCTTCTTTCATTTTCTTTTGAGTCTCTGGACTCTCGGGATCGAAGGCAGGATCTAGCATTATCTTTTTGTTGTACTCCGACATAAACTCATCCTCTATCTTCTTGAGTAAGAGATAGCCTGGATGAGTCTTGAGACTTTTAAGGTCGTCGAGTTGTGATGGAGTGAGTTTCATTATTGAGGAAGGGTAGGATTTTGAGCTTGTTGAGATATTACCTGAGACATTGCCATATTTGCAGAGCTTGCATCTTGTTGTCACATTTCTACCTGCTCGAATGCTTTAGAATCTATGTATGCGTTTGTATAAGCTTCTAGCGCCTTCTCTCTAGCAGGAGTTGGAAGAGCCTGCTTATAGATTGCTATGTAAGTAAGGAGTTCTTGATTTGGCTGAGGTGCTGATACTTCTATATTATTGTTGAGGAGTTCTAGATTGTTCTTGGCGTGCATCTCATCGACTGACTCTGGTATGATGACTGTAGCGTCCATTCCATCTATTCCGCTTTTTTCTATTACCGTTCGCATAAGAGTGTCCATTGCATATCAAGGCTTCATGTTACCTATGAGGAGATTTGCAGATACTGTGAGCTTCTGGAAGTCCTGATTGTCCTTATCTTGCTTTTCATCGCGAGAAACGACATATATGTTAATGTTTCCACCTGTAACAAACTGTTTCTTTTTGAGAGTCTGAGAGAATGCTTTACCATTGTCGAAGAATGCAATATTGATTGTGCTCTTTTCTCCCATATAGAGTTCGTATGATCGGAGAATATCTTGCCACATTTCCTCATATGAGTCCATGTAGTTGTCTCGCTTCATGCGGAGAAGTCTGTCTGCTTTTTGTTCTAATACTTGTACTTCCGCCTTTGTCTGACTTCATGGAGCAGATTGTCCTCTTGAGATGTCGTTGTTTCCACTTGTCTTATTAGCGTACTGTGGGATTTGCTGGAGAAGTCCATCTACCCGACCGCTAGATTTAGAGACAGGAACATCAATGAATGTAGGTTGATTTCCAATACTTGAAAAGTCAGCTTCCATATATCTATTACCAACTTTTACCTTCTGTAGTGCTTCAAGATTGATTCAAAGATCCTTATTGATAATATGATCTCATCCAAGCTCTTCAAGTCTTACCCCTGATACCTTAAGTCCGAGGAGTTCTGATTCGAGATCCTGATAGTCAATAAGCTCATCATAGAGTGAAGAACCAAAGAATGATCCGCGTTTTGGTGCTCTTCGATGAAGTTGTATAGGAAAGCGTACTTTAGCAGGATTTAACTTCTCCGCTTTTGAGAGTCATTCGAGTTCTACTTCACGAAGACAGTATTCAAAGTTATTACTCCAAACTGTCATCCATTTCTTCCCTTCAAATGTAGTAAAGTGAAAGTAGAGAGAAGTCATTTCATCGTCTGGGATCTGAGTCATATTAAACGCCTGACCTCTTGCTTGTTCTGTCTTTCTCCACTCTTCACTAATTCCTGCGATTACCTCATTACGATATTTGAAATTCTTATTGTCTCGAATATAAGAGATTGGTACTTGCTTTTCAAGTCCTATAAATCGCATCTCTGAGTCTGCATAGTTCTTAGGGTCTGGAATAATAGATAGAGGATCAATACATCCGATAAGAGGAGTATTTTCCTCATCATCGAATCATTCAATAAATGTAGCAGCAAGACCATAGAGATTGTTATCGTCTATGATCTGCCGTTTAATCTTCTTCATTCCGAGTTTTCGGTAGAGATGCTTAGATACTTTCTCTGCATTTTTTACTAACTCGTCTTCAAGAACACCTTTTTCACTCACAAGAGCAATATCCAAGTGGTCAGTGAGAAAGGTCGCAGTTTCAAACTGCATATTGTCCCACAAAAGGTTCGACTTAATAAATCAAACTGGAGGAGCTTCAAGAATCTTTGCATCTGCTTTACGCTTTCTATCCCTTTCGCTTCTTACGTGTTCTAGTCCTTTGGAATATTCATCTTGTACTTTAGCTTTTAGAGCTTCATTCATATAGTGAGAATTAGTATCATTATCATTTTATATCTTTTTTTGAAAATGCAAATTATATTGCAGAGCCTACTATTCGGAGAGGTTTACTTCTTTCTGCAGTCTGTTTCTTGTATGTAACTGCAAGGTATCTGAACGCGTCAGATCAGTTACTATTTATGTCATGCTTTGGCTTATCTCGAAATACTCAGTTCTTTTCATCGTATTCTCTTCTGTATCATGCGAGTCTTGTAAGTCCGACTGTTGTCGTTTCTTCGTTAAAAAAACAATTAGGAAACATATCACGAACTGCATTTATTCCATCAGAAATAGATAGCTTCGCGACTACTTCGACTCTTCATTTTAGATATTGTCTTGCTGTTTGTATTCTTGCAACTCATGTAGAATACTCTGTGACTTCTGCATCATGTGGCAAATAGTGAGTTTCATAGTTGTTGTACTTTGGATTCACTATACTCATTGCAATCTCTGTGAGTCAATATCCAGATCATTCCCAATAATCAATACATCGTACTTCTTTCCCGAGTATCTGATAAAACCATATAGCAGTCTCGTCTCATCATCCTGCACCTCATAAATCCCAATGAGTATTTACAGGCAATCGAGGATCGTATGGAAATCGTCATACTCTGTTCTGGCTTCGAGTTATTCCGAGTTCCTTTTCATAGTAAGCTCACTTAATAGCAAGGTCAAATGCTTCTTTAGGATAACTAGGATATTCTCGTAACATATCCTCTTTTTGTTCTTCTTGCTTCTTTTGATACCATCGCATCTTAGCCTCAGAAAATACAAGATTTGGATAGTTTTTCTGTATCCATGAATCTTGCTTTACTTTATTGAAGTATTCTCGTGTTTCTGCTGTGATGACATCATCACAGTATAATTCATACGTTTTATCAAGCCACCAAGCGTAGAAGTGAAATTTATAATCCATGTCACTAAGCTCTTTTCACATCTCCTGCAATTCCATTGCCTTGTTACACATATCAAAGAAGTTTCCACTATTCCCCTCTGCTGTACTTTCTATATCTACTTCACTTGTTGGAGCAACTGTATTTAGTGCACCTGTTTGTATTTCACGAGCTTTCTCAGGATATTTATTGCAAATTTTCCCATATTCCGATATATGCAAGTGTTGGAGTGTTCCTCCACGAAAAGATGTATCGACTGAAATAGAACAATGATTGCTCTCAAATACAAGCTCTCCTTTGCGATCGGTCTTTACTTTAAATTGTGACTTTAGCCACTCTGGAAGATTATCAAATCAAAACTTCACCTTGTCTCTAAATATTAGTTCTGCTGAGTCTCTATCATCTGCAATAATACCATTCGATTTGTAAGAAGAGAAAAGAGCCTTGTCTAAGCTCATTATGTCTATGAAGGTAGAGAATCCGAGTTGTCGAGCTTTTAAGATGATGTTCTTTGTATGCCTGTTGTGATAATAATGAGTCTGCTGTTCGTTTGGTATAAATGGTATCTTATTTCATTGCTTGTCTTTGATAAAGTAGAGCTTGCCCGAAAAAAGTCTTTTCTCCTGATTTCACAAAAAATCTATCAACTGCTCTCTTTCTGATTTTTGCATATTAAATATATTTATAAATAAAACCTCTTATATGTTTTTTCTTTCATCTGCAACAGTCTGATATATTTTGTTTGTGCATTCAAATTTCCATTGATGCTTCTTTTGCACTTTCAAATAATTTTAATAAATTTAACATTTTATCATACTTTCATACTTTCTTTTTTCAGGGGTGATTACATATAAAAGGATTTAATTCTGATACTTTACTCATTCAATTATTCCAACTATGTTTTATATTTTCTTTAGCTGTACACCACTCAAGATTTTCTACTCTATTATCTTCTTTAATTCAATTTATATGGTTTACTTGAGGTTTATTATCTGGATTTGGAATAAATGATTGTGCAACTAGTCTATTTATTCTATATCTTTTATATGAATTTTCTTTACATAATTTATAATCAATATATCAATTTCTATTTGGTTTTATATCTACAATTTTTTCTATACCAGTCATTTTATAACTGATACTTTTTAATCTTCACATATTGCTTACTTGATACTTTCATTCGTATCATTGTATGTCCTTCCATATTTCTTTATTCATAAGTAAATACTTAAAAAAGAGAACAAAAGGCTAGATTGCTTGTAGACCTTTTATACTCTTTTTAAAATATGCAATCTATTTAACTACAAGCTATCATCATAATATGAATTTTCTAGATATTGCAAATATTAAAGTCTCCATTCTTTATCTCCGAGAAGTTTTATTAATTGTTCTCTTTCAGTCATAAAACACAATATATAGATTTTTATTTAATAAAACCCCGCATTTCTCGCGCCTAATTACTAGATGTTGTATCTTTCAGTCATTGAATCTGCGATAATACATCTCATAAGACATTTACATTCTCTGTAGGCTTTCCAGTTAATAGCTGTCTTCTATCAAAGTTATTCTTTGCAATATCATTTAACGCTTTTAAATCGCTTACAGTGAGTTCTTTTGCGATTACCTTATCTCGTATCGGATTTATCGCTAAACGTGTTATATCAGCGATTCAATCAATGATTTCGTCCATTGTAGCAAGTATCTTCTCTCATTTTGGCGTTGTGGCAAGTTGTGGTAAGTCTTTAAGTATATCACAAACTGTATCATTTGACACTTCCCATTCAGTTCATAATAATTGCTCTTCAATATCATGCGAAGATAACTCAGGATTTTGCATCTTGAGTTCTACTACTTTCGCTTTTGTTTCTTCAGGTGTTCTTTTACCTCTTGCCATACCTCAATTATAATAATATAATAGAATATTACAAGTTTACTTTATCTAAAAAGGTTCTTGGTGGGAATTTTCTTATCCATTGTTCGATTTCTTCAATAGTTCATTCCATGATGATTTCATCTATTGTTAGTTTCATAGGTTTATTTGATTATTTCTAGGTTGGATTCTGGAAAGTCTTCTATGTGAATATCATTTTAGTAATGATCCTCGTTAGCATTTTACAGCATTCGCCATTACTTCTTCTGTGGTCATACTTCGTGTATCTTTCCATTTATCTGATAAATTCCATAGTTTTGTATCACTTTGCATTACTGCTATTAGTCCTTTTTCTAGATTTTGGATTCTAGATTCTTGTAAATATAAGAAAACATTTATAGCTTCGAGATTATGTACCTCTAGGTTATTGTTTTTGCAAAACTCTTTAAATTCCTGAGAGCTTGTTATGTCTGTGTTGTTTTGTGGCATTATAATCACCAATTATCAAATAAAGTTTGTGCTCGGCGAGAGCTTTCTTGATCTTTTAGGAATTGTTCTCTTGAATAGATGAGTCTTTTTCCTTCCATACTAATAAAAATTATCTATATCATCCAAGTATGAAAGAGAGAGTTCGTTCATGAGAGTATTATATACATTTTCGTGTTAAATCCAAATTATTTTACGAGTTATTGATTCACATGAAACAAAATAATTCAAAGCTCTTTACATACTGGAATGAGATCAGGATTATCATCAAGCATAGCGATTATATCATACTTTTCTTTCAATTCTATTAATTTCTTATGTTTAAATATATGATTCTTTTCTCCCATACTTCTCTCTTGCATTATAAGCTCATCACATGATCATAAATTTTCTTCTATCCATTTTTCAGTGATAAATCAATAATCTTTACGCTTTCTACCTGTAAGAATTATCCTCGCAATTTTATTTCTATAATTAAAAGAAAGGAATATTTCTTTCATCTCTGGAGTTAAAACTTCTTTTCAGTCATGATTATAAGGATTAGAACTGTCAGTTAAATTACATAATGTTCAATCCAAATCAAAGCAAATACACTTAGGTTTGTTCATAGTTTTTATATTTAAAAATAAATCATCATGTTTTTTTATATCTTCATTTGCAAACATTTACAATATTGCTTCCATATAATCACAATTCCTTACTAGCATCTAAAATTGTATTCCATTCTTTTATAAATTCTCAATTTAATGAATATTGTAATATCTTTTTCCTATGGAATCCTTTTCATAAAATTTTTCATGTTCTATTTTTAAGCGCATTATTGTCTCGACTTTTAGAAAACATATCCCTCATATTATCGGCATGAGTTCACCACCATAAATTATCAATGGAGTTATCTTGTGGTATTTTCTCAATTCTATGCAATACGCAAGGATGCTTATTTGGATTATTAATAAATGCAATTGCTACAATCCTAGAGACATAAAATTGCTTACTTCTTCAAAGCTTTATACATTTTCTTCAAAGCTTGTCTGCATGTTGCTTTAAAATTCAATCAATTCCTTTATGTTTAAAATTATGACTTTTTATATTTCATAAAGAAGATACAGAATAACATCAGTCAAATCAAGCAATGGGCTTCCAGATTTCTGGCATATATATAAAAAACCGCAGGCTCGTACTAAAGAAGACCTGCGGTTTTTGGTTAGTACGATTTAACTTCTTTAGTAACTCCATTATATTGATTTATGAATAATTACAAATTTATTTAGGTCAAAAATTACTGCTTTTGGTTTCATAGATTTATAGGTTAAATTTTAGTTTCATTAAAGCATTCGTCACTACACCACATATCATCATAGGGTATAGAGTCAGGGATTTTCTTGTGGCATACTTGGCAATGAGTGAATAGTCGTTTCATAAGTTATTTAGTTATATTCATTCTTATCCTTTCCATGAGTCGAATAGGGTTTTCATAGCGTTCTATGTACCTCGGCAAGTTCTGACATTGTTCCGATTCATTTAGTGAGATTTATTCTCATTATGTCGTATTGTTGGTATTTATTCATTTTATATAGAAAGTGATTTAAGTAAATGATCGCCCATATCTGATATTTCTCCTGTTGGAAAGTTGAATTTTAGATCAATACACTTTGTGTTAGTGCCGAATTTGTTTTTCGCTATGAAGAGGAGATTATGATTTGTGTCTTTTTCTCGTTGCATGACAAGCCCTATGTCTGCACTTGCTACGAGAGCCCCGCTTCACTTAGACTTTATCACTCCGCCAAATTCATATCCTGTTCCGTCATTCGATATCTGGGAGAGGTCGAATACTGCGATATTGTTCTGGATAGCGAGTTGTTGTATCTTGACTGCTATTTCTGTCATAGATTCATACTCACTTTTCCCTCACGTTCTGATATTTTGTACAAAGTCTATAAATACTACATCTGGCTTTCGGGATTCCGCATAGAGGAGTATTTCATCGAGATTATACTTGTTGTCGATGATTTCTATATCAGCGTTCTGCATAGACGAGATATCCATATCGTGCCAGCATCCGCGAGCTACGTTTCCAAATTCTAGTCCGTAGCGATTGCAAAGTAGGTTATAGAAAACAAACTCTTTCTTCACTTCCAGGGAAAAGTAGAGAATTTTCGCACCCTGATTTATCACAGAGTTGCAAATATGATACGAAAGCTTGGATTTTCCTATATTCGAGTAGGCGGTAAGTCTCATAACTGTTCCTTTCTGGAGTCAATCAGTGTATTTATCGAGTGAGGGAAGTCCAGTAGAGTACCCGAGTATTCCTTTTTTATTTTTAGCTATCAGAGAAAGTTCGTATGAATCGCTCAGGACGCTATCGACTGCATATTGCTTACTTTCCCAGTTACTCATGAGCTTATAGAGTTCTAGCCTTATTTCTTCGAGTTTCTTCACTCATTTTATAGACTCTTCCATATCGAGTTTTCGGTCGAGGATAAACGATTTACAAACGTATTCTAGGTCTTTGTAGATATTTATAGAAAAATACTGACACATCATAATCTCTGTGAGAGCATCATTCATGTTTAGTTTTGCGAAACTGTTGTGAATATAGCCTTGCTCCGTAAGTTCTTCTTTCGGGATTTGTTTGATAGTATCAAAAACCTTCTGATAGACTCCGAAAATAGGAAGATCTATAAAAGCGATTTCCCTATAATCCATAGTTCACTCGAAAAATTTTTTCAGGATTGTTTGTTGTATGATTTGTATTGATTGCATTAGAGAGAAAAGTTAATGGTGGATCGAAACTTTTGTTTTACATTCTTCGGCTTCGGTTCTTCTTTCCAGTAGTCATACCATTTTTCTATAGCTCGTCTCATTTTTCATGCGTCTGTGATTTCATTTTCTGCAAATACCTCTTTTACCCAGGCTCGCAGGGATTCTATAGTTTCATCCTGAGCAGGTTTCCATTTTAGGAGGAGAAAGTATTTTATAACGTAGAAGGTGATAGACTCGTTTTCTGGATTATCTATGTATTCTTGAAAAACACTTGTATCTATTTCTTTTATTTCCTTTCCTTTCCTTTCCTTTGCATTGGGGGGGCTAATGGGGGGGCTATTTTTCCACCTCTTCTCTGCCCCTATCTTTCCTTGTTCTGATAAGGTTTTCCTATACTCTTTATGTTCTACCATTCTTTTACTAAAAATTCCATGCTCATCCTCTAAAAATATACCTATTTCTAGGCTTTTTTCTATGAAAGCTAATAGCTCTCACTTAGCCACGCCATAGCTAACTCATAGCCCCCCTATAGCCCCCCTATTGATATATCAATCTGGCTCTTCTGCCATTGATTCTATCATCATAAAGTATAAAGCATATCATACTAATCAAAACTCTCATCTAAGAGTAAGTATTTTTTGATCATTCCTTGCATTATAATCATGAGAAAAGTAAAACGATTCCTTCATATATAAAAACCCTGTTCAACCCCCTAGGCTGGCTTTGCGAGACAGTACCTAAGAGATTTAACAGGATTGTTAGTTTGCAAAGCACATTTAATCCGTCTCGCCCCCATATATTATCACTTTTCCTCATAATTGCAAATCTTTTTCTTCTATATCGCTTGTAAGAGAAATAAAAAAATCACCCCCGCATCCGCAGTGGTGAAATATATATGCCTTTTCGGACACATTGCTTGGCAGCACATACAGTATATTCATATCTATAAAAATTACAAATAAAGTTGTAAAAGGAAGACGAATCTGTATAATACGAGAGAAGTGGTGGCGGACAGTGAGCCGAAGAAGAAACAGCGAGCTTTATCTAGCATTTTATATTTTGCAAAATATAATGGAACAGCATCTTTGATAATATCTAACTAGATAACAGATATAATCTCTACGAGTCAAACCTCGTCCACTTCATTTTTTCTTATACAAAAACTATGTACATACCATATGATATCTGAGATGAGGTTTATTTCTTTCATGAGAGTGGAAAATTAAATAAAGCTAAAATAACACAATTCATTATTTCAGAAGAGAAAATTTTGGTAAATACTGATTGAATATGAGATTATACCCTAGCGCAAATGTTACCACTTAACCGAATATATCCTACCAAAGCATTAGCAAAAGAGGAATTACTAAGAAGAGCTATAAACTATGCTAATGAAAAACTAATTGATTTATAATATGGAAAAAACTAGATACACTCTCGACATACAATATTCAAGCATGGAAGATAAAAGAGATTTTGAGAACTTTTTTGATAAAGAACGCTCTTTACATAGAGAAGCACTGAAGAAATGGAGTCCTGAAAATATTTTAACTATAAGTAAAAGCTAATGAACCTTCACCAAGAATGTACAAATGAATGGTTGCCTTGGTTTGCATGGTATCCAGTAAGACTAGAAGATTGAAGGCTCTTATGGCTTGAGACTGTACAGAGAAAATGGTGTCATGAAAATAGAATACAGGTTTCTCCTAGCTCTTGGATAATTTACCGAAAGCCTAATAAATAATATGACTACATCACAACAAGCATACGACTGATTAAATTCCCTGATCCAATACTCTGTCGAGAGATGAATGGATATGGTATCTATAAAGTACATAACTGACGAGGATATAGTGAATAGACTGAAACCTTGGCTGAAAGTATTAAATAAAGAACTATCGGGAGAACTCGATAAAAGTGACATACACACGACTCTTGATTTTATGTGAGACGGGCAACATTGACCTTGGAAGTGCTCTAAGTGTTGAAATAGGCAGGATTACAACTCTCATTGTGGAGATTGTGGGAGGCGGAGTATAACTCTAGCAAACGGAAAAAACGACTATTCTTTAATCAAATAACATGGAAACACTCGACCAACTTAAAGAAAAACGTGTAGCTGTAAAGATAAGAATAAAGAAGGAGCAAAAAGTCCTTCGTGAAATCTCTACTAAGATAGCTAATATAGAGTGGAGAAAAAGACAGGCGATCACAAAAAGTGAACAAGAATAGCTTATTTACAAAACATCTATAAAAATAATAAAGCCTATATTTCCGCATCACAGAGGGATTATAGGTACTTTTATTAAATACGCCCTTGTATTTATTCCAAATTGGAATATACTATGGATGTCGGTTGGCAACAACCATTGAAACTTAACACATCACAGCTTTTGAGAGCAAATAGAATCCTACGTCTCCCTGAAATGGCAGATAGCGTATACCAAATAGGACTATGTGATACAATCAAAAAAATTAAACAGAATTTCTCTCACTATATAGGACTTTCCTTTTGTAGGATATACAGTTGCTATCGAGA
>OFQX01000363.1_pt1 | contig 14105 bp, 23 predicted proteins | sample 1542951 | NCBI WGS metagenome assembly OFQX01 (sample SAMN07774215, study PRJEB24372) | wastewater metagenome | isolation source: WWTP Novara (Effluent) | place: Italy: Novara | collected 2015-12
TCGCCGACCAGCTCGTGGCCGACACCCAGGAGCTCGTCGACCGGATCAACCAGCTCGAATTCACCACCGACCAGATGGGCAACGGCGCCAAGGAGCTCCTCGACGAGGTCGCCACGGGCAAAGTGACCGGCGAGGAGGAGGCGTGGTCGCACACCGACCTGTGGGACTTCCAGGCCAACGTCGACGGTGCCCGCCTCGCCTACCAGGCGCTGCGCCCTATCGTGCTGATCAAGGACGAGGCGCTGGCGGACTTGCGGTCATTGCTCGCGGATGAACAACTGATTGCCAGTCAGAACTGGCTGGCATGGCGCTGGAACCGACAAAAGAGCACGGTTTCGCGCTGGATATCCGAGTGGGAACGGACGGGCTCTATTGCTGCGGTCCGCTATCAATCGGGCAAGCACAAGTGCATGGAAGCGGCGGCAAAGAGTGAAACAGTGGCGGCGTAGGTCTTAAAAAAGCAGAAGCCCCCCGACGCCAATCGGAGGGCTTCTAAAATGCTCAACACGGGTCTGCGGCCCGAATTGAAAAGGTCTAACGCGAGATGGTTGTACTAACGCACCCCGCGCCGGTCAAGGGAAAATGTGCACATCATGTGCACAGCTTGCCAACACGCGTATGGGGGTTCCATGCGTCTTGACCCCGATCACATTCGGTCGATGGCGCTCGCGCTGTCCCGCACGGACGACGGCGAGCCGCAAATCAAAGTCTCGACGGCGATGATGCGTGAGGCCCGCGACCGCCTCTCTATGTGGGAAATGGGGCTTCTGGCGACGTGTCTCGCCAAGGCCGCGTCCGCTTCGAGGTTGCGCCCTGAGCAGCGCGTTCTGCTGGCCCTGTTCGCTCACCGGGAGGTCGAGTAATGACCATGCCCGGCCATAACGGAGGTCCGCCGCTTGTTGATGAAGACGACAACGGCAATATCCGGATGCGCTACGCCCGCATCCACATTTCCGACATTCTGACCGGCATCCGCAAGATGCCGCTGGACGCGCGCGGCTTTTACCTGACCGGCCTGTTCTGCATGTACGACAACATGGGCTGCCTGCCTGTTGATGACCGTATGGCCGCCATGCAGATGGGTTGCGACCTGAAGACCTATCGTCGCTTCCGGGGCATGATGCTTGACCCCAAGGCGTTCGGCGACAACCGCACGCGGTGGTCGGATACTGGCGACGGGCTGACGCAACAGCGCGTGCAAAAAGAGATCACCGACTACTGCCTCGAATTCAAAAATCGGCGCGATGCAGCCCTGAAAAGGGAAGCCGAAAAGAAGTCCCGCAAGGAAGCCGAAAAGGTGGTTGCAGAAACATCAATCCTAGATCAGGGCATAGCAGAGCCAACTTTGGGGCCTCCAAAGTTGGCTGAAATGTCCCGATCAGAACCAAAGATGGATCAATCTAAAACGGCCCATCTTTCCGAAAATGTCAATGAAATCAACGGAGCAAACACCAGAGCCGCGCCAGAGCAGTGGCAGAGCGAGCACCAGACTTCGGACCCCATATACCCTAAGCCTAAGCATAAGCAGGATAAGAGTAGTGAAGAAGGAAGGGGTTACGTCAACGTCGCTGTCGCTCCGTTGACGCCGCCTCCGTTGCCACAGCATCCGGTTTCAAATTCGGATGAAATAATCCCACCGCCGATGCCGAGCGCGGCGCTTGCCGTTGTCGCTGCACCGCAGCCGTTGCTGTTGGAGCCGATGGACGAGCCGCGCGTTCCTGGTCGGCGGGGGCGTGCCCCGGTCGGTTCGACCGAATACGACGCCCTGACCGCATTCGAGCGGTACAACGAATTGGCGCAACGCATCGGGCTTGCCATGGCGCGGTCCCTGACCCCGCAGCGCCGTCGTGCGTTGCTGGCCCGACTTCGCGAGCATGGCGGGCTGTCGGCGTGGGACGTGATATTGGCCAACGTCGAGCGCAGCGCGTTCCTGCGTGGATTTGGCGGCGGTCGATCTGGTTGGCGGGCCGATCTCGATTTCCTGTTGCAGGCGAAAAGCTGCGCCAAGGTTTTTGACGGCGGGTACGGCAACGGCGCGCATGGCGGCGAAACCGGAGTTGAAACCGCGATGGAGCGCACCATGCGACTTTGCGAGGAGGCCGGTGATCGGCTTGGAATTCCCAAGGGGGGCATCTGATGAGCAGCACGTCACGCGATGTCGCGAAATTTATCGCCACGGTCAGCGCGCATTTTCCAAAGCCGATCAAAACAAGCGGCGATCCGAAGACGGCCGAGCAAGCCGAAGCGCTGTGGACGACGACGATTGTCGGGTTCCTGGCGCCGTTTCCGCCCGACATCCTCGACAAGGCAGCGTTGCACATCCTCGAAACCCGTACCCGCAAGGGCGAAGACAAATGGTTTCCGGAGCCGGCCGAATTGATCCGCGTGTGCAAGCTGATGCAGCGCAATGCCGCGTTCAAGGCCACGCCGCTGCTATCGCATGGCGCCAAGGATCAGGGCGAATGGTCGGCGGCGCGCATCGAACTTGCAAACGAGATGATCCAAACCGAAACCGGACGTGAAGCCGCTCGTAAAGGCTGGATCGGGGCTCTGTGGGATTTCGCCCGTAAATTTGCCCGCCTGCCGCAGCCCAACGAACTCGGCGATGTCAAGGCCGTGGCCAAGGGCCTCGATGATGACCTGGACAGGCTAGAGCGCGGCGAGATCGATTGCCCCCAAGCCAAGGCGCTGCTGCGGCTGGGGCGCAACGTCCAGGCCAAGCGCGCGGTGCTCGCGGCCAAGATCGATGGGCTTGACCACGAGAAACCGAAGCCTGTTGCGGGGCGTGCGGCAGCGGCTGGGGGATCGCGGTAATGGCCTTCTGGCTTCCTGATGAAGACGTTTTGCTGATTAAGTGCTGGGCTAATCTCAGCCTGTCCGCCGAACAGTGCGCCAAGTATTTTCCTGGCAAAACCCGCAATGCAATTCTCGGCCGCGTTGATCGACTTCGGCGTAAAGGCAAAATCCCGGATCGCGACCGTGACGCCGGCACCAAGGCTCGTTCACGTCGGTCGACGATGGTGCGCAAGCGGGCAGCAAAAGCAAAAGCGGATATGATCGCCAATGGCGTGAAATCGGAAAATCCGGTCTATGTTTTCGGCGGCGGTTCACGGCATAAAATGCTTGTACCGGAACCGTTCAAGGCGGTTGATGAGGTCGAGCCGGCGAAATTGGTTTCGTTTGCCGCGTGGCCGGAATCGAAGTGCAAATGGCCATACGGTGATCCGGTCATGTTCGGTTGTGAATGCAAGCGGGTGCCGGGGCTGCCGTATTGTGAAGGCCACGCGGCCAGGGCTTATCAGGGTACGGCGGTTAAGCCGTCAATTTTGAGCGCTGGCAGCGAAATCAAGGACGGGGGCGGCATGGGTAGCCAAAACGAGAAAGAGCCAGCCAGCGACGAAATGCGGGGCGAGAAAGTGATAGCTTAGATTTGGTTCATGCTGGCGTTCTGGAATCAGAAAAAGTCACCTAGCCGTTTTGCAACGGCAGTCTGGCTGCAAAACTAATCGGAGAGGGCCATAGTGGACGCGCAAGGGCGAGTGTCACAGACAGATTACCACGCTGCGCTGGATAGGCGTGACACGCGCATCAAGGCTTTGGAGGCCGAGGCGAACGACAGCCGACTGTTAGGCGCACGCGACGGGCTCGTGTCGGCAATGCTAGTGATCCGCCGAGATCTTGGTGGGCATCGTGAGCGCCTTCGGCTCACGCCCGCGCATCACGTTCACAAGCGCGCGGCAACGGAAGAAATCATCGCGATGTTGAAGCGCATGGACGATGAGCTTGACCGTCGGCGCCGTGAGTGTGCGGATGCGTGGCGGCATCGGCGGGACGTTGAGATAGTGAGCAGCGACCGGCCGGAGCCGGTTGAGAAACTAATCTGAGAGGAGCGCGGCCATGGATTGGGACTACGACAATGCGCCGACCGATCCGCGTCACGGCGGCAAGCTCACTGCCGACATGGCGGCGGCGCTCATCGCCGAGCTTGAACGCATCACGCGCGGTCAGGCCGCCATGCTTAACGAGATTGCCGAGGCGGCCGGTTTCGAGATGGGACAGACCTATTCGGCATTTTCTCTGATCGACGCACTACGCCGGCAGGGGACAGTGAAGGACGATGGTCGATCTGCGGAATGTGCGTGAAAAATTGAAAGGAGCCCGATCATGAGCGACCGGCAGGCGTTCGCCCGCGAAAAACTTATCTCACTCATTATCGATGTCGGCATGCTGCGCCGCGATGTCGCGACCGATGTGGCCGACGCGATCCTGACCCGGAGCGACAGCCCGCTTCGTGAGGCGGCCATGGTCCAGCGCGTCGGCTGGGCTGAGCCTGGGGAGTTCCCGAGCGAGGTGCATGAAGACCTGTCAGAGTTCGTGCTCGATCACCACAGCGGGGCTGGCGACAGCGTGCTGGAGATCATGCCCGTGTTTGTCGGGCCGTCGAAGTGGGCCGTCACATGCACGTATGCAACGGACGAGCACGCTTCGGACGAGTACGAGGATGTCACCGTCTACGACACGCTCGACCAGGCTCGTGCGGCCGATGCGAGGAATGACGCAGAGGCAGAAGCCAATCGGCTTGCCGATGCGGCGGCCAAGTAACAGCGGAGCAACGACAATGCAGAAAAACCTGTATGCCTACACTGCCACTTCTCACCCATACCCCGAGTTCGTGTCGATCAACGAGGACGGCGGCAACGTGACCATTACGGTTCGCGGGGCGGCGCAACCGGGACCGCACTCTGGCAACGACTGCGGTCCATACGCATCTGTGGCGCTTCCTGCGGATCAACTCGACGCGATGGCGACGGCTCTTAGGATCGCCGCCAATAACATCAAGATCATGGGGCCGCAGCCGCATCGTCGCGACATTACGGACGGCGCTGGCCGGCGTGACATTACCCAGAAGCCCGTCTGAAAAAGGAGCGAACAGTGAGCACACACAGCGTTAACGTCATCGAGATTTCTGAGGTTCGGCCGCACGGCAACGCCGAGCGATTGGAAATCGTTCCGGTTGGCGGATGGCAGGCCGTCGTTAGGAAGGGCCAATTCTCCGTTGGCGACCGCGCCGTCTATATTCAGCCGGATTACACCGTGCCGACCGCGCGGCCTGAATTCTCCTTCCTCGCCAGGGACGGCAAGGAGCGCCACCGCCTGAAGGCCGTGCGCCTGCGTGGCGCCTTGAGCTTCGGGCTGCTGATCCCGGTGCCTGACGATCTTGCCGGGCGCGCGCTCGGCAACGACGTGATGGCGGACCTTGGCATCGAGCGCTACGAGCCGCCCGTTGTCATGTCCGGTGCCGATGAGATTCCTGCTGATCAGTGCCCGAAGACCTACGCATCGAAGTTCGACGTGGAGGCGCTAGCGAACTTCCCCGGTGTCATCCCCGACGGAGAGCCAGTGCTTGTCACCGAGAAAATCCACGGCGGCAATGCTCGGTATCTGGTTGAGGACGGCGTGTTCTTCATGGGCTCGCGAACCCGCTGGCTTAAGCCCGATGTGGCGCACCATTGGAAGCGAGCGGCCGACGCGGACCCGCGCATCGAGGCGTGGTGCCGCGCCCATCCCGGCGTCGTGCTCTACGGCGAAGTCTATGGCGCGGTGCAGTCGCTCAAGTACGGGATGAAGCCTGGGAACGTCGGCTTCGCGGCGTTTGCTGCGTCGGACAAGGGCGAGTGGATCGACACGCTGGCGCTTATTGACGACGAGACGTTGCCGACCGCACCGCTCGTCTATTGTGGGCCGTTCTCGTCCGATGTGCTGGCATTGGCCGAGCAGGACAGCAGCGTGCCGGGTGCCGGCGCTGGCCACATGCGCGAAGGGCTAGTGATCGTTCCAGAGCGCGAGCGGCGAGACGACCATATCGGACGCGTGGCCTTGAAGCACATCAGTAATCGCTACTGGGAGTGGGCCGACTAATCCACGGCACACCGGCAAGTTGACTGCGCATGAATCCCAACATGAGCTTGAACCATGAAGAAATCAGGCGTTGAAGTTCCCGGGTTTAATCTGAAGGACGGCAAGCTTGTAAAGGGCAAGACAGGAACTAGGAAGATGTCGGTGAGTGCGAGGATCGGTCAGCGCAAATCCAAGCGTGTGCGCGTGGTCAGGAAAACAACGGGCTCGTGAAATACGTCTTGGGTCATTTCCACGTGAAACAATGATGCGTTTCACAGCAACAACAAGGACTTGCTCATGGCTCTCGCCGACGAACTCGACGCTCTCATAGCTGCTGCGGAATCCGAGCACCATCGTATCGACGAAGCGGCCCATGCAGTCGCCAACGTCATTCGTGCCTCTCAGCAGCTCGATCAACTCCTGCATCAGTGGGATGAATGGCGGTCATATACCGGGCAGAGACTTATGCATGCGTTACCGCCACAGGTCGATGTCCGGAGAATCGCAGACCAGATTATGATGGAGCGGGTGCTGCAATGAGCCCGGAAAAGGGAAAAATGCGTGTCCTTGACCTGTTCAGCGGCATTGGCGGGTTCTCGCTCGGACTGGATCGCACGGGCGTCTGCGAAACCATCGCATTCGTTGAAAACAACCCTTTCTGCCAGCGGGTGATTGCCAAGCACTGGCCTGGCGTGCCGATCATCGACGACGTGACCACCGCCGAATTTACCGAAGGAATGGCCGATGTCGTTGTCGGAGGCTTCCCATGCCAGGACGTGTCGCTTGCCGGACGCCGCGCCGGATTGGCCGGAGAGCGTTCAGGACTCTACCGGGAACTGGTGCGAGCCCTTCGCGTGGTACGACCGCGCCACGCGATCGTGGAAAACGTGGCAGCGCTGCTTTCTGACGGGATGGGAACCGTTCTTGGAGACATGGCCGAGAGCGGGTTTGATCTTGAATGGGATTGCGTTCCGGCGTGCGCCATCGGCGCCCCTCACGAGAGGGACCGGGTGTACATTGTTGCCCACGCCCATAGCGAACGATGGGGAGAAGCGGGGCGACTTCAACATCGACCGCTCGAAGTGCCTGCCGGGGGAACTGAGGCGCGGTCCGTTGCCGAAAATGCTGCCGACGTTACGGGCCAACAAATGGGGCATGCCGGACAGCCACGGCTCGATCGAAGCATGGAAGGCCAACGGCTTGATCCCGACGCCGAGCGCGACGGGCGCCGACAAGGGCGGACGCGGCGACCTCCTGACAGCTTTGCCAGGATACGAGATCGCGCACGCTGGCACCTTGCCGACCCCTACGGCTCGCGACTGGCGTTCCGGGATGGCCTCGGACGCGACGCATTCGAAAAACAGCAGGCCGCTAAACGAGACGCTGGCCAAGATGGGTGGGAATCGGTCTGGCCGGATGAACCCGCGCTTTCGGGAGTGGATGATGGGGTACTCGACTGGATGGACCGAGTTAAGGCCACCGGCAACACGATCCTCCCGCAAATCCCGGAACTCATCGGCCGCACCATCGCGCAAGCCGAAGGAATGACCGAATGACCGAAATCGCATTTCCGCTCTGGCTGGCTGTCCGCCTCGTGACCGGGGAAATCCCGCCCGATCCGCAAGAAATGACCGCATCCGTATGTCTGAGAAGGCAGCAAGACATCAACTCAGGAGAAGCGATTTCTTACGCGGTTCCGGTCCGAGGAAAACCAGTACGAGTTGCTTGGGCTATTTGTCGGCCGTGGCCGCCGCTTGATCCGTGTGGGTGTGAGGATGAAGTGAGTCAGTGAGGTTTTGTTTCAAGCTGGCGTTGTGCGTGCGGGATCGTCGAGAAAGTCAACCTGCCGTTGTGCTGATGATGATGAGGGAACATGAACCACGCCCAGAAAGTGATCGCCGCGCTCGCCGGTATTCGCGTCCCACTCGAAGACGAGAAGGCAACGCAGTTGGCCATCGGCTCGGCGCTTGCCGCCGCCGGACTGAACGCCGAGCGCGAGGTGCCTGTTACAGGCGGCATTATAGACTTTGTCGTCACGCTCTCCGAGCCGTCGCCGCCGCCGTTGCGCTCAATGCGGTTCATTCACGTCGGCGTCGAGGTGAAAATCAAGGGCGGTGGCGCCAGCATAGCGCGGCAGATCAGACGGTACGCGCTAGAAGACAGTCTCGATGCGATCGTGCTGGCGACATCCAAGCCCGTCGCTCTCCCGGCCGAGATCAGCGGCAAGACGATTGCCGTTCTCGATCTTGCGAGGGCTTGGCTGTGAGAACCTACGGCAGCATCCGGCGCACATCGGACGGATGGCAGATCGACGCGATCGAGCCGCATGTTGCGCTGCGACTGAAGGCCGTCTTTCCGCGCATTCCGAAGACCGGCCGACCGCCATTTAAGATGATCGGCGGGGAACAGCTCGACGCTGACCTCATGTGGTTCATGCAGCGCTACCCGCTCGTGATCGCCGATGATGAGCGCGCGCACATGGCGCAGCGCAAGACGTTGTTTGAGACCGGACAGGCCGAGCTTGGGTTTCTTTTGTCCGAGCAGTGGAAGCCGTCTGGCGCGATTGCGTTCCGTGACGGGCAGAGCCCATACACATATCAAGCGCAAGCGGCCGAACTCGCCAAGCGCAAGGGCGGCTTGTTGCTCATGGACGATCTCGGGCTCGGGAAAACCGTTTCGGCGCTTGCGACCATCTGCGACCCTCAGTTCCTGCCGGCGCTGGTCGTGCCGCCAACCCACCTCGTCAAGCAGTGGGTGCAGAAGACGGCAGAATTCACGCATCTGGACACGCACGTCATCAACTCAACGAAGCCTTACGAGCTGCCAAAGGCCGACGTATACGTGTGTCCGTACTCGAAACTCTCCGGCTGGATCGACTATGCCGAGAAGTCGCCGTTCAAATCTATCGTGTTCGACGAGATGCAGGATTTGCGCAACGGCAAGGGAACGGCGAAGGGCAAAGCCGCATGGGCGTTCCGCCAGCAGGTTCCGCTCGCCATCGGGCTGACGGCGACCCCCATCTATAACTACGGCTCGGAGATATTCTCGATTATCGAATTCATCGAGGAAGGCGCGTTTGGTTCGTGGAATGACTTCTGCACAGAGTGGTGCTCGATTGGGGCGGGCGGTAAGTGGATCGTCAAAGAGCCGCAGGCGTTGGGCACGTTTCTTCGCGAAAGTCATCTCGCGCTGCGGCGGACGAACGAGGACGTTGGTAAGGAATACCCGCCACTCAACGTGATTATTCACACCGTCCCATACGACGAAAAGGTTCTCGACGACGAAGAAGCGGCGATGCGGTCGCTTGCGCTTCGGGTGACGATGGGCAGTTTCACCGATCGCGGCATGGCCGCTCGCGAGTTTGATTTGCGGATGCGGCAGGCAACAGGGGTTGCGAAGGCGCCGCACGTCGCGGCCTTCACGCGGATGTTGCTCGAAGCGAAGCAGCCCGTCCTACTCTGCGGCTGGCATCGAGAGGTGTACGACATCTGGCTCAACAAGCTTGCGGCGTTCAACCCGGTGCTGTTCACCGGCACGGAGTCGCCTGCGCAGAAGGATCGCACGAAGCAAGCGTTCGTTACCGGGCAGACCGATCTGATGGTGATGTCGCTGCGCTCTGGCGCCGGTCTCGACGGATTGCAGAGCCGCTGTCACACGATCGTTTTCGGCGAACTCGACTGGTCGCCGCAGGTTCACGCCCAATGCTGTGGCCGGTTGCGCCGGCCGGGTCAGGCCAGCCAAGTGGATGCGATTTACCTGCACGCGGACGGCGGGTCGGACCCGAGCGTCATCGGCGTGCTTGGTCTGAAGTCGAGCCAGTCGGCCGGCATCGTCGATCCGCTTGCTGCGCCGTCGCAGCAGCACTCGGACGCCACGCGCATCCGGCAATTGGCCGAACTCTACCTTCAAGGAAAAAGCCACTTAGCGGTTAAGGAGTGTGCGGCGAGCGTGGTGCCGGCCCATCAGATGGGGCTTGCATTTGGCTAGGAGGTACCGGATCAGCAAGAGCAACGCCAGGGTGACTTTCTCAGGGCTTGCAGCGTGCAAACCGTCAGCTTGAACCATCTGTGCATCACTCGGGATGCCTGTTGACTACGGGATGCAGTTCTGAGACTGTCCGATCATGACACGCGATTCAGACAAGACAGAGCAGATAGCCATTCGGTTTAGTTCGGCTGATGTGGCCATGATCGACGATTTACGCCGGGCGGAAGTAGATATTCCGGTACGGGCGGAGATGGTGCGGCGGGCGATACGGGATTGCCATGCGCGGATGGTCGGGGCGCAGGGTAAGAAAGATCGGCGGAGGGGTGCTTAGTGGCGCGGGCGGGGCAATGAATATAGCTACGACATTTGGCGCTGGATGCGCTGGCGATTATGCCGACTTCATCCGCAGCAAGTCGCAACTCGATGGTGGCGACGGGTTCTCGCCCGTCTTCATGCCGGATCACCTGTTTGATTTCCAGCGGCATCTAGTGGAGTGGGCAATCCGCACGGGTCGCGCGGCAATGTTTGCCGATTGCGGTCTGGGCAAGACACTAATGCAGTTGGTGTGGGCCGAGAACGTTGTGCGCACCACCAACAAGCCGGTGCTTGTGTTGGCACCGTTGTCGGTGTCCATGCAGACGCTGGACGAAGCGGAAAAATTCGGCATCGACGCCGAGCGCAGCATGGCTGGAAAATTCAGTCAGACGCGCGTCGTGTTGACCAACTACGAGAGGCTGCACCACTTCGACCATAACGACTTCGCTGGTGTCGTCTGTGACGAAAGCTCGATCATCAAGAACTTCGATGGGTCGCGCAAAGGAGAAATCACGGAGTTCATGAAGAAGGTGCGCTATCGGCTGCTGTGCACGGCAACCGCCGCCCCGAATGATTACATCGAGCTTGGCACGTCGTCGGAGGCTCTTGGCTATCTCGGCTTTATGGACATGCTCGGCACGTTCTTCAAGAACGACGAGGACAGCCTGCACCCGGCTTTCATCGGTTCAAAATGGCGCTTCAAGCGCCATGCCGAGCCGCGTTTCTGGCGCTGGATGGCGAGCTGGGCGCGGGCCTGCCGTCGGCCGTCCGACATGGGGTTCAGCGACGACAACTTCGTGCTGCCTGAGCTTGTGCTGCGCGAGAGTATCATTCACAGCCCGCCGCGTGACGGCGATCTGTTCCATGTCCCGGCAATTACATTGCAGGAACAGCGCGCCGACCTCAAGGACACCATTGAAGCGCGCTGCCAAAAAGCCGCTGAACTTCTGGAGCCTAGCAAAAGTGGCATCGCGTGGTGCCACCTGAACCATGAAGCTGACCTCCTTGAACGCCTGATCCCCGGTGCCAAGCAAGTCAGCGGATCGGACAGCGACGACGAGAAGGACGAGATTTTCCAGGCGTTCCGCAATGGTTCTGTACGGGTTCTAGTGACCAAGCCAAAAATTGCCGCTTTCGGCATGAACTGGCAGCACTGCAACCACATGACCTATTTCCCGTCGCACTCGTTTGAGCAGTATTACCAGGCGGTGCGGCGCTGCTGGCGCTTCGGGCAGGTCAACCCTGTGACGGTAGATGCGATTGTCACAACCGGGCAGTCAGGGGTGATGTCCAACCTGAGCCGCAAGGCCGAAGCTTGCGACACGATGTTTGGCGAGCTTGTCGCGCACATGAACGACGCACTCGGCATCGCCAGAATGACAACGCGAGACACGAAAACGGAGATACCGGCATGGCTGTAACTGATCAGGTTCTGACCGACGCCTACGCGCTTTACAACGGCGACAGTTGCGAAGTCCTGCCGACACTGCCGGGGGCATCGGTGGGGTTGTCGGTGTACTCGCCCCCGTTCTGCGGGCTCTATAACTATTCCAGTTCCGACAACGATATGTCGAACTGCGCCAGCTACGATCAGTTCTATGAACACTATCGTTTTCTGGTTGGGCAGATCGCGCGGGTGACAAAGCCTGGTCGGATTTCCGCCGTGCATTGCATGGATATTCCCAATCCTGGCCAGCAGGACGGATACCACGACCTTCCCGGCAACATCATCAAGCTCCACACCGACGCCGGCTTCCATTTTTTTGGTCGCGTGATGATATGGAAGGAACCGCTTCGCGTTGCGGTGCGGACGCGATTGAAGCACCTGACGCACAAGCAACTGGTCAAGGATTCGACGCAGAGCACGGTGGCGGCCGGCGACATGCTGTTGATTTACCGCAAGCGCGGCGAGAACGCCGAGCCTGTCGCGCACGAGGTCGGGTTCAGCGAGTATTTCGGCGCTCGCGAGGTGCCGGCTGAGTTGGCCAAGCACAAAGGCACAACGGATCAGCGCCTGAACAAGCTTTCGCACTGGATATGGCGACAGTACGCCTCGTGCGTGTGGGACGACATCCGCATTGATAGGGTGTTGCCATACAAGGAGGCGCGCGAGCCCGACGACGAGAAGCATGTTCACCCGCTGCAACTCGATGTCATCGAGCGGTGTGTGGCTCTGTGGTCGAACCCCGGTGATGTTGTGCTGACGCCATTTCTTGGCATCGGCAGCGAGGTCTATGGGGCCGTCACGATGGGCCGCAAGGGCATCGGGATCGAATTGAAACCGTCCTATTTCTCGCAGGCCAAGCGCAATCTTGAGCAAGCGAAGGCTGACATGGGCGGTCTATTCGCGAGTGCTGCAGTATGATCCTTCCCACCATCGCCGCAATCATCGCGAACGTGCTGGACCTTAAGCGACTGAAAAGGCTAGGTGCTATGTTAAGGAGGCTGAAAATGGCTGATAGCGAAACCATCTCCGCCCGCGCTGCGCAGGTGATGGGGTGATGGGCTATTCCCTGCATGACATCCCGCCCAATGTTCGCGCCCAGCTTCACGCTTGGACCGAGCCTGACTTCACCTGTGCGATCTGTCAGCAGGTGATTGACTGCCGGTGGAACCCGCGCGGAGCATCGCGTCAAATTCCGCCACTGTGCTGCCAGTGCGAGCGCGTGTCTGGCCACGATTGGACCGGTCGTGCCCGCTATCGGACGAAGCCAACTGGCGGAACTCACATGGACCGCCGCAACGCCACCCGCATCCTTGCTTTAGCCGATGAACTGGCCGCGCTCGCTGCCCGTATCCAATGGAGTGCCCAACATGGCGCGTGATTATGAGAGTGCCCCTGTGTCTGAAAGCCTTGGCTTGCAGAAGATCATCGCGGGCCTGGCCAATGACCTGGACGAACTGCGCGCGGGTAAAATCAGCGTCAACGATGCCATGGCCCGCTCTATGCTGGCAAAGCAGATTTTCAACGGCGTCCGCATCTACCTGAACGGCACGAAGCTGCTTTCGGATAGCGCCAAGCCGACCAAGGCTATCGAAAGGACCACCCATGACTGACCTGATCGAACGACTTGAAGCACTGGCGGGCAAGGTGACGCCGGGGGAGTGGGTAGTGGAGGAAGGCCACATTCAGCGTGACAGCGGCGGAATACGCTACTGGCAGGTCACTGACGGGCATGACGCGATTGCCTGCAATCAGTTTTGCTACGCTGGGTTTGATCCCAAGATCAACGAATCCAACGCCGCGCTTATCGTCGCCCTCCGCAACGCCCTCCCCACCATCATCGCCGCGCTCAAGCTGGCGGAACTGGTGCGGGATGAGGATTGGCTGGTGGACCAGATCAGAGACTATTTCCCCGCAGAGGAACTCGCAGTTGGCGAACACATCGCCGCAGCCCGCGAGATCATCGCTGCTATGGGGGAGGAAGGGTGATGGATTTTCATCGTAAAATTGCCAACCTCGATAAGCGGATCGTGGAACTTCAGAGGAAGCGCGATGACGCGCTCCGGGACCATTCCGAACAGTTGGGATTCAAGCCCTGCAATGACTGCATGGACGGGTTCTGCACAATGAACTGCTCCAACGCGCCCGCTATCATAAAGGTGTTTTTCCCATGATGATCGAAATCGAATGCCCTCGCTGCAACGGCAACGGCGAAGTCTGTGGAGTGACGCCTAACCGCCGTTCGCGTTTTGTCGGTTACGATGATCTTTCTCCGGATGATTACACGGTTGAGTGCCCGCACTGCACCGGCGCCGGCTACATTCTTCACGACTTGAACGAGGATTGCGATGATGACCAAGACCATTGAACAAGAGGCGCTGGACCTGATTAACGAGGTGAGGGCGGAATACGGCCATAGGGCTCACACCATGCCTCAAGCTGTGGTCCAATATGGAATGGA
>OFQX01000368.1_pt1 | contig 14021 bp, 20 predicted proteins | sample 1542951 | NCBI WGS metagenome assembly OFQX01 (sample SAMN07774215, study PRJEB24372) | wastewater metagenome | isolation source: WWTP Novara (Effluent) | place: Italy: Novara | collected 2015-12
CCCCAGCCAGCACGAATTGTAGGCGCTGGCTGGCTCAATTCGATGCTGCCAGAAATACCTCTTTTCTCCGGCGATGATTCCCCATTGCCGTAGGGTGAACGGGCGTGTAATGTTGACAGGGGAGTAGGGGTTGGTATCGGGGGGTAGAGACACCCATCCGAGCCCGTAGTCGATTTCAACGCGGGTTGTTTTAATTTCATAGCGAGCACCCTTCTTGTCTTCACGGTAAGCATCGAGCATCGCCCACGGTTCACCCGCGTATTGCCTTACGGTAAACTCTTCCGTGCTGTCACCCCAAACTACATCTATACGCCCCGGTAGTACAAAGGAACACCAACGGCCCGGCCCGGTGGTTTGCGTGAACTCCCTACACACCGACTGCCGCCACGGGGCAAAGTCATTGTAGTCATAAACTATGGGCTGGTGAGGCGTTGGGGGAGGACTAGTACTGCTCCCTCCCCCGCCACCACAGGACACGAGCAACAACACCAACCCAACAACACTACTTCGGAACATGGCCGCCAGCCAGCCAAAGCGCTAGTGCTACTATGATCGTTCCGATAAGGAAAAACCCTTTTCTAATGACGGACTTACCGACTTCCGTATAAAGCTTTTCAATGGATTTCTCCACTGCTAGCTCCACTATTTTTTTAATGTCTTCTTCGGACATTTTATGGTTGTCGGTTTCCATCAAGCCACCTATTCAGCGATTAACCAGCCCAAGGTAAAGAGCATAGAGGTTTTAATCTCCGCCCTACCCAAATCAGAAATTTGCTCCAAATCCTCGAACGTAAACTCCGTGCTGCCGAGGGTCTCCATCTCTTTATTGAACTCAGCAATATTACTGTCGTCTACGGTGTACGACTGACCGTCCTCAGACAACTTACCAAGTTTCTTCGCTACTTCCATGCGTTGCTCGTCAAAACTCTTAATCTCCGGGTCAACGCGCTTGATGATGCGGCGAAGCTGCATGGCGGTCTTGTTCGGCAAATCCTTCGTGACCAGTTCAGCCAGTGCTGCTTGTGACAAAAACAACTCGCCTGCTTTGACTTTAAGCATACTTTACTCCGTTGTGTTGGGAGCCAAAGTATACCATAAACTGCGATACTTTACTAGGCTCCGAGCAGACCGTGGGTCGTGAGCGCGGCTTGTATAGCCATGACACGTCCGGCGAGCTGAGCGAGCGTTACTGTAGCCGTGTCATACACGGTTGCCTTGTTTGTGGTGCCTGTCATGGCCGACCAGCCAGTATCACGGGCCGCTACCACTTGACTAGCGCCGACGATGATGGACGTGCCAACGGTTATAGACGCAGAAAAATAACCAGATCGTGGGCGGGTAGCGCCGGACGCGCCAATATCGAAAGTATTATCCGTAAACAGCAGGTGGCTGAGGCCGAAGATCGACGTGGCGTTTCCACCGATAGACACCCGGCCACTAGATGCACTTGTGTCAATGATCGCATTGGTTCCGTCGTGGGACAACGATAGGTACTTCGGGCCGGTGGTGGTGCCGTAGATGCGGTAGGTCTGGGCAGTCGTGCCGCTTACTTGGCTTATAACGCCGATTGCAGACTTAATCATAGTCGTGTCAGACCAACCCAATGTGGCGGAAGTACCCATAAACAAATTGCCGCCGAAGTACGAATCCGCTGTTCCGCCAGCATAAAATTGATAGGTGTTAGCGGCAGCATTTATTCCGCAGTGAAACCCGTAGTTAAACGTGCCGACCGCAATATTGTTATTCGCCCGGAAGCCATAGCATGCGGAAATTGTACTACCTGCTCCTTTACTAGTAGCAAATATGTCATAGTGAACAGCTTCACTAAGCGTATACACTGCCGCCGCTGTTGAAATGAAACTTTGGTGGGCGGCTATGCTGTAGGTTTGGAAGGTCGTACCTTGCAGATAAACGTTAATGCCCCACGCTAAAGTACCGGTTGTACTTGGAAAACCCACTACTAGGCTAGTCTGGGTTGCTGGGGCTTGCTTTATTCCGACTTCGCCGTTAACATAATTTTTGGCGGTGCCGGGAAAATATAGGCCGTAGTTATTGGTGCTTGCTGCCAACCCGGAATAGAAACCGTAGTTGTTCGTAGCCGCTGGAAAAGTAGACTCCACCTTGAAGCCATAGGCATTGGTAATCGTAGACCCTGCGCCTGCGGTTGTGGAAAATACCCGAAAATGGGCGAGGTCAATAAGGGTAAATGCAGCTACTGCCGTACCAAGAGTAGACTTGAATCCGTCTAAGTTTGCCGTAGCGGTAGACGGCGCAGTCGCATCAAAGCCTGCGCCTACAATGCTTACGGCGGATGAGTTCGGCGCACCAATCTTAAGAGAGTGGGTGGTGTCAATAGCCACTCGGATAGAAGTAGTAGAAAACGTGGCAGCTTGGGAACTAGACGCACCGATCACCACGTTATCCATAGCGCCGATGGACACGGGGTTTATAGCTGCGGTGGAGTTTACAATCAGCCCGTCTGTATTGGTAGTACCAGCAACCCGCAATTTCTCTGACCCAACTAGAGAGGTAGTAGCTATCCGTATATCAGAGGCAATATGATTACCGGCTGTACCGGCCATATATATCTGCCATGTGGTGGCAGCACTGGCAATGTTGGAGTAGAACCCGTAGTTATTGGTGCCGGTGGCGATAGAGCCATTAGCACGGAAGCCGATAACCGTGGTAATCGTGGAGCCTGCCCCCTTCACAGTCTGATTGGCTTCAAAGTGCGTCAGGTTCCCCATTGTGAATACCGCTGCTTGGGACGCAATAACTGATACGAAACCAGATGCTCCGACGGTTGCCGTGGAAGGTGCGGTGTATTGGGCCACAGCAGCAAAAATGGAAGTTGCGGAACCGCTGTGGATATTACTACCACCGATACTCACTAGGTGGGCGGCATTGAATGGGCCAAACAAACCAACTGTACCGGATATATTTACGGCCCCTGTAACCCGAAGGGTTTCGGTGCTGAGGAACGACGCGGCGTTCACAAGCAGGGAGGTCACTCGTGCTGCGGCGGGGGTGGTGAGGCCAACAGTGACACTATCAATCGCGCCAGTAATGTCTGAGCCAGCTACGGTAGCGCTGATCGCCCAAGTACCTACGCCAGTTCTCTTGGCATAGCCGGTGGTCGCCAGTGCTGAGATTGCGGTAAGATCGGCGTCGAGAGGCTGGTAGGGGACGCAGCGGCAGCTACCTCAAGCTTGTCGTTGTTAAGGTTGTTGAGGTTGGCATCCATTTCGACCGTGGTCAGCCGGGAGCCTTTGCCTGCGCGAGTTACGATAGTAGTCATGTTATGCGCCTAGTGCTGTAATCGTCCAACTGGCGGCGAGGGACATAGATGCTGATTTAGTCATCGGGGTAAACACAATCCGCGAGAACATAGTCCCGCCGGAAAGTGCGTTAAACAGACCGGCTTCTGAGACCGTCCCGGTTCCTACCCCCGCCGGGAACAGGCAATAAAACGTAATGCTCGTACCGGCTAGTGTGCCGCCCGGTGTATCAAAAACCCTACGAATAATGCTGGTTTGTAAGTCTGTGTCGCCAAGTGCGGCAGCATTAGTACCAGAACCAACTCCAAGATGTGTAAGTGCGTTGCCTGACCCACCAAGCCTACTCAGCAGCAGGGCCAAGCCGGTAGTGACAACTAAGTTATCCTTTTGAACGCGCTGAATCAAGTTACCATATTTATCCAGCAGCTTGAAGTCTATAGAGCCGACCATTTTTACTTTGTCTTGGTGCATTAGAAGCTCCTAGACTCAGAAGCCACATATCCGACTTCTTCAAAATAAGTGTCATCGACGTAGTCTTGTGTAAACAAAAATCCAGTTTCAAGTTGTTGAACAGACTCTGAAAAAAGCTTTTCTAGGCGCTCGGTTGCACCTGAGTAAACATTCGATATCACCGCCTTGGTGTAGCCGACACCAATGTCGATAGCCGCGTATACCGTGGCTAGCTTTGCTTTGACATAAGTGACGTTGACTTGCATTAGAAGTCCGCCCGGATAGAAATTTTAACTAGGTTGTAAACAGTCTGTACCACTGGCCCGGCGTAGGTGATCTCAATCTCACCCTCAAACTCACCGACGGTATCCAACGCGGTGGAATTCCAGCTTAACTGGCACCGGCCACCGGCCCCGGCAACGTCATATGGCGACGTGGTAGTAACGGTGCCGTCGTCGTTGAGAAGGCCGGTCAGCTTGGTCATACTGATAGACTCTTTGACCGTGGTGCTACCGACCGCCCGCATCTTGAACAGCATAGAGGTAGTGCCTGCGGATAGGTCGATTGGGTTCCCGGTGAAATCATCCGTCAGTGAGAAAATGAGTGGCGGGCCAGTGTCGTCCTTGACAAGTTTTACTTTAGTAGCCATTATACAAGCCTCTTTTGATATACCCGCAGCGGGGCTTTCGCCATCCCACCTTTGACATAACCTGCGGCATTCTGCATGGCTGTGCGGAACTTCGACATATAGGCCATAGAAGCCTGCATGTCCGTGTACGGTTCGTTCGGGGTGCGGAGCAGCCGGGCCAGCGCACCGGCAGCGATATCCTCAGCAAACCTCTCAAAGATCAAGTCGTTTATTTTTGTCGAGTCCCGCGTTGGGTAGTACGATAGTCTGCCGGTGAATCCGCCTGACAGGTTCTCGACCGGGGTCAAGCAAGTTGTAAAAGTGTCTGGGTCAAACTGGGTGAAGTAGCGTGGGACACCGGTATCTATGGTTTGCCAGTTCACACCGAACATTTTTTCAAGCTCAGCCTGAGACTTGCGCGGGAGGTAAAGACCATCCCAATAAAGCGACATAATGGTGCCGAGAACATAATCCGTAGGCACATCAACGTCGTAGGTGGAGACCCTGGCCTGCACACTGATCGGATCAATATCCTGCTGCAAGAAATTCGTGAACTTACAAAACTCTATGCAGGCATTACGAATAGCGTTCGTAGCCTGCGGCTCAGAGCAGTTCGGCACATATGGCAAAACTTCTGGTAGGAAAACGTCGTAAGAAACTTCAGCCATTATTTCTTACCCCCCTGACTTTCCATTGGGCCGAGGGCTTTGTTCGGCGACGAATCGCTCTCACCCTTAGCTTTGCCCATCAGGAGCGTCATGAATTTGTCGTAGTAATTAGCTGCCAGAGCCTGATTGTTCGCCCACTCAGAATCCTGTGTCCACGCACGATAGAGGATATAGTTGACAAGGGCTGGAGAGTATTCATCCGGCAGGGTGATGTTTGTTGCTGCATCGGGCGGGATAGCGCCATAAATAACATCTACGTAGCCGAAGCCCGAAGACGGTTGCGGCGGGTAAACGTAGAACCGTTTGGGGTCTAGCTCGTCGTAGATAAAATGCTTGGGCCGGGCATTTGCATACTTGGTAGCATGCCAGTCGGGCACTTGGTTATCCAGAATCTCACGGGAAATGGATTTGATAGCGTAGCTTGGCGTAGAGCCATCGGTGCCGAGGTACCGTGGAATATCAATCAGATAAATACCATCGGACGGGACGACCTGTTTAGTCCCGGCGGCAAGCCGCACGGTGGAGTTTTTGATATAGGCGTTGGGTTTCAAGACGGCAATTTCCCGCTGTCCGTCATTGAGCCACACGGTCAGTTGCGCTAAAGTCCACCGAACGTTGGTGGTATCCTGCAACAAACTGGATACGTTTGTTAGGATGGAAGTTACAGTCGTGGCCATGCTATCCCCTAAATTACTGGAATAGTAGCATATTGTATAGCAAAGGTAAAGAAAAAACGGCCCCGAAGGGCCGTATTTCTTATCGGTTACGCCGAGAGGAAGACTGCCCAGTCAGCGGCATTGACTGCGATACATAGCGCTGCCTTGCCAACAGGGATGGACAGGGATGCGTTCGCGGCGAGGCCGTTGATCTTCCCGCCGGTAGCCGGGAACAGGAGGACGGCGTTGGTTGCGCCTGCATGAGTCACCACGCGGGTGTCTTGCGGGCCAGTCGGAACCGGGAGACGGACACCGCCTGATGCGTTGGCAGTATCGACACGGGTATAGGCGTCATTCACACCAATTGCGGCGGAGTTAGCCTGAGAGGTAGTACCGGCAGATGCTACGCCAGTTACCGTTTTTGGTGCGTTTTGGGAAGCGGCCCACAGACCGAGTTCCTCTACACGCGCTTTTGCTGTTGCGATAATCATCTATTTGTCCTTTATCAGAAGCCCTCCCCTTGTGGGGGAGGGTTATTCTTTAGCTATTAACCAGCGGCTTGGATGTAGGTCAAAGCTTCCGGTTTCACACACTTACGACCGTAGACAACCAGACCGCGAACCAGCGTACCGAAATCAGTCGGGTTGGGGATGTTCTCAACCTTGTTGATCTGCGATGCGAAGGTCAGTGCAGAGCGATGACCGGCGATGACCGCGTGGCGCTTCAGGGCACTCGACAGGGTTGCTGCGAAGTAATCCTGACCAGCGGCGGCGGTGGGCAGCAAGTTCGACACGTACACATCGAAGCGGTCGATCTTACCGACTTTACCGTTGCGCAGAGTGGAGGTCGCATCACCCATAAACTGAGCCTGAGACAGGTTCGAGTTCATGAGAATTTGACGCTCCGCCGGGGTGATAATCAAGAAACGATCAGTTTCCGGCACGTTCTGCTCATCCAACACCGAAGACATAGAAGTGAACTTCGAGAGGATGTTCAGCGGGGTCAGAGTGACCGGGGCGAGGTCGGTGCCCAGATCATAGCTAGCCGACAGGGCGCCTGCGGTAGCGCCCACGTTGGCAGCGGCAGCCGAACCGAACGTGTTCTTGAAGCAGTCGCGGTCAACCGAGATTTTGATCTGGTTGGCAGCGTCGCCGGTAAACATGTCCATCAGGTTGGGCTTCGACTGATATTCGATAACATCGGAAACGTTCACACCGAAGTACAGTGCTTGGTCGATGTTGAGTTCAATCGTGCTGGGGGTAGGCACTTGGTAAGACAGAGACTGGCCAACCGTGTAGGTGTTGATGGTGATCGACGGGATGTTTTGAATCACAACCTTGTCGCCCATCGACTTGATCTCACCTTCCCAGTTGGTGTTAGCAACGTCACCGAACGTGGTAGCAGCGTAGAACTTGACGTTCAGCTTGTTCGACCAGACGACCGGGATAAACGAACCCGACGCGGCTGGCGTGGTATTGAAGGGCGATTGTACCGCAATGGAGGCGGCGGCGGTAACAGTACTCATTTTGCGTTATCCTTTTATTATTTTTATTAGGCGCTAAGCGTAGAGATAATCTGCGTAGCTGATACTTGGATGAAAGTCGCCGTCTTACCCTGAGCAACAGAGAAGGAGCTACCGGCTGCGATCTGGTTAATTGCTACAGAGGTACTCGGGGGGAAAACCAGAGCGGTGGTTGCGGTCGGAACATGCACCACAATCGGCTGCGACGGATAGTCGCCTTTGAGGGGCAGAACAACAGCGGTTTGACCGCCAGCCGTGGTGACGAGATTAACTGCGCCAGTCAACGCTGCGCCGCCGGAAAGGGTAGTACCAACGGCAGTAACAGAATCGACACCGCCATTAATTTGAGGAAGTTGCGTTACACCAGACATTTTAATGCTCCATAAAAACCGCAAGGGCGGTAGGTTTTAATCCACCGCCCCCAGTCGTTACGGAGTTACCCGTCCCTCAAGTAAAGCGGCATTTAGTTCTCGTTCAATTGCCTCCGCCTCTTTGTGCTTTCCGGCTTTAGTGAATCGAAGCTGTTTCATCGACTCATCGGAATACTCTTGGGCAGAGTAAATCTTTTTTGCTGCTGGCGCTGCTGGGCCTTGTCCGCCACGGGCTTTGTTAGGACTCACTTGTGATTCAAGTCCAGACTTCTGCTCCACCGACGGCTTGACCGGATTGTGCTGCGGGTACTGCTTGAAGAACTCTCCAAACACTTCCATCACAGAGCCGACATCCTGATTGTTCGCCGCGTTTTTTAGGGCAGCATCCCAAGTGATGTGGGTTCCGGGCACTCTCGTATCCAGCCACGTTTGGCACTCATCGGTAGCTTGAATTTGCTCCCAGTTCGGAAGGCGGTTAGCAAGTTTATCAAGGAATGCGTCGAACGAATTCCGCTGATTTGACTCCACTACTTCGCCAACTTTACCGCTAGTTTTTTCAAGCTTATCGTTAAGCGTTGAAATCATCTTTTGGTACTCTTTGCGCTCGCGGCTAAACTCTTCCTTTGCGATACGGCGTGCTACGTCAAGGAGGTCTTTCCCGAAAGCTTCTTCGTCTTGCGATGTAACCAACGGCTTGTCATCTGGCTCAGCCGGTTTAACGGGCGGTGCCTTACCAAGTTCCTCAACCTTAGCCGACAGTTCTTTGACTTGCTGCTGCAAGGCTGGAACGTGCGCGTTATACATACCCTGCAATGTTTTGAACTTATGTTCCCATTGTGGGTCTGCTGGCTTCGTGGGTTCTTGTACGACAGGGGCGGGGGCTACGGTCGGTTCAGGTGCGGCTTCTGAAGTTGGCTCAACCTTAACTGCTGGTTCAGTAACTTCTTGTGGGTTATTGGATTTGTCCCACTGCTCAGCGGCATCTGCCTGTGCTTGTAGCTGCTTTGGCAACGTCTTTGACATTTGGTACCTTTCTGCCAGCCGTAAGGCTTAGGCATATGCCAGAATCTACTGGCGTTGTTTCAGCCGTTCGGCTGCAACTTCTGATTGCTCAAGTAGAGCAATTACATCTCGCAGGGATTTTACTCGGCCCCTTAATTCTTCTTCTTGTGAGCCGTCACCTGTTGCCCATCGTTCTTTTATCGCGTCTTGTTCTTTTTTTAGGACTTGGATTAATACTCTTCCGTAGCCCGAACTTGCAAGAGTGGCGAGTGATTCGAGGGTCTTAAAATCTTTAACTGGTTCTATCAAGCCTTCACCTGACGGTATTCCTTACCGGGAGTAGCGGCCAAGCTGGGGCCTGCCTTATCATCCGAGTCGGAACCGCTACCAGAACCGCCTGCCGTGTTAGCAGTCGTCTGACCATATTCTTTGCCATGCGTCAATGCACCGAGGAACGAACCCATCTTGGTCGTAGACGACCGGGCAGAACCTTTGCTACCGGATGCTGGGCTGGTGTTACCGGGGAACTCGCGAGCCATATTAGTGTCCTCAATTAATTAATTGGTTTATACCACAGTCAACTGTTGTTTGTCAACCTTGCTGGGGTTTGGGGGAAAAATTGTCGGTGGTTGGCTTGCCGTCCATCAGCTTCTCACCGCCGCCTTGTCCGCCGGGCGCGGGGGCGCTACCGGCCTGACCTTGGTTGGCCTGTGCCGCTTGGATGGCTTGCTTCATTAGCTTCATCTTTTCTGGGGACGGCACCACGTCGTCGGGGTTCATATCCAGACCTTTAGCGCCTTCACGGAGCAAGGCACCGAGCCCCTCTGGGCCTACGATCTGGCTTAGGATTGGGTTACCAGCAACGATGGTGAGGTATTCATTACGACGCATTGCCGCCGCTTCTTTGGCTGCGACACTATTAGCGCCCTTGGCCACGATCTTGATATCACCCTTTAGCTCGTCATCGTCACTGTACTTCATGTTGTAGAAGAACAGGCGGTCGAGCGCCTTGGCGAAGATGTTGTTATCAATGTTAGCAAGCACTTGCTTCATTGACTTACCGGCATTGGTCATGAGCATAGACATACCAGACGCTGTTCGACCGGCACCGCCCGTGGGGGAATCACCTGTCATATAACGTGGGATGCTGCAATACTCGTCGGCGAGAATGGAGAATCTGTCGTAGATTGCCATCAACTCGGATGCGTTAGAGGTCGGCTGGAAGAACTCAACCGGTTTGGCGGTTGTAGCCATCGGGTCAGAGGTAACCTGCCAGATTTTCCATGGGTAGATTTGCTCAATATCCTCGCCAGCGGGGACGCGGTCGGTATTTACATATACCTGTGGGCCAGAAGCAATGCCCATATTGTTAGCAATTGCTCGGGCAGCGGCGTTGCACATGTCTTGGCAATCGCGCACCAAATCCGTGGGGGCATTGCCCCAGAATGAACCGGGAACGTTCTCATAGCTTGCCTTGTAGTACGGTTTACGGCCAAGCGGGTCTGAGTTGATAGCCGCCTTGATGACGTGCCTACCAATCAGCCAGCCTTCCATATGGTATTGTTTAACTGGGTCAGGCACTTCCTGTTCAGTCATGCCCCAATCTATCAGCTTTTGGCCGGAGACTGTACCCCAGAACTGAAGAGCGTCGATAGTCTCTTCGACGTTTTGCGCCACAGCGGTCGTGGACTTACCCTCAGCCAGCGCCTTAGTCGAGTCAGTAATCAGCCACTCTTGCAAGCCGCCGTTACCATAGTCTTCCAAAACGTTTCTGATGGCACCGTCGTCATACCCTTCTACACCCATAAGCGCTTCGAGGTCTTCTTGTCGCAGCTTATGGCGCTCGATAAGATACCCATCGTCGATATCTTCAGACGATGGAGACGGGTAAATCATGAACGGGTCAACCCGTTCCCACTCTAAAACAAGTTCGTCTTTAATTTCAAGCTGGTAGCCTGACTTACCGCTAGCACTCCAACTCATGGTCGGGCGGCGACGAACAACCGGGCCTTTCAAGAAAGCCGACGGGAACGTAACAAGGTCGTCGATGAACATGTCAAGAGCGGACATGAACCCGCCCTCAACAAGTTGGTCTTCCATCTTGTCTTCCATCTGCTTCGCTTTGAACTTAGCTAGCTCTTTGGCGGAGTTAACGTACTCGGCCCTGACTTCAGTCATAATGTCGCGCATCTCCCACGGCTCTGGCTGGCGCATGGTAGCTTGCATGAACATGGTGACTTCAGCGATTGCCCGCTGGCGCAACTCGGCGGCCATGGTCGGGGGCAGTGTGGGAACGGCGGTGGGGTCGATGCTCCAAGGCTTGTCGGCACCGGACGCTTGGAGAACGTCGCGCAGCCAAGCTGACGCGCCGCGACACTTATTGGCGGTCAACATCATATAGATTTCAGCGCCGCCCGATTTCCTAATCTCTGTTAGTTTCTGCGGGTCGTACTCACCACGGCGCTGACGAACGGATGCGAACATGCGCATCTCGACAGTTTGCTGCTTCGCAATTCGGGCGATATCCCAACACTTGCGAATATGGGCAGCTAGGTCTAGAATTACCGGAGTGTTCTGAACAGTCTCAGAATCGCGCTTCTGCTGTTCGATCATATCCGCTGCGGAAAAGATAGGCAAGATACCCCCGACGCTGACGCCGAGGGGCTTAGCTGACGGCTCCGGCATTGCGCCGGAATCAATACCTAAAGTGCTCATCCGCGACCTTTTTTATTGTCTTATACCATATATGGTGTATAGCCGTCAAGCATACACAAACTTGACCGGTTTTATGTCCCTTTTTGAGCTTTTACCCCACCCGTATGACCCCAAATTGATGACCAAACACCCATATTGGAGGGCGTCATGGGGGTGTGTATGGGGGTTATTTTTGTCAATTTTGTCGTCCACATCACCCGTAGTCTTCTTGATTTTGTACCGATATCCATGCTTAAACCCCCTAATCAGCACCGGGCACTCCTTCTCGTCAATGAGAAGCATGGCCTTACCGTCAGCATGCTGGTTAAGTAGTTGTTCTACAGCGGAAATTCGGTAGTCGGGGTCGTTGGTCGATGGCTTAATGCACTTAAACCCAGCCTGCTTCAGCGAATCCACCAATGTAAACTCATTAAGCTGCTGCTTCGCGAACCCTGCCGGGTCAGGTGCTACCAAGAACGTGCAACCGGGGAACCGTCTCGCGATATAAGGGTTGAGCTTCTGCTTGATGAACGTGTCAATACCCATACCTTCTGAGGTCAGTTCACCCAGAACTAGCACCCGCCCCCGCACATCCCTCTGCAAGAACACCGCCGCTGGCGTTCGCCCGAAGTCCTGCCCGATAACGATGGGGTACTCTGACGAGCGGCTATGACGAAGCGGCTCCTTGGACACATGGAAGTCATAGACGAACGACTTGTCGTAGACCGGCACACCGGACAGCGACCGCCCGTACTTGCAGGCCAAGTAGACGCTCAGCCAGTCCTGAGACTTGCCCGGAATAAGCTGCTGGTAGTAGTCTTTGGCCAAGTACCGCAGGTTGTCGGCCTTGGGGTTGATAAGCCATTCTTTCTGCTGGTTATCCAGCAGTGGCTGGTCTGGGTCGATAACCAACGGCCCACCGTTCTGCAACTCTACCAGCGTTTCGGTGTCACCGTACTTCGCTATGTAGTCATCTCGACTGATAATAGCAGGGGGCTGAATGTGCACCGACCAGTTCTGCGGCGGGTTCTCCGCTTTGTCCCACCACCAAGTGTCTTCGTCGGGAAAGTTTGTGTCAAAGATTGCGCAAGCGCGAGTAGCGCCGCCATCTTTTGCTGATGGGTAGCGGTTAAGACGACCAAGTAGTCCATCCACAACCTCCGGCGCAAGTTCTCGGCACTCGTTACCAAACAAAAACGTAGCTTCCAGCGACAGCGCCCGTGCCACGTCTTCCTTGGTATCCATCGGCAGGAACTGCCACTCCGACTCAACGCGGGTGCCATCAGACAAGTTGGCCCGCACGATAAAGGTCTTGCGGGTCGCCAGCCACTCACCGGCCACACCCACGGGCAGCCAGTCTGTCACGGTCTTGTAAGTCGTATCCATCAACTGTTGGTTGGTGTTACGCACAATAAGCGCCCGTGTTCGCCGGACTCCGCTGGCGTTGGGAGCCTGCCCACAGGCAAGGCGCACCAACTCATGGACACAAGTCACAGACTTCCCCGAGCCCACAGCACCCATCAACAGGCGGCAGAACTTATCCGACTGCATAAACTCCGCCCCGACCTCGGTCGGTGTGAAAATACTCATTGCTTAGTTTCCTCTCGTCCATCGAACGAGTTGTGCACCACCACATTATCCTCGATCAGGTCAGGCTTGCACCAACACTCAAGGCCGTGCAACTCATGCGCCCGCATGTCGTTAACTGGGTAGACGTGGTAATACTTCTGGTCAGTCATTTCTTCTTCGCTCCCTGTCGCGTCTGCGTGTATGGTATGACCGGCGTCGTCGCTGCCTCGACGGGGCACCAGCCCCGGTTAACGCGCATCTCGATTGTAGGCATCGACACCATGTTGCCGTACAACTCCGCCAGTTGCCGCAGACTCATCCCGTGGTACTTCTTCGCCCGCCTGCGGTTATTCTTAACAACCGCCTGCCGGAACTTCTCCGACCTCACCACCCCGATCTGACTCCCGCCAGCCGTGGGCGACACGTTGTACTCCGGCTTCAGCAGATCAATGACCTCCTGCTCAAACCTTATGAGGTCTTCTTTGCCGCACCACCGTTCAACGGTAAAACTGAACACATCCCCATACTTGTCCCACGCTCGCTGTAGGTGCCGTGAGTGGTGCTTACCCGCCTTCAGGTCAGACTTATGCTTCTTCCAGCGGCGAGTAAACTTGACGGCAGACCCAACGTAGGTGTTGCCGTTGAGTCTGTTAACGATGACGTATATGCCACCATCACTCAGCATTAACCACCTTTTCCTCGGTAAGCGTTACGGACTTATCACCAAGGTTGATTGTAATGTTGAAGCCCCCGCCTGCTGCGCCAGAGGCCGATTGAACCTGATCTACGCCAGCGGCCTTCGCGAAGAACTTCAGCGCATCCAGCTTCTGGGGGAGGGGCGTCTCCTGCATCTTAGCTTCGACATACACATCTTCCAGAATGTCTTCAGCCGCCATGAGGGCTTTGGTTTTGAAGACAATTCCCTGCGACTTAAGCTCGGCACGTTTTGACTCGATCTGTCGTTGAATGAGTTCGTTGGATAAAAGTGTCCCGGCTTGTTCCGGGTTGTAACCATAGCGGGCTAGCAACGCTAGTGGGGGCTCCATCCCCATCGCTAACTCTACGATGATGTTAGGGTTTGTCCGTGTTAGGTTTACGCCAGTGATGGCGGGTAGGTCGCTCATTTTAGAATCCTGAACACAAGGTTTTCGAGGGTGCGGATTACGTTGTGTTCGATACCTGA
>OFQX01000369.1_pt1 | contig 13948 bp, 20 predicted proteins | sample 1542951 | NCBI WGS metagenome assembly OFQX01 (sample SAMN07774215, study PRJEB24372) | wastewater metagenome | isolation source: WWTP Novara (Effluent) | place: Italy: Novara | collected 2015-12
TTCACCAGGCTTGCGGAACGATACGATATAGTCTGCCAGCCCCTGCCCGGATATGCAGCTATCCTTTGTGATTTGCTTGTGCAGGAGCCGGATTGACTTGGTGCGCTGCTGCGCGACAACAGGGTCTTTCCAGATGCAAACCTCACTGTGGAAAATCCATCCGGCATCCTCATATGCACGGATAACCTCGCCGCGAAAATCCCTCATACCGATATGGCCGTGACGGATTTTGCTGGTTGGCAATTGCATGACGTGCACCGCATGGATACGGCCTGGCTTGGTTATGCGGAGCAATTCAGAAATAAGGAAGCCATAATGCTCCCAGAATGAATTGCCCTCATTGTTGGAAATGTCGCGATCGTAATTGCTGAATTTGTAAATCCCCTCAAAAGGAGGCGAGTGCAGGCCAAATCCGATGCTATCTCCTGGAATAGCGCGGATTACATCACAGCTATCACCCTGATATATTGCATAGTTATCCGTGATAACCTGATCCACACACTTAATATCCATCTCTAATAAACTCCTTGTTTACGTTTTTCTTACTGTGAACAAAATGATGGCATGGTCTACAAAGCAAGACTAAATTTGAAACTTCTGCGCGAAGCGATTTAACCCTAAAGGGAACAATATGATGAACATGAAAACCATTAGCCTTGCGGTTATCGACTTTCCTATGATCAGTTCCGCACCGCTCGCATTTTGCGTCTGATCTTGCCCAAACTGCCTTTACTGCGGATTTCCATTCCTCGGTTTGGGCGAGTGCCTCGCGCTCTGGCGTTAGCCCGCCTTGCCATGAGTGATGATCCTTACCGCGACGGCCTTTCATATAATGGGTTCCATCTTTTGTAAGATATGGAACTCTTCCATCTTTTAAGCGAGCTTGACGTATTTTTTCACGACTTTCGTTTGTGTGAGGGAACCCGCCATTGTGGATTCTATCACCCCTAGCCCATTGTTTCGCAGTAGATGTTCCTCGCGACCTAGTCTCAATTCCATAGTCTCGAAGCCATTCCCATACTCGCTTGGTATCACGGCTAACCAACCGCCCTATTTCGGCACAATCCAGACCTTCAACCTCATATTTCTGGACAAGCCAATCACGTGTCACTCCTTCTGGCTTTTTGTTCTCGCGCTGCCAATCACCTTTACACCTAGCGTCACAAAAGGATTGCAGAATAGGTTTTCCGGTATTGTGGTTTATAGGGCGGCGCATGATTTCGGTATTGCACCAAGCACAATTTGTAGGGCGTTTTGCATTGCTCATACCCCACCATAATCACACGACGCCTTTTTAGTCAAGCCGCTAAAAACTCTGGCAATCGAACCGCCTGCTGCGGATTATAATTCGGCGTATCCCTGACCGAGCCGCGCACAGCAGCGCTCGACAGGTCCGCCATGTGCAAAACCATGCTCGCCGCCATGCGATCGGCATCAGCCTCCTTGCGGCGGATATTGGCAACGGTTGCGCCTTCAAGTTCCGCAACAACGATGTGACAATCCACGGCCTCGGATTGCCCGAACCGCCAGAATCGACGAATAGCCTGGTAGAATTGCTCCCAGCTATCGTCAAGCCCGACAAATCCCGTTCTGTGACAATGCTGCCAATTCATGCCGAAGCCGGCAAGGCTTGGCTTTGTGATAAGGACGCGAATTTTCCCCTCGCTGAAATCAATCAGGATGCGTTCTTTTTCGTCATCTTTCAGTCCGCCATGAAGGTTAACCGATCCAGGAATGCTTTTTGCCAGAAGTTCCGCCTCGCCGTTCAGCTTGCACCACCATACAAAATGCCCATCGGATGGCGTGACACTGGCTGCCATCGCGCATCGGTCATCAATGCTATTGCGGCGAGCGGAAATCCTTTCTTGTAGCGTCACGGCTTCGGACGCAAAAAGCCCTTGCGTGTAATCCGTGTGTTCCGGAGCCTTGACCGAGTGCATGATGTAATTGAGCGGAGGCAGGTCATACCCATCGTTCGGGTAGCCCAGGTCCGCCGGCTTGAGCAGCATGACAGCCCACGACGCCATCCACTTCCAGAATTCGTTCTCGGCGTGGCCCTTCAATCGCCACTTCTGCGTTTCACCACCGTCATGGATAAAGAATGTGGCCAGCATATCGGTATATTTCATCACGCCCAAAAACTCGGCGTGGTTTCCCAATTCCATGAAATCGTTGGGGGCAGGAGTGGCAGTAGCAGCAAGTCGGAACGGAATTTGCTGACATGCGTCAATCAGTTTCGTGCGGTAGTGGCCATCCGTGTTTTTCAGGATGCTGGATTCGTCCAGAATAACACCGCCAAATCGCGAAAGATCAAAGTGATCCAGCTTCTGATAATTTGTGATATTAGTGCCGGGGCCGCAATCCGATTGCATGGCCACAACGCGCGCGTCGATGCCAAATTTCTCGGCCTCGCGCGCCATCTGGTTTGAAACTGCCAGCGGCGCAAGATGCAGAATGTCCTTGCCGGTCTCACGGTGAATTGCTTGCGCCCACGCCAGTTCCATAAGCGACTTGCCTAGCCCGGTGCCGGCGAACAGAGCCGCGCGGCCACGTCGAAGCGCCCACTGGACGATATCGCGCTGGTGGGGAAACAGACAGTCTGGCAGTTCGGGAATATCGGTTAGGCCCGTCATCGGGTCAGTGATCGCCTTGCGGGCGAGGAAATCCTCGTATGGGGTCATCATCTAGGCTCCATCGGTGGGGCTGGGGGCTTTAGATATCGTCTCGGTCAAAAACATGACGAGCAAGAACCGCAATCACCTCGCGCCCCTTCGGGGTCAAGTTTTTGTTGATATCATAACTTTGTTGACACCATCCCGCACCAGGCCAATCACTTGAGATTGTGCCGATATGATCGAAAAACTTTGCTTGCTCGTCGCCAAACATGCCTGCAAATGCAGTAGCAATTTCCTCAACCGAAAGGTTGAAGGAAACTTGTTCCGTTCTCGTAACAATTGGCATTCTCTTTCTCCATCTTTGCCCCGCGTGTGGGGGTGGGGGTTAGGTGAATGCAGGGACGGGATTAGGCAAACGCAATCCCTGCGGATTTCCGCGATGCAGCGGTTTGAAGCCGTAATCCAGAATGTCGCCCTTGACCAACTTATCAAGGTCCTGAATTTCGCGGCGGGCAATCCACTTGGTCATGCCCTTGCCATAGCCATTGTAGGCATAATCGCGGCAGAACCACTTGCCGTCCTCGCGCTGCGCATATTCGCTATAGCGCCCGTAGCTGTCGTTGCCGGTGAAAACCTGAACTGCCTTTGCCATCTCATCATCTCCATCTGACAACCAGACACTGAACGAGACCGCACGCGGTGTCAAGGGGAAAGAGTGGTGCGGATATGATCGCCTAGCGTGCTATCAAAGCCATCCATCATCGTCGCCGCCTCCCGCAAAGCCGCCTCTAATTTCTCGATCCGGTCGGCGGCCATACGCATGTTACGGCGGTATTCGCTGCCATGAACGCGGGTTGCAGCCTCTCGCAGTTTCTCAGCCAAAGTCATTCCGTAATCCCCCAAAAAGACGAGCCTTTCCCGCGAAACGGCTCAAAATCCGCTTCGATCTTAAGCGCCTTGATCGCTTTCGAATACGAAATTGACCCCTTCCGATTGGTTTGTGTCACCTTTGCGCCAGCAAACAGCGCGTTCTTCCCACCGCACTTTTCCACAATGTCGGCCAGCAATTCCTTTTGCCGTTCGGCCAATAGTTCGGCGCGTTCCTTGTTTTCCATGTATTCCCGCAGCATCCTCGCCGCTTCCGGCGTGTCAATGACGATGCGGCGCGGGGCGAGGTGTTCGGCCGCCATATCCGGGGATGCAATGATGTCGAGAAATTCGGCGTGGAATTGGCGAAGGCGGGGGATATTCTCGTCAATCCATGCCTGATCTAGCGGCACCACCTCATGCAATTGCGCGTGGCTGGAGTATTGATAAAAATGCGCCTTTTGCCGACCAGCGCACAGCATCTCGATTTGAACCTGCGCAAAATATTGCGGCTGATCAGATAGCGGCTTGAAACATCTATCTTGGCCGGTTCGTCGCGACCAAGGGGCCTTGATTTCCAGCACACCACCATCCGATGTCAGGCCATCGGGCGATGCCCCCAACCAATCATCGTAGGCGAAGAAACCGCATTCGATCACGTTCAGTCCGGTGTCCATCTGGAAATCCAGAACAGCCCCCGGCTCGTGCATCTTGCCGTAGCCAAAAATCACGTCCTCTAGAAACTGGTTCTCATCCTCACGGGGCGCGCCCAATGCATCACGAACCATGCGGCGCATAACGTCATCACGCGACTTATTGGGATCAAGGGACAGGATGGCTCCAGCTATGCTGCCAGTCACCCTTCCGGCCCTTTGCTTATGCCATTCGGGGGAGCGTTGTTCGATTATCTGACTATCTTCCATCCGGTTGCCTCCTCTTGCTGCTCATCGGTCAACCGTGAGCGTGGATCACGATATCCATCAACCTTACAACGTTGTCCGGGCAAAAGGATTGACGGATGCGCTTTCGGACGGGCGATGGCGCATTGCGGGCAGTTGACGCCGTGCGTCTGGCGCAGATTGCGTTGACCGTCTTTCCATGACCGCCACATGTCGCCGGTTTCGCTAGGCATCGCCACACCCCGCGCCAACCAGTTCCCCATTCTCGCCGGCAGTGAAGTCTAGCTGTTTGTTTTTCCACGTTCTAATTGAATGGCAGTTAGCGCACCTCACTTTACAATCTCCATCTTTGATTTCCCTTTGAAGTCTTGCGATACTTGAACGAGCCTCAGATATTTCAACTGACTTTTTGCCCTCATGGTCCAATTGTAAAGCGGCGGCGTGCTCTTTGTATCCGCAATCCACGCAACCTATGGATAGCTTATAGGCACTAAGCCATTCCCTAGATGTTCTTCGATATTTAGAGCACGAAGATAAATGCTTATCGTATCTATCGGGATGCGATTTTGTCTTCTGGTAAGACCTACGCCGCGCCTCTTTCAATTGATTGGGGTTATCGACTAAAAGCCTTGACCTTTGATTGCGGCGCTTGCATCTGTCGGAGCAATATTTTGCGTTAAAGCCCCTTGGCTTAGGCTCGAAAGGCACCCCACACTGAACACATAACCTAGCTGAAAGATCGAACGGCATAGCACCTCAATATAGAAATGTGTATAGCTCGATCTTAGTTTGGCCAATGCCTTTAATCAAGGCATTAATCCCCACATCCAGCCCCCACCAATTCACCGTTTTCCCCTGCCGTAAAATCTCTCCAATGGACCCAACCGTTCGGGCAGTGGAAGCCCCATTCCCTAATTTTTGGACCCATAAAAAACAAAGACACCGCAGGCTCTCCATTTATCAATTCCAAACGGTGAGCTGTATCAGCGGCACGATCTATCACTTCACCGGCTTCGCGAATAAAAACGCCGTCTTCCGTAATTTCTCGATAGCTGCCTTTAATTAATACCGATCGATTGTCTGCCGGATGATCGTGTAAGGCCCTATCATCATCATTCCGCAATATGTGATGCAAATAAACATTGCTCCACGCATTGCGCGGAATAACCCACCATCGGCGCAAATAGTTGTCACCGATCACAAAATCAGGTTCGCGAGCCATAATGGTTTCGGCCCATTTAGCCAGATCGTCGATTGTTGCGTATTCCATCACTCACCCCCTTTCAATGCTGCGCGGGCGGTTCTTGCTGCGAAGCTGTCTGGCCATTGTTTAGCAATCTGCCTCAAAGCCTCCCGCAACCGCTCGATTTCAGCGTTCTTTTCCTTGACGACATCATAGGCAAAATCGCGTTCTGCCTCAGTCATTTTCAAAGCTGATTTAAGATCACCCACGATCCTTCCCCCGCGCCGACCAAATCAATTCCCGGTCGATATCGACCATGGCCATCAAATCGGCCGCATCCTGCGCCGCACCAATGTCCCCCGCGTAGATGGCGCGGTATAGTTGGAAGCGGATGTCGTTATGCCTCTCTCTGGCCATGTCGCGGGTATATCGGCCCTCGGCCAATTCAAAATCGCATTCCATATCCATCACTCCTAAATCCGCATCGGCATCACAATCCCAATGAAATCGGTATCGTCAACGGGATCAAATCGCAGCGGATCATTCGGCGTCTTCTGCGAAATCCGGACATCACCAGTCCCGACCGCTTCGAGCATGGCCACGAGATAATCGGCGTTGATGCCAACCTCGCCATCGCTGTCAAATTGCGCGGGCAGTTCACCCTCGCCTTCGAAGCCAGAAGTCCCTTCGATTTTGGCGCACAGAATGCCGTCTGCGCGAATAAGGTGCATCTTGCGGGTTTGGGCATCGGATGCGATGCGGGCGCGCTTGACGGCCGCCAGAAGCCCATCCGCGTTGACCTGGATTGCATCACCGACGTCGGGGATTACACGGCGATAGTCAGGATATGTGCCGTCGATCAGCTTGCCGGTGATCACGATATTGTCCGCACTGGCGCGAAGCCTGCCGCCGTCCCATGCCAGAGAAACGCGATCCGACGATATTCCGGCGATGACCTTTGCCAGCGGGGTGGCGACGATGACGTCCGGGGCGTCATCCGGCCATGCGTGATCAGACACGATGGACGCCACCTTGTAACCATCCGTGGCCACAAACCGGACACTGCCCGATTCGTTGTTCAGGAACACGCCGCCCAGATAATACTTTGTGGCCTCGGTGCTTGCGGTCCACATCGTCCGGTTGATGTATTTGGAAAGGGCGCTGGTCGCAAAATCCACGGGCGCGCAAAGCTGGATTGTCGGCATTTCCGGAAAATCATCAACCGGCAACGCGGGCAACGCCCACCGCGATCGACCGGCTTTGACGGTCAGAATATTGCCATCGAGCGATAACGACAAATCACCAGATGCCGCGCCAGCCATGGCCGCAAGGCGCTTGGCGTCAACGCATGCCGACCACGATGGCCCTTCCGCCTCGATTGTCTGGCGATACTCGATGTCTAGATTTGTGGTCGTGATCGCCAGACTACCACCCGACGCCACCAGTCGGACCATCGACAGAATGGGAATGGTGTTTCGCGTCTCGACGATTGAGCTTGCCGCTTTGAGTGCGGCAGCCAGTGTCGTCGCGGGAACGATTGTTGCCTTTTTGGCAGGGGCTTTTGCCATGCTTGTTCTCCATCTAAAAATCAGGACCGACCGAAGCCGGCCCTGATGGTTTTTCATTTTTCGACGAGGGTGTCAAATTTTAATTTTCGGTGAAACCGCCGTATCGCCATCCACCAGATGTCCTGATTTTGCCTTTTATCAAGAGGCAGATATTCGGCCTTTTCAAGCCCGAAAATTCAACAAAATCGAATTGCAGCCCTTCAAATGATCTGCCGTCCGGATGGTAAAAATTGTGGATGCGCGTATCTAACTGCGCATGATTTTTTCCGCCTTGCAACCATGATTGACGGGCTTTTCTCTCGTCAGAGTGTATACGCCCTAAGTTTTTCTGTCTCGCCGCCTCAACAATATATTCTGGCATTTTCTTGCCATACAAACGATTGTTGGGACCAGACATGGCGATTCTGCGCGCCTCTCTAGAATAGAAACTATGTTCTAATCCAGGGTTTCCGTTTCCGCCAGAAGAAATATTCACTAGAGATCCTTTAGGGTAAGTATCTCGGCCAATTTGGATCATTATTTTTTCCAGAATGTACGCGCACTGTTCTGGCAATCCGAATTTTATGATTTTGGCATAGAAGCCATTTCTCGCCCTATCATACCAAGCTTGAGAGCGCCTTCCGCTAACCCAAGCCCTTTGGCCTGATCCCTTCCCTATATAAAAAGGAAATTCACTATCTTCGGTATAGTGCGCATAGACGTAAAAACGCCTGTCAACTCTAGTAAGAAACATAAACCTCGCTCTAGGTCTCGCTATGTGTGAGCGCGGCAGGTGATTAGCGTTATCACTTTTCGTCCGGCCAGACTAGCCGCGCATATTCACACTAGAACGGGACTTGATCCCCGTCAAGATCATCGGCATATTCCGGCTTTTTCGTAACCTTCTTTGATGATGCCTCGACTTCCGGCACTTCTTTCTGCCCCTTGGCCCAATAGTCCGCGAACCACTGGACGCTATCCGGATTTGGATTTTGCTCAGTCGGCCTCGGCGTCATCAACATGACCTGGACAATCACCTGCTTGCCAGTGAACGCCAGCGCGATGTCGTCATTGCTGGGAACGCCATCCTTGCGGGCCAGCTTGCCGCCGCAAGCGCCGTCCAGCTTGGTGAAACGCTTGAGGTCATTGGCGCGCTTCTTTTCCTTGTCCGCCGCGTGTGGATTGTCATCGTATACCCAAAAGCGTGGGAAAAGTTTGCGCTTGGCATATGCTGCCGGCTTGATGATTTCGAGTGTCGCGAAGGCGTATCGATCACCATCCTTTTCGCCGATACCAGCCTCGGTCACGAGCGCCAGCACCTTTGTCTTGTCAGGCAAAGGCTCAAATCCCTCACCAGTCGGAAGATCGGCCTCATAGTCGATCTTCTGGCGAACATCTTCCCCGCCACTATTCCAAAAGCTACTCATTTGGTATTCTCCTGCTTGTTATTCCGTGGATCGTCAAACCGCCTTTACCAATTCAAGCGCCTGCGCCTCGGTAAACCCCTCCGCAACGTAGGCCAGAAAGATCGTGCGCCGTGCCGAAGCAAGGTCACTGGACACGCGGGCGATCTCCTGCCACGCATTGGCAAGTGCGCGCGAACTGGCCGCAATATCCTGGGCCGGAGGTTCGCTTCTGAATTTGTCGGTCATCACTCGGCATCCTCTTCGACTTCAGTTTCGGGGGCGCGTCGGCGGGTGCGGCGGGGCTTTTCATCCTCGGCCTCGACCGGAAAGAGATATGGTGCAAAGGGGTTGCTGCCTTCGGGGAAATCGAGTGGTTCGGTGATGCCGAAGCCGTTCTTCGTGACCGAGCTTGCGGTGGTGTGGCACACGATTTCACGATCACCGTTGCTGATAACCTTCTTGCGCTCTTCCTCGCCACCGCGCAGGGCGGCCTGTAGCCGGATATGTGCCACCAAGTCCACATTGTTGACATAGTGGCCGATGCTGTCGGCATTCTTCGCTTGCGTCAGGCGCAGACTGTAGCGTTGATAATCATCAACATCAGGCAGCTTCATGGTCTCAAGATCGGCATGGACGATAAAGATGATCGCCATGCCCTTTCGCTCATTCAGCAAGCCAGCGGCCTTGCGGACACGGCCATGTGCCGCCGCAACCGATCCATAGCCGGCCCCGAAGCCGCCATGCGCCGTGGCCAGGCTCGACGCCGCGTTGCCATTCTTGCCGCCCTTCTCGATGGCGTCCGCCACAAACAATGCATCCGCCGCCGAAGCGCTGTCGAAAATCAGATCGGTGAAATCATGCTCGTTTTGAAGCAGCCACAAAAGCTGATCGAAAACATCCTTGGCGTTTCGGCACGCCGGGAATGCGTTCGGGGTTTCGATCAAGCGCGACTGGCGATGGACGCCATCCTCGGCACGGATCACGATAGGATTGCGCGCAATGGCGCTGGCGAGGCTGTTCTTGCCCGTACCGGCATCACCAAAGATCGTGATGATCGGGGGGCGGGGCCGGGGCTTCTCGATGATAAATTCAGTCATTCACCTTCTCCATTAAAAAACAAGTGACGGCATTGGAAATCATTCGCAGGCAGCAATGTAACGCTTATCCCGGAACCCGCTTGACACGTAGGCCCATGGCCCTCCGCTGATTTCCCTCCGGCGCTGCCGCCTGTCGCAGTTTGGAAAGTCCGGGGGCGTATCTCGTTAATCTCGGGATTTCATCTCTTCGTAAATCTCTTCCATCTTCTCCAGCCATTCCATGCCAGCAACGATTTCGGGGGCGTTGGTTCCGTATTTCACGTTTTCCATGTAGCCCAATCCACCATCGTCCTTCCACCGTGAAACGGTGCCGCATGCTTCGGTGAAAAGTCTGTGGGCTTCATCACGCTTTGCATCGGCATCGTCAATGGTGCACTGAAAATAAGAATGCGCCAATTGCAGGTGATGGACCATCAGTTCCAATGCGGCATCGCGTGACACGCGGGGGGCGTCGATGTTGAGATATTCGGTCATTGTCCCTCGACCCATTCCTGGTAGATTTCCAGAATCGCGCGTTGATTGTGGTCAAGGCTGCCATAGTGGTCTTCGAATTTTTCCACGAGCGTAGGCTCCGACTTGATCAGACCGAGGGATCGTAGCATGTCGATGATGTCCTCGCGGGCGGTGGTGTCGCGATCAAGATACGTGTTCCAAAGCGCCACCGCCTCAGCCTCGGTCATCTTGGCGATGGTGACGCGATCATTCAAATCATCCATCAATTCCCCCACGGTTTCGAAGCCCGGCAAGTCGCCGGTGCGGATTTCATCAATGGCGGCATCGGTGCCCGCGCCGCGCTTGTATCCGATGATGTCACCCTCCCAGCCGATATGGGTCCATCGCAGGCCAGTTCCTGAAGTCGGCCACGGGATGCCAACCCGGAGCAAAACATCGGTCACACCTTCCGGCGCAGCATCGCCGCCACCCCAAGGAATGAAGCCCGCGTCAATGGCATTGTATGCCCAATGATCGGCGGGCAGGCGGATGGCGGTGATGGTTCCGGGGGATGCGTAGCATTTTTTCCACGTCGCACCACCGGAGTACCAAGTATCCTCGCCCCACCGGCCGATAACCTTCTCATCCCCGCCCAACCAATCGGGCATTCCATCGACTGCGATTTCAGGGCCATACTCAACGTTGTCAGTCATGATAATCTCCATCTTTCAGAGGATAGCCGACGCCAGTAGGCAAAATGCCGTGGCGATGGCGGTTGCGGCGATGTAGGTGTTGATGCGGAGAATGTGCGCCATCAGCGCACAACCATCTTGAGTTCAAAGCGGATGCCAGCCTTTTCGGCAATCTCCGCCATTGCGGGCTGCGACCACATGCCCGAGCGATGCTTGACGATCATGTGCTTGTCCATCCAGGCAAGACGCTCCTCAGCAATTTTCATTGCGCGCATTTCTGCGGGATCAGCGTCATAACCCGTGACGATCGAAACGTTACCGCGTGCCATCTCAAATCTCCATCTTCTCTCTCTACGCCCCATCATTCCCATGGATCGCGGGGTGCGTCAAGCGGGTTTTGGAATTATTTTTGGGGCGGTTGCGGCGATTTTATTTTTACACTATGGGGTAAGTCGATATTTACACAGGAGGGGTAATGCCCAGCATAGAAGAATTGAGAGCTCGGCTATCGCAGGTTTGCATAGCGCGAGCCGCCAGAGTTACCGGCCTGCACTATAATACCGTTTACCGGATCGCAAAAGGAACCAAGAAAAATCCATCATACGAGACGATCAGGAAACTTTCGGACTATCTGGGGAATGCCAAATGAGTAAATACGATTGGAAGGCCATCAAGGCCAAGGTCGATATTCTTGAAGTCGTGCTGAAATTCGTTCCGCTAAAGCGCAGTGGCAACATTTATAAAGGTAATTGCCCCATACACAACGAAAACAGCCCTAGCTTTGTTGTTTACGATGATGGGTATCATTGCTTCGGTTGCGGAGCGCATGGGGATGCTATTGACTTTATCGTGGCTATGGATGGATGCTCAAAGGCTGAGGCCATCGAGCGGCTTGGCGCGAATGATTTTGCGCTAACCGGGCCTGAAAAACGGATCATTGAAGATCGCGACCGATCACGGGCCGAGGAGCGCAAGACGGCGACCGCCATGGCCGCAAGACGATGGGATGCCGCGCAACCCGCAACCGAAGATCATCCATATCTGGATCGCAAAATGGTCCTGCCGCACATGGCCCGCATTGACGGCAAATCCCTTTTGCTGCCGGTCTATGACCGCGATGGTGAGATCATGTCGGTGCAGAGCATTGACCGCGATGGCGGCAAGCTGTTCCAATGGGGCGAATACCTTAAAGACGGTGACGGCAATTTCGTGCTGGATCATAACGGCAAGAAAATGCGCGGTTCCGGCGCACCGACAAAGGGCGGCAGGCTTAATTTCGGCATATGCATCGGCCGCACGATTGTCTGCGAGGGCTTTGCCACGGGTGCCAGCATTTATGAGGCAATCCCGGATCGAGTGGCCGTTGGCTTCTCAAAAACCGGCGTCATTGATCTTGTGCGCGAACTCCACGGCAACGGGCAGGAAGTGGCTATTGCCGCAGACCGCAATGCGCTGGTTGAGATGCTGGCACTAGGCGAGGAATTGGGCATCCCTGTCTATGCGCCCGCCGAGCCGCACGACGACTTCAATGACATGGCGGTTGCGATCTACAACGATGGCGGCAAACCCGATGAGGCAATTCGCGCCATCCTGAACGGCAAGCCAATCTCAGGGCCAACCGAGAAGCCAAAGGTCGAGACGGGCGAAGCTGCCAACGATGACAATCTTGATCCTGTCGATATATGGGACCGCAACGCCGCGCCTGAATTGGTTCGGGGCATCCTTCCGCCAATCATCGAGCGGTTTGCCTATCAGGCGTCGGAACTGTCTGGCGCCGATCCTGGCGGCTATGCGATGGCCGCGCTTTCCGTCTGCGCCATGGCCATCACCGATCGCATCCGGGTCAAGGTCAAGCGCAATGAGGAATGGTCGGAAGCGGCCCGCATGTGGGTCATGCTTCTAGGCGAGCCGTCCTATAAGAAGTCCCCGATCATGGCGCTATCCAGCAAGCCATTGATGCGGATGGATGGGCAATTGCTGCGCGATTATGAGCGGGCCTTCATGGATTGGAAAGAGGCTGGCGAGAACGGGGAAATGCCGGTGCCCCGCCGATTGCGGATCGATGACATTACCATGGAGGCGGCGCAAGAGGTCGCGCGGCATTCGCCAGACGGCATCCTAGCCGTGCAGGATGAGCTTGGCGGATGGTTCGGCGGCATCGAGAAGTATTCGGGCGGCAAGGGCAGCGCCAAGGATCGTTCGTTCTGGTTGCGTGCTGCTGGCGGCGGGGAGTATGCCGTCAACAGGATCAGCCGCAAGCCGTTCCTGATCGAAAACCTGTCCATCGGGATATTGGGGGGCATACAGCCAGATAGCATCCGCCGTGTGATGGCAGATGCAACCGACGACGGGCTTATCCAGCGGTTCTTTCCTGTCGTCCTGCGCCCCGCCAAACTGGAACGCGACGATATCCCGTCCGATGCCCTGCGCGATTATGAGGCGCTGGTGGAGCGTCTGAATCAAATCCAGCCCCCCAAGAACTTCTTTGGCGAGCAGCCTTTGACGTTCGACGATGGCGCGCAGGAGGTGCGCAACACGCTTCACATCAAGCACCACGGTCTAGTGCAGGCAATGGAGACGGTGAACAAGAAGATGGCCAGCCATCTAGGCAAATATGACGCCTTTTTCCCGCGTCTCTGTGTCCTGTTTCACGTCATTGAGAACGCCAATATGGAGGCGCTTCCCGCCATGATTTCAGAGGACACGGCCAAGCGTGTCGAGCGGTTCTTGGAGGACTATATCATGCGGCATTCGATGTCGTTCTACACATCCACCATTGGCGTTTCCGAAGATCAGGATGTTATCGAGGACGTGGCCGGCTATATCCTCACGCACAAGGTCGCCACGCTTACCATGCGCACATTCCAGCGCGGATCGACCCGGATGCGCCGCCTCACTCGGCAGCAGGTTGCGCCGATCTGTCACCAGTTGGAGGCGCTTGGATGGCTCGATAATTTCGATGAACGCGGCACGAAACTGACCGGCAAAATCAATCCCAGGGTGCATGTTGTTTATGCCGAAAGGGCGGCTTCCGAGGTCATCCGGCGGGACGGGGTGAAGGCTTCCATCAAGAAAATGGCTGGCAAATGAACCGGACAAGTTCGGACGCTCCCAATGGTGCATTTGCGCGCCTCGCGCGTAAGGGACAGGCTGGACGCTTTTCCGGTCCATGTGTCCGGGATTGTCCCTTACGTATGATAGGTAAAGAAA
>OFQX01000370.1_pt1 | contig 13945 bp, 16 predicted proteins | sample 1542951 | NCBI WGS metagenome assembly OFQX01 (sample SAMN07774215, study PRJEB24372) | wastewater metagenome | isolation source: WWTP Novara (Effluent) | place: Italy: Novara | collected 2015-12
GGGAGGCGGGCGGCGTGCGCGATCAGGTGCGCCGCCTTATCCCTGACAAGACGCTTGACGGCCTGACGCCATCGGGCGACGTGTACACCCTGACGACGTTTGTTTTCAGCGACGAAGAACTAGACGACTACCTGCGCGATGAGAACCAAAGCCCCTACGCCGCCGCAGCCGCCGCACTGGAAGGCGTGGTGAGCGGCGGCGCGCTGACGGCGGAGAAGGTGAGCGGCTTAAGCTACTCGATAGACGACACGGCGGGCTATAGCGCGCTCACGGCGCGGGCGCGCTGGCTGCGGGGGCAGGCGAACGGCAGGTCGGTGGCGGCGCAGAGCCGCAGCATTATCCGCACGCCGGTATGGTAGCAACCGAAACCAGCAGCAGCACGGGGATGTGCAGCAGGTAGAGCGGGTAGGACGCATCGCCCAGCACGGTCAGCACCCGGGCAAGGCGCGGCGGCAACGGGATGTGGGGCGCGTAGACGAGGGCAAGGGCGGCGCTCACAAGTGTGGGAATGGAAAAGCGCAGCGCGTCGGTACGGTTCAGGGTGAGCGCACAGGCCGCCAGCAGGATAAGCCCGATCTGCGCCCACGCTTCCGCCCGGTAGCGGTAGAACACGAACTAAGAGCGGCCACGGTGAGACAGTTTTCATACTTGGATAACGCCCAACGGGGCGCAGGGGTTACGCAATGGCGAACATTTTCCGACCGGCAGGCGGGGGCAGTAGTAGCAGCGCCGTTGGCGATTCGCGCTTTAACCTGTCGTCAACGCCCAACTGGGTCATTCCTGGCGCGGGATCGCCGCTGAGTATTACGACGGTTCCGCCCAGCGGCAACTTCCTGTTTTACGCACCGATCCGCATCGACAAAGCGCAGTCGTTTGATCGCATCGGTACGGAAATTGTCACGGCTGCGGCAAGTGGCCTGACGCGACTCGGCATCTATAACTGTGATACCGACCTACAGCCAACATCCCTGATTGTCGATAGTGGCGATCTTGACAGCAGTACAACCGGCGTGAAGTCAGCCACGATCAGCGTGACCTTGCAGCCGGGGCGCTACCTGCTGGCAATGGTCAACAATAGCAACGGTATCGCGTTCCGCTGCATCAAGGCGGGGATGCTTGCCGGGTTGCTTCCAACGCTCGGCAGTAGCCCCTACGTCATTCGCGGCACGGTGGCGTTTTCCTACGCCGCGCTGCCAAGCACCGGCCCGGCGTTTACCGCGCAGAACAGCGCGTCAACGCCGGGCGTGGAGTATTACGCGCTGCTGCGCCTGTCTACGCCATAAGGAACCACGATGCCTGAGATTGCACAAGATCAGCTTTTCGACGGGCGCGGCAATGTCCTTACCAGCACGCCGCGCACCGTGCCTAATGTGGACATTCGCGCCCGCAACGCCGTGGGGCGGCTCGTGGCGGGTCGCACGCAACTGCGCGCCATCCGCACGCAGGCGCAAGCCGCCGCCGATGCGAGTACCGCGCTCACGCTGGTGCAACTGACGACGCAGTTTCGAAAAATGGCGCAGGCTGTAGCGATTGAGACGCAAACACTGATGGATATTGTGCGCATCATGGAATGGCAGCAGGACGACGGACAGGACTAAGGAGCCGACCGCATGGCAAGCCAAGTACCACCGAAGAAAAACGCCGCCCACACGTTCTACCTCTCGCTGGGGTCGCAGTCGAGCGCGTACACATTCCAGACCAACCCCACGCTTGCGGCGGGTGACGTGAAAGTCAGCACCGACGGCGCAGCGTTCGCCAATATCACCACGCTGCCGGTTGTCACCCCATCGGGCGGCAAAGCCGTCAAGGTGGATTTATCGGCGTCGGAGATGAACGGCGATAACATCCAAGTGCTGTTCAGCGATGCGGCGGGGGCGGAGTGGGCGGATGTGCTGATCAATATCCAGACCAGCGCCCGGCAGATCGATGACCTTGCCTACCCGGCGACCAGCGGGCGCAGCCTTGCGGTGGATACCAGCGGACAGGTGACAACGGGCGCGCTCGCCAATAACGCGATTACTGCCGCAGCCATCGCCGCCGATGCCATCACTGCCGCCAAGATTGCGGATGGCGCGATAGACGCCGCCACGTTCGCAGCGGGCGCGATTGACGCCGCTGCCATTGCCACCGACGCGATAGGCGCGGCAGAGCTGGCGAGTGATGCGGTGGCCGAAATCCAAAGCGGGTTGATGCTGGCGTCAAGCTACAGCGCGCCGCCCAGCGCGGCCACGATTGCCGCCGCCGTGTGGGACTACCTCGCAAGCGCCGCCAGTACGGTAGGCAGTCTTGGGAAGCGCATTGCCGATAACCTTGACGCTGCGATTAGCACACGCGCTACCGCCTCGACCCAAAGCAGCAGCGCAACCAGCATTGCGGCGATTAAGGAACGCACCGACCGCATACCCGACGCCCCCGCTGCCGTCTCAGACATCCCCACCGCAGCGGCGAATGCGGCGGCCTTGCTCGATAGCGCGAATGCAGTAGAGACAGGACTCACGCCACGCGGGGCACTGCGGCTGATTTCTGCGGCTTTGGCGGGCGTGCTGAGTGGCGCAGGGACAAATACGGTTGTGGTGAAGAACGCGGTTGCAAACAGCAAAACGAGAATAACCGCAACGACCGACGAAGTGGGCAACCGAAGCGTGGTCAATACCGATGTTTCCTAGCAGCTACTTTCCCAATGCATACTTCCCCGCGTCCTACTTCCCAAAGACGGGCGCGGCGGCAGTTGTTAGCGACACGCCCACCGCCCTCCTGCGCGGCATCCGGCGGCTGGCGGCGCGCTTTGGCACCTATAGCGCAGGCACCGTGAAGCGCCCAACCGCCCTAACGGGCGGGGCGCGGGATAGCAACCCGCCCGTGCATCTGTCAGGCGTGATGATGGCAATCCTGTTGCCGGGCAATCAGGCAGCGCGGGAACAGATGGCAGTATTGGGGCGCGACCGGGCGCGCAAGCTCGGCTACGTCGCGCCGGGCGTGGATACCAGGGACGGTGATGTGTGGGAAGTCGGCGGCGAAACCTACGTGGTCGAAGGCATGGAAGCAATCACCGATTGCCGGGTATGCGCGCTCAGCGTGTACCGGCGGGGGGCGTAGATGCTGAGCTTTGACGTATCGGGCGCGCCGGAAACCCTGCGCCGCCTGGAAACCTTAGAGCGCACGATTGATACCACGCCGCCGCTGTCTGACCTCAATGACGCGGTGCTGCCCATCCTGCGCCTCTACCCGGCAGAGCGACCGGGGCAGCGCTACGTGCGTACCGGGCGGCTGGGGCGCGGCTGGCGCGGGAGTGCGGCGGGGCAAGTGGTGACGTTTGACAACCCCGTGGAGTACGCCGGGGCGGTGTACGGCGACGGCACGCAAGCGGCGGTGCATGCCGGGCGGTGGCCGCGCATGACAGAGCTACGTGGGCGCGTGCTACCCGTGGCGCTGGCGAGATACCTGGAATGGATTGAAAGGCTGGTGCGAGGGTGACAGGACAAACAGCACGCACGCTTGAATCAGGGCAAGGACGCGGCAGTTTCGAGACAACCAATCCGGCCTATATCGAACCATTTGATGCTGCATTCCGCGCAAACAAGCCACTTCGCGTTGAAGGGGTATGGTGCCGCGTGGAAAGCATCACAGAGTCAGAATACTACGGCACGGTGGTGTATCACGCCGAACTCGTAACCGTGCCGATTGTGATGGTTCCGTCGTGACCACCCGTGCTGACGTGCGCAACGCCCTTGCCGATCTCTTGGAAGCCGGGCTGAGCCTGCCCAGCGGCAACGTGCTGCGCGCCTTGCCCGGCAAGTTCCACGGCATGACGCCCGTGGTGCTGGTGCTGAGCGGTGGCAGCGGGCATGATGTGACGAGCTTCGATGACGTGACGCCGCGCTATCTGCTGGATGTCAAAACGTATGTGCTGCTCGGCAAGGCCGATGACAGCGAGTGGAGTAGCGAAGATAGCGAGGCGCAGCTTGATAGCTTGGACGCGCAGATCGCCGCGCTTGTCGAGGCGCACGGCGTTCACGCGCTGTGGAAGTCGCTGGACTATAACGGCATGAGCCGGGTGGAAGATGTGATGTCAATCGACGGCTTTGTGTACCGGCGCGAAACCACGCGGCTGATGGCGGAGTGTGCGGAATGAAAGTGCTTGTGGTGCATCCGGGGCATGACCATTCGACGTGCGATGTCTATGACGGCATGTGCGAGGGCTTGCGCCTGAGCGGCGTGGACGTTATTCCCTTCGATTGGCAGCGCCCGTTGCGCCTGATGAACACGCTCACGCTGGGCGCGCAGGCGGGTGGCTTCGTCCTTCCCGACAAGGCCGATCAATTGCAGGGTTTTGGGACGTGGCTGGCGGCGGCGGACTCGATAGCCGTCGCGCTGGATGAGGGCGTGGATGCGGTGATGGTGATTAACGGCTTGCTCTTTCCGCCCGACCGCGCCACGGTGCTGCGCAAGCTCGGCATTCCCGTGGCCTGCTATGGCACCGAAGCGCCGTACTTTCTGAGCATTGAGCAGCAGATCGCGCCGTACTACTCGCATTGGTTTACGAACGAACGGCTATGCGTTCGTGACTTTTCCAACGGGCACTACCTGCCGCACGCTTATAACCCGGCCAAGCACCAGCCCGCGCCGAAAGACGCTGACAAGCAGGTAGATGCCGTGTTCATCGGCGGGGGCTTTCCCGAACGCCAAGACCTTCTCCTGGGGCAAGGCGTGACGACGCGGGGGACGCTGTGGCATCTCGACATGGAGGCGGAGCGCGGCGCGGATGACAACCAGCGCAACACCCGCTACAGCGAGGGCGCGATTGGGAACGATGAAACCAGCGCATGGCACCGCTCGGCAAAGGTCGCGCTGAACCTGCACCGCCGCATGACGCAGGTGGAAACCGGCGGGCAAATCCCGCCCGGCAGCGCCGAAAGCCTGGGGCCGCGCGCGTATGAAATCCCGGCGGTCGGCGGCTTTGAATTGATAGACGACGAACGCCCGGAAGTATTCGAGGTGTTTGGTGACAGCGCCGCCACGTTTCGCGCGTGGGATCGCGCCGACTTGCGGCGGGCGCTGGATTATTGGCTGACGCACGATGATGCGCGGGAAGCGCAGCAGCGAGCGCAGGCGCAAGCGATTGCGCCACATCATTGGGGCAACCGTGCCCGAATCGTCCTAGAAACCATCCTATAAGGAGAACCAATCACATGGGTACTGGAACCATCAACACCCGCAATGGCCGCTTTCTGCTCTCTGGCACCGCCGCCGCTGGCAGCTCGTATGTTGCCGTGGCGAACGCGCATGGCTACAAGGAGAACGTGCCAACCGACTTCTCCGAAGATACCACGCTGGGATCGCGCTTCAAGTCGTACATCCCCGGCTTGCAGGACTACAAAGGCGATCTGATGACGTGGTACAACGCCGTGGATGCCACGCTGGAAAAGATGAGTGTGCAGAAGATCAGCGAGTACTTCCTGTTCTACCCGGACTTTTCCAACCCGGTCAACTACACGCGCGGGCAGGCGTATCTGGGCCAGGACGAAAGCGACCACGAGATCGGTAAGACCGCCGACCAGAAGTACACCGCCGTCATTGCCAACAGCGACATCCAGGTGGTGCGCGGCGGCGTGGTCATTTCGTAATGCTCACCCGTGAAGCCATGCTCGCAGCGGTGCAACGGCGCACCGTAACCGAGCCAAGCGCTGTGTTTGGCGGCGATGTGCGCGTGCAGGAATTGACGCGGGCGGAGTTTCGTGCGGCGCAGGTGGCAGCGGCGGGCCTCTCACCCAATGAGTGGTTCGCCCTAAACCGCTTGCGCCAGGGCGTTCACGCGTGGTCGGTTGGCGTGGAGATTGACGCTGATGCGCGCATGGAGTTGCTTGGTGTACTGACACAAAGCAACGATACAAATGCGGATGTGTGGAACGCACACATTTTTGCCGCATCGGTGGTTGACGACACGGGAAAGGCGCTGTTCACGCCTGCTGATGTCTTGGCGTTCCCTGAACGCGACGACGTGTGGGATGAGGTTATCCGCCTTGACACGATTGCGCTGAACCTCTCGGAGGTGAGGCCGGATGCTCTAAAAGCGCCATCCACCGACTCACCCGAGACGACGGCCTAGACGACCTTGACGGCAGCGAGTTGAACGCGGTGCGGCGGGAGGCGCTCAGGCAGGCCGGGCGTGGCGGCGATTTGGACGCGATGACGGATGTGGAGTTGTTCGCCGCGCAAGACCCGCAGTATTGGTATATCGATCTCTGTCTGGAAACCTTGCACCGCCTGCCCACCGAAGTGGACGCACTGTTGCTCTGCCGCACGTACACCGAGTTGCAGGCGTACCAACTGATTAAGAACGCGATGACGCGGCTTACCCGCGCCTTTCAGGAGTAGCACCATGCACCCAGCCGCCTTTTCCTTCGCCGCCCCGCGCCTTGTTGCCGCCGCCCCCAAGCGCGTACTCGAAATCGGCAGTTTAGACGTGAACAGTAGCGCGCAGGGCTTATCCCTGCGCGCCTTGCTGCCTGATGCGTCTTGGCTCGGCATTGACAGTGCCGACGGGCCGGGCGTGGATGAAGTCGCCAGCGCCGCCGACTTCAAAACGCGCCGCACGTTCGAAGTGGTGATCTCAACCGAGGCGATGGAACACGCCGAACGCCCGGAGGATATTATCGAGTGTGCCGCGCGCTACCTTGTGCCCGGCGGCTTGCTGATTGTGACCGCCGCCGCGCCCGAACGCACGCCACACGGCTGCGACGGCGGGGCGGTACAGCCAGGCGAACACTACCGGGGGATTACACCCGGTGAACTGCGGGCGATGCTGGATGGCTGGGATGATGTCGATGTGGAACACAACGCGGGCGCGGGCGATGTGTACGCGACGGCGCGCAAGACTACCGCCGCAGAATAAACGCCGCCGAACAGGATAGCTGAGCATCCTATGACCGACATCAACATCCGCATTCGCTCCCAATTCGACGCCGCAGGCACGTCGCAAGCCCGCAAGGAAATCGAGGGCTTAGTTGTAGCCATCAAGGGCGCGGCGTCGGGTAAAGCGCCCGATCTTGGCTACGGGCAGGTAGCGGCGCAGGCGCGCACCGCATCACAAGCCGTCGCCGGGATGAGCCAAGCGGAAGTGCAGGCGGCGCGGTCGGCCGAACAGTTAGCGCAAGCCCAAAACCGCACCGCGCAGAGCGCCGCGCAAGCCGCCGCCGCAGAGAGCCGCGCCGAAAAGGCCGCGCTACAACTGGCGCAGGCGCAGCAGCGCGCCGCGCAGGCCGCGCAGCAGTCAGGCGGCTACTTTCAGCAGATGGCGGGCGCGTTTACGTCGGGCATCGCGGGCATTGTCGGGCCGGCAGCCGTCGCCACGGCGGCAATCGGCGCGCTGAAAGGCGCGGCAGATTTAACCGTGGCCGGCGCTTCTGCGCAGCAGACGCGCATGGCGTTCGAGCAACTTGCCAGGAGCGCGGGCACAACCGGCGATGCGCTCATGACGGCGCTGCGCAGCGCGTCGGGCGGGGAAATCTCCGATCTTAATTTGCAACTCGCTGCGAACCGGGCGCAGTTGCTTGGCGTGGCGGATAGCGCGCAAGAGTTTTCCACGCTCATGGAGATCGCCCGCGACCGGGCGCAGAAGATGGGCATCACGACCACGCAGGCGTTTAACGACCTCGTGACCGGTCTGGGGCGCGGCTCGCCGCTCATCCTCGATAACCTGGGTATCACGGTCAATCTCACAGAAGCCAACGCCGCCTATGCGGCAAGCCTGCACAAGAGCGCCGACGCGCTCACCGATACGGAGAAAAAGCAGGCGCTCATCAATGCCGTGCTGAGAGACGGCGCAGCCTCGATTGCGGCGACGGGCGGCGCGGTGGACAGCAGCGCGGCGGCATTCGCGCGGGCGGGATCGGCGCTGCAAAACCTTGGCACCCAGATCGGCGGCGTGATGGCAGGCGCGACGGCGCAGGCGGCGAACTCGTTTGCTGACTTGGCAAGTGCAACGCAGGGCACAACGCAAAGCCTTGCCGACGCTGCCGGGGCGCTACCGGGGCTGATCGCCATGCTGCAAGGGTTTGGCCCGCCAACCGACGACGCGACCGCGCAGCAGCAGGCGCTTGCCAATCAGATGATGAGCGGCGCGCAAACCTTCTTGCAGTATATCGGCGTGATGGCACCCGCCACCGCCGCAACCCAGGCCCACGCCGCCGCCGTGCTGCAAAGCGCCGACGCCGAAGATCGCCGCACCGCCGCCACGATGGGCAGCATCATTGCCCAGCAGCAGGCCACCGCCGCGACCATCCTGGAAGCGCAGGCCAAGGAGCAAAGCACCGCGCAAAGCCAGTTGCTTGAAGCGCAAATCCAAATGGTTGCGCAGGCGTACATGGCGCTGAACCCGAACATCGACGGGGCGGGCGTGGCGTCGGCGGTAGCGGCGGGCAAGATTGATGCGGCCGTCGGAACCTACATCAATATGACGCTGGCGACGGCAAAAGCCCGCGCCGAGCTTGCGGCGTTACAGGCGCAGGCGGGCATGGCGGGCGGAGCCGTGGAAGGGCGCAGCGAACGCGATACCCCTGCCGACCGCGCCGGGGCTGCCGCCGCCGGGGCTGCCGCGCAGCGCGAGCGCGCCGCCGCCTTAGCCGCTGCCAAGAGCGCGCAGGTATTAGCGACCGGCACGACGGCTGCCAAGCGCGCCGAACTCCAGAAGCAGTATAACGACGCCGTGGCACTCCACGGGCGCGAGATCGCGGAAGCCATCAACGCGCAGACCAAGCTATTACAAGCCGAGCAAAGCGGCGGAGGGCGGCGCACCAGCACCAAGGCCGCCACGGGGCAGCGCCTTGCCGCCATCGAACAGAACACCGGGCAAAAGCTCGCTGACATCGACAAGGCGACGCAGGCGAAGCTCGTGGCGATTGACCGCAAGGCTACCGAAGATCGCATTGCCGCCGCCAAGCGGCTGAACCAGGCGATGCAGGCGAACGCCGCGCAGCGCCGCGCCGACAATGAGGCGGACGACCTTGACCTGATCGGCGTGAAGGATGAGAAGGAAGCCACCAAGCTGAACGACCGCGAGCGCGCGCAAGCTGCCAGCCGCGACCGCGAAAAGGCGGCAGCGGCAGAGGCGCGCGAGGCAATGGCGGCGGGCGATGCGGAAACCGCCGAGAAAGTCTACGCCGCGCGCGAAGAACAAATTCAAAAGCAACAGGCGCTTGATGAAGCCTACTACGCCAAGCAGCGGGAATTGGCGGGCGACCCGGCCGCGCAGGAAGCACTAAAGCAGCAGTACGACGAGGCCACGCGCGCGATTAACGAAGCCACACAACTGCAAATCGACTTTGCGCACGCCGCTGCCAGCGAGAAAGCCGCCGCCGCACAGGAGGAAAAGAACGCTGTCATTGCAGCGGCGGAAGAGCAGAAGAACGAAGTCATTAGCAAAGCCCAAGCCAGCGCCGCCGGTATTAAAAACGCCACGGCCAGCGCCAAGGCGTCGGCGGTCGCTGATCTGCAAGCCATCGGCGCGGCGGTGGACGCCATCCCCTCGAATAAAACCGTGACCGTCACTGTGAACAGCAGCGGCGGCGGGGGCACGCCAAGCGCGGGTGCAAGCGGGCGTAGCGATGGAGCGTATGCGGGCGGCGGCGACTTTGTCACGAACGGGCCAACGACCATCACGGTAGGCGACAATCCCGGCGGGCGGGAGTTTGTGAGCGTGGTTCCGATTTCTGGCACCGGCACCACACGCCCGGTCGCGGGCGGCTACGCAATGGCGGGCGGGGGCACGGTGGACGCGGGCGACGGCTACACCACGCCGATAGCCGGGCAGGGCGGCACAGCCAAGAAGAAGGGCAAAGGCAGCAGTAAGGGCGGGAGTAGTGACGCCGCCGCCGACATCAAAGACAAGATTGAAGAACAGCGCAATCTCATTCAACTGCTGTCGGATATGCTGGCACTCCGCGCCGATATGGCACGGGAAGTGGAAAGCGGCACGCCGTTTAACGTCGGCTTTGCGCGGGCGCTCGCCAAGCGCGCGGCGGAGTTTGCGCAGTTCGTGCGCGCCGCCCTGCCCGCTGCCACGAAGGACGAAGCCGAGGGCTACAAGCGCGCGGCAGAGAACAGCCGCGACGGCATTGCGGTACTGAGTGACCTCATTCAACTGCGCAAGGACATGAGCGATTACAAGGATGTGAACCCGTTCGACGTGGCGTTTGTCGAGCGCCTAACCGCCGTAGGGAAGCGCATTGTGCAGATCGTACAGGGGCAATTAGTCCCCACCACGCAAGCGGAAGTGGATCGCATGCAGCGCTGGGCCGATCTCAACGGGAGCGTGGTGGGGCTGATTAAAGACGTGGCTGGGCTGAATGCGCAGATGTTTGCCGATTACGTACCGCCCTCCGACGCGCAACTGAACGCCATCGCCAAAGACGCAAACCGCATTGCGCAGCGCATGGTAGCGATTGCACGCACGTATGACACGAAGGGCTTGGACGCGGCCAAGCAGTTCGTGGATGCGGTCGGCGGCACGTTTACCGCGTTCAAAGACGGGCTGCTGTTCTTCCAGGCGTTGAATAGCGGGGATTTCGTCTTAAACCCCGGCAACCTTGCCAAGTTCGAAAAGTCCACCATGCAGACAATGGCGGTGGCGGCGCGGCTGGGGGCAATGGCGCGGAAAATACCCAGCCAAGACATAGCCGCGCTACAACTCACCACGCAGGCGCTGGCAGGGCAGGCGGAAGCGCTGATCAAGCTCGCTGCTGTGCCGTTTGCCGACTTGCCCGCCGCTGCGCGGGCGCTGCAACTGCAAAGCAATACCTTGCTCGGCGGGGCGCGCGGCGCAACCGTCGACGGAAGTGTCGTCTTTAACATTTATCAGCAACCGGGGCAGGACGCGCGCCAACTCGCCAATGAGGCGTTACGCCTGTTCCGCCAGGATATAGGGAAGCGCCGATGACCGTAGCACTCTACTCCGACGCGCTGTCGTCGCGCATTTATTTGCAGGGCACCAGTACCACCCCGTGGAATGGCACCAGTACGCCGTGGGATAACGCCAGTACCACGCCGTTTGAACTCGCCATGAACGAAACGGTGGGCGCGAAATGGACGCCGACGGTTGCGCCGAAACTCCTGATCCTTGCAGGCGGGCCGCCGCTGAACAATGGGAGTCTGCCGGTATGGGAAAGCGTCGGCAACGTCACCGAAACCCTTGTCGTGCAGGCGCGCGTGGCGCTGCATGAGAACGCGCTCACCTTAAAGCACACGCTCGAACAATTCATCAGCTTAGCGTTCTACAATGGCCCGGTCATGCTCGAAATTACGGAATACGGCAGCACTACCTATTTCGAAGTCTACGCCGCCGATATTCAAGAGGATACGCGCTTCCGTAATGACGAAAACAATCGGGGGCTGTTGCGGCTGATCGTCACACTCACCCGTGCGCCGCTGGCATCGACGGCCAGCGGTGTGACGGTGCTGAACGCCGTAACCATCACGAACAACGGCAACGACGCCAAGAGCATGACTATTGGCGGCGAACTGAAATACATCGGGCAACCGCTGAATGTGGCACTCTCAACAGGCGAGTTTGCCACGGCGGGCGTGCGCAACGTGTGGCTGGCAAGCATCTACGGGCATACCTATCAATCGCGCTCGGATGCCATCAGTACCACGTCAAGCACGGGCGTGCAAATCGGCGGCGGCTTTACCATCACCGTCAACATCCTGCACGCGCTGAAAACGCGCTTTGTGGCCCGCGTCGCCAGCCCCAGCGCCAACCTGCAATTGCAAGTGCGCGTCCAATGGGGCGCGGATACGGTCTATACCGGCCCGTGGGTGACCGGGGGCAGCACGTCGGGCGCGGTGTACGATCTGGGCTTCTGCGACTGGCCGCCCAGTGTCAGGCGTGCGGCGTATACCACCGGCATTACCTACTCCGTGTATGCGCGCAGCACGAACGGCGCGAGCGCCACGGGCACCATGACCTGGCACCAGGCGATTGACTATTTCACCTGGAGCAAGATCACCGTGACGAGCGGCACGAGCCTCACACACACCGCGCGGCGCTTCAAAGACGGCAGCGCGGGCGGGCGGGTGCTCACACCGCCGCTGTACAGCTTAGGCACCACGCCCAACCAGAGCGCAATTATGGCGGGCACGCTGCCAATGGCCTACAGCGCGTCAAAGCTGTGGGCGGTGTGGGATAGCGCGGGCGCGCACTCGAATAGCGCCACGGCAACGTGTACGGCGGTGTATCTGCCGCTGTATCGCACGCTGATCGGGCCGGGGGTGAGCTAATGCCCATCCCGCTGTCTATCACCATTACCGAACGCGGCGCAGGCGGTGTGCCAAGCAGCACCGCTGTGGCGTTGCCCGCCATGCCAACCGCGTATACGCATACGATTACAGATCGCTTCGGCTTTGAAAGTATGTCCTTCTCCCTCCCGGTGCGCTACGATGTGGCGCTGGATTGGCTTGCCAACGGCCTGATGCGCGCCGCCGTGGTGTATGGCCCCGATGGGATGGTCGTGTGGGAAGGCTTTCTGAGTACCGTCAGCGCCAGCTTTGCGCAGAAGCGCGCCAGCGTGAGCATGGAGCGCGTGGGCAACCGCGTGCGAACGAAGTACACGACGGTGCTCGATACGCCCGGCACGACGGCCAGCGCCAGCAACACGACCTCGCAGGCATTGTACGGCGTCAAGGACGTGGTGACGGAACTCGATAAAAGCACCGCGACGGAAGCCGGATACAAACGAGATCGGGTACTCGCGGCGCTGGCGTTTCCGCGCAGCGCGGAAGCATCCGACGCGCGCACGGGCGAGCAGGGCGAAGTATCGCTCGAACTCTCGTTCGCCGGCTGGTATGCCACACTAGAATGGCTGGTATTCGGCAGCACCAGCACCAGCACCAGCAGCGCCACCACGCAAGTGGGAAGCTTGCTCAGCACGGTGGCGGGCACCAATGCGTTTATCTCCACCAGCACGCTTGACATTGCCGCGCTTGGGCGCACCGCGTCGGCATTTGCGGAGAATGACACGACGTACCGCGCCAAGATCGAAGATTTGCTGGGACTTGGCGATACCAGCGGCTATCCGCTCACCTGGGGTGTGTATGAGGGGCGCGTGTTCCGCGTGGCCGCGTGGGCGGGTATTACGCCCGATACGCCGACGTATACCGAAAGCGCGGGGGATGCGTTTGTGTATTCAAAGGGCTTGCGCGTGGCTCCGTGGGACGTGCGCCCCAATGCCATGTCGTTTGTACGCAACCTTGCCGATGTTGCGCCAACGTCGGGCGCAGTCGATGCGGCGGCGCGTAAATACGTCGGGCGCGTGACGTGTACCATTGATGAAAGCGGCGCGGGCTGCACCTTAGAGCCGAGTGAAACCGCCGACATCGCTGCGCAGATAGCGAGGCTACGATGAACCTTGCCACCCTCGCCAAAGACCTGTACCCGTGGCTGCGCGCCCGCTTGTGGTTGCCGCTGCCGTTTACGCCGTCGGGCGGCGTCACGTCGCCGTTTACCGCCAACGGAACGGCCTACGTTGCGCCCGTCGCGCGCGACATCACGCCGCGCCGTTTGGAGTTCGGCGTATTTCCCGTCGCCACCAACAACGGCTCGAACTACTGGACAATCACGCTCACTTTGCAGGCCACGGGCGGCGGCGGAACCACCGCGCAGGGCAGCGTCAACACCAGCGCGCTTACGGCGGGGCGGTGGGATAACTCCTTGGCGCTGAGTAGCTTCACGACGGCGGCATGGGATGCCGCCACGTATGCCGTGGTGTATCTCTCGCTCACCAAAACCGGCACGCCCGGCGCGCTGTACCTCAATCCTATTTTGTGGGTGTCGTAATGCTCCGCCGCCTCATCCTCGTCGCCTACCTCGTCGCCAGTCTCAGCGCGTCCGACGCCACGCCCGGCGACACCCTGCGCCTCTCTGCGGGCTGCGATAGCGGCGCGGTATCCATCG
>OFQX01000371.1_pt1 | contig 13945 bp, 3 predicted proteins | sample 1542951 | NCBI WGS metagenome assembly OFQX01 (sample SAMN07774215, study PRJEB24372) | wastewater metagenome | isolation source: WWTP Novara (Effluent) | place: Italy: Novara | collected 2015-12
GTCGGCTGGCGTCCCCGTTGTTGATCAACAAGCCCCGTTGTCCGGGGAATACCTGCCTGCCAGTGACGGCAGGGCGCCGTTCATCAGTGCTGGGGAAATTGAGGCGGGAGCCATCCCAGGCCAGTTCTCTCGCGTTGAACCGGACGCCGGACAGCGCAGAATTTCACAAACCCGATCGATCACGGATCAATCTCAGGAAGGAACTCTTCAGCGTGGCAACGAAACCGAAATCCCCCAGCCGGCAGAACCGGGACAACAAGCGAAACCCGCCTCGGTATCCGATTCCGCCAGGCTAGACTGGGAGAAAGACGCGGAAGCGCTCGCCACGAAGGCGGCGAGACTGCGCGAGATGGCGACGCGCGCCGTCGGCCAGAACCGCATCAGGCTGACCGACCTGGCCGGGCGGATGGAGGCGGCGAGAGAGGCGATTGTCGGTCAGGCCGGGGCAACCAACAAGGATTCCTTAACAGTTGAAGGCAAGGCTCCGGCAGTCACCAGTCAGTCACCACCAGGGAATTTTGATGACGCCATCGACGCGGTTGTAAAAGCAAGAGCGAAGTTGACTCCGATTCGTGATAGTGCGGAGTCGGATTCCGATGCAGAGAGGACAAATGCGCTGATTAACGATGTCGGAAAGGCGTCGCTTGGCGACTTGCAAGCGATGATCCGAATAGAGTTGGCATCGAAAAAGAAGCAGAACGCTGGCGTCAAGGTAGAGCTTGAAAACGTGCTTCGGGCGGGATCATCGCGGCTGCGACAACGCGCAATTGATGCGGTCAAATCGGTTCGATCGCCTGATTCTACCGGAGATCCTTGGCTTACCGTTTCTCCGGTCGTCAAGAGGATTGTTGATAAGTGGGGCCAGGCACATTCAGCGGCGGCAATGTCTGCCGGGAATGTCGGCGATACATTGCAGACTTCAGGAAGCGAAAAGCCGAAGTCGGATTCTGTCGTCAGGATTCGCACTGTCTACGGGGATCATGTTTATGTTCGACAGTCCGACCTCGATGGCACGCGGAGGCGCATCCCGATGTTCAGAGCATCCGGCGAAGAGTTGACCGGCAAATGGATTCTCCGAGAAAACCTTGATCCGGACGGCTCGAAGCAGAGGGAGATGAATAAGCAAGGCGTTCAGGACATCATTGGCGCCGATCACGACAGGAAAGCGTTTGCCACAGAAGCGGCAGCAAAGCGCGAGGCGGGAAAGCGTGGCGTCGGTGATACGCACGCCATTGTTCCGGCGAGCGATGTTTCTCCGGGGGCCGCTGGATTTGTGCTGCGTAGGAAGCAAGATCCAGCGGCCACTGCTGAGCTTGACGACTTCATCGCTTCCGAGTCAGCCGACCTTGCAAAGCGCCGATCCATGATTCTTTCTCTGCAGGAGATCAGGAAGCAGAAGCAGATTGAGGCAGCGGACAAGACGGAACTCGATGCGCTGATCAAATCCGAGACGAAAGACCTGCGCGAACGGCTTGCCAGGCTTAGGTCCGCGCAGGCAGCGGCGAAGGCCAGAAATCCGTTCGTGATCCCCGCGCTGACGACGCCGGCGCAGCCGACGACGCACGGGGCGCCGCTGGAGCAGAAGGCGGCAGAGATTCCGATTGGGAAATACGCGAAGGCTAAACCTGTCGGGAATGCCGACAAGTTGCCGGCTGCCGACGCCACACCATCAGAGACAGACGCCGAGACGAAGCAGAGGACTATACAAGACAAGATTGCTTCTGCGAAAAGGATGCTCAGAGACCTTAGAAACAAGGGCTACGACGTAACGCTCCCTGAAAAAAAGAAAGCCTTTCTCGCCAGAGAAGCGGCAATTATGTCTGAACTGAGGGACCTTCGTAGGCGTGTGTTCGACGATGAGAACAATGGGCAGGATGCTGAAAATCCCGCGGCGGAGCCTGATCCTGCTCCTCTCACGGATGCCAATGTCGAACCGTTGAAGAATCCTGAAGAGTTGCCGGCTAAGTCAGCCAAACTCAACTATGATGAAGCATCAACACCAAAGGAAGCGCCAAATGATTCCGCCGATCAAGGAGGTTCGCCTTCGCTCGATCAACCGATGGCTGAAGGACAAAGGCCAGACAACCCAATCAGGGGCGCAGTCACCCCGCGCTCAAGACCTCGACGAACAGATGATCGAGGCGTTCGAGGAGCAGGACGACGCGCTGATGGATCGACTGATGAAAGCAAACCTCTGGGGGACGGAGGAAGGTCTGCGGCAGTATCGGACGGAACAGATGGCGTTGTGGCAGGAGGTGTGCGCCGAGTTTCTGCCGACTTCCGGCCAGGACTAGGAGCGCTGACCCGCGAAGGGTCATGGTTCGACGCAGCGAAGCGCAACATCGACCTGATCGAACTGGCCATTCAGATTGACAAGGAGAAGCGCAACGCCACGACGGAAGAACAGGCGCAGCTCGCCAAGTATGTCGGCTTCGGTGCGTCCGAGATCCGCAATGCGCTGTTCCCGATTCCTGGCGAGTACGCCAAAAGGCTCGAACCGAACCGGCTTGTCTGGCCTAATCTGGTCCGCGATGCCCGCTGGAAGCCTCTTGCTGAGCGCATCGACGCCCTGCCGCTGGAGTGGCAGAAGTCCATCCTGCAATCGACGCAGTACGCGCACTACACCAGCGAGGGAATCATCCGGTCGATCTGGAGCGCTATCCAGAGGCTGGGATTCACCGGCGGCAACATCTTCGAGCCTGGCACCGGCATCGGGTCGTTCTCGATGCTCATGCCTGACGGAATCCACGAAACATCGCGCTTCACCGGGGTTGAATTCGACGCGCCAACGGCGCTGATCGCCCGCCTTCTGTCACCAGATCAGCAGATCCATCACGACGACTTCATCAAGCGCAAATTCCCGAAGAACTACTTCGACGTGAACGTCGGCAACCCGCCGTTCTCACAAACCAAGATCCTCGGTGACGCGGAGTACGCCAAGCACGGTTTCATGCTGCACGACTTCTTCTTTGCCAAGGGGATCGATCTTGTTCGCCCTGGCGGCCTGCAGGTTTTCGTCACCAGCAAAGGGACGATGGACAAGAAGACCGACCGGGCGCGCAAATTCCTATCCGATCGGGCAGACCTGATCGGGGCAATCCGCCTTCCATCGACCGCGTTCGAGGGCAACGCAGGAACGAGCGTTGTGACGGACGTGATTTTCCTGAAGAAGCGCGCTCCTGGCGAAGCTCCAGGCGGCATGGCTTGGGGGGCCATCAAGACCGTCGATACCAAGGACGGGCCGGTAGAGGTCAACGAGTATTTCGCTGACCATCCCGAGATGATCCTTGGCCAGCAGCGCATCAGCGGCAACATTGACGATCTTGGCCGGCGCGTGAACAGCAACGGATACGGCGGCGAGAAGTACACCGTGGTCTCCTACGACTCGACCCCTGCAGAGCTTGATGCCAAGTTCGCTGAGGCGGTAGAACGCCTTCCGGAGAACGTCTATTCGCCACTTCGCCAGTCTGACGAGGCGGTGAAGGCGGAAACGCGCAAGGTGGATTTCGACCCTTCCGTCAAGCGAGAGGGGGTCATCTATCTGGACAAGGACGGCGCCATCTTGCGTGTTTCATCTGGCGTTGGTGTTCCGCTTGACGAGTCGGTCAAACTCTCGGACAAGGACCGGGCGTGGCTCAAGGGATACGTCGGCATCCGCGACCTTGTGCAGGCGGCGCGTTTGGCACAAGTCACTGATGGCGATTGGAAGGCCGCGCTGCGCGCGCTGAACAAAGCCTATGACGCCTTCCGCGCAGAACGCGGCCCGATTCTCGACTTCCGCACGCAGGTCCGTAAGTCCACCGACGAAGACGGGAACATCGTTGAAACCGAGTCACGCATTTTCAAGAACAAGCGCCTGTACCGGGAAGATTACGATTCGGCGCTACTGACTTCGCTGGAAAGCATCAGCGAGTCCGGGGAAATCGTCAAAGCGCCGTTCCTTCTTGGCCGCACGATCGGCAAGCCGGTTGTCGTCGAGGTAAAGGGGATAGGAGACGCGCTTGCGGTTTCGCTTGACTCGATTGGTTCGCTCGATCTGGCAGATGTCGGGCGGCGCATTGGCCTTTCCATGGAAGACACCATCGAGGCGCTTGGAAATCAGATCTACAGAACTCCAGCGGGCCAATGGCAACTAGCCGACGAGTACCTGTCTGGCGACGTGGTGACGAAGCTGGAAGAGGCAGAGCATCTGGCGAGATCCAACCCGGACTATCGGCGCAACGTAGAGGCGTTGAAGGAAGTCCAGCCGGAGAAGCTCGGGCCATCACAGATCAGTGTAAAACTCGGCGCGGCGTGGGTGCCAGTTGAACACGTCAACGAATTCGCCAAGGAAATTGGCGCTGGGCATGTGACGTTCGACATCAAGACTGAGACATGGCAAGTTGAAGGAGGCAACCGGCGCACGGAAAGAAAGGCCGGCGCCGAGTACGGGACAACAGCAAGATCGGCATCCGAACTGCTTGAGGCGTCACTGAACAGCCGGTCCATCAAGGTGACGGCCGTAGTCGACAAGAAGACCGTGACCGACGTAAAGGCGACGACGGCCGCCAACGAAATGGCGAAGAAGATCAAGGACAAGTTCAAGAGGTGGGTATGGACTGACAGCAATCGCGCGTCAGAGCTGGTCGAGGCGTACAACAAGCGGTTCAACAACATCGCTCCACGCAAGTTCGACGGGTCGCACCTGACGCTGCCTGGCGTAAGCCTGCGCTTCAAGCTGCATCCGCATCAGCTTCGCTCAATATGGAGGCAGATTCAGACCGGAAACACGTATCTGGCGCATGCTGTCGGGGCCGGGAAGACCATCGAGATGATTGCCGGGGCGATGGAGCAAAAGCGCCTTGGCCTCATCAAGAAGCCCATGTTCGTTGTCCCGAATCACATGCTGGAGCAGTTCAGCAACGAGTTCATGGAGCTGTACCCGCTGGCGAACATCATGGTGGCCGATGACGAGAACTTCTCAGCAGAGCGCCGGAAGGCGTTCGTTGCATCGGCCACGCTCAACAGCCCTGACGCGATCATCATCACGCACAGTGCATTCAAGCGGATCGGCGTCACAGAGGCATCCGTAGCGCCGATCAGAAATGAGATCGTCACCGACCTTGAGCTGGAGCTTTCAAGCTTGGCGGAAGACCAGGGAACGCGCGTCCGCCGCAGTCAGCTAGAGCAGCAGATTGAGGCGGTGAATCAACGGTTCGATGCCATCCTCGGGGCCAGCGGGAAAGGCTCGACCATCAAGTTCGAGGACATCGGCGCAGACTTCATCTATGCGGACGAGGCGCATGCCTTCCGCAAACTGGATTTCCACACAGCGCAGCAGATCAAGGGAATCGATCCCAACGGCTCGCAAGCTGCGATGGACATGTACGTCAAGACGCGCATCCTTGAGCGTGCCAGACCTGGCCGCGCCTTCGTTTTCGCGTCTGGAACCCCAGTAACGAACACGATGGGCGAACTGTTCACCATCATGCGGTTCTTTGCGCCGCAAGAGATGGAGCTTTCCGGCATCTCGACCTTCGACTCTTGGGCACGCCAGTTCGGCGAGGTGGCCCCTGCGCTTGAACCAAACGCGGCCGGCAAGTACGAACTGATTGAGCGCTTCGCCAAGTTTGACAACGTTCCTGAGTTGATGAGCCGAGTTCGTCAGTTCATGGATGTGCTGACTTCTGAGAGTCTTGGCGCCCTTGTCAAGCGGCCAAATCTGTCCGGAGGGAAGCCGAATCTGGTGGTGGTTGAGCCGACCAAGGCGCTCGAAGCGTACATGAAAGGGGAATTGTCGCGACGCATCGAAGCGTCGAAGGCATGGAAGCCGTCTCCAGGTGAGATGAGCAATCCAGATCCGATCGTATCGATCATCACGGACGGACGGTTTGCTGCCATTGATCCGCGGTTCTTTGGCGCGGAACTCGAAGGCGAGAGCATCATCACGAAGATGGCGAGCAACGTCGTCGCCAAGTACCACGCAACGAAGGAGAACGTCTACCACGACAAGGAAGGCAATCCGGCGCCGATCAAGGGTAGCACGCAGATCGTTTTCTACAATCTCGGGTTCGGCGAGCAGTCGCAGAGAAGCCGCGGATTCAATTCTCGTGCCGCATTCACCAAGCTGCTGACGGACGGCGGAATCCCCCGCGACGAGATCGCGTGGTTCGACGACGCCAACACGGACGCCAAGAAAGAAGCGATCTTCAAAGACATGCGGAGCGGCAAGCTGAAGGTGTTGATCGGCTCCGCGAAGAAGATGGGCACCGGCGTCAACGTCCAGAATCGCTTGATCGCCTTGCACTATCAAGATCCGCCGTGGTTCCCCGCAGACGTTGAGCAGCCGCACGGTCGGATCATCCGTCAAGGAAACCTGAACCAGGAAGTTTCGATTGACTGGTACACGACAAAAGGGACGTACCAGTCGACCATGTGGCAGATGGTCGGGCGCAAACAGCGGTTCATCGATCAGGCGTTCACCGGCGACAAGTCGCTTCGCAGCATGGACGACATGGGCGAAGCATCGCTGTTCGAGCAAGCTGCGGCCGTGGCGTCTGGAGATCCGCGCGCCCTGCAATTGGCAGGGCTCCGGCAGGATGTCGAACGATTCGAGCGGCTTCAGGCCGCCCATGCCTCGGAGCAGATCAACATCAGGACGGCTCTGCGCAGCGCTGAATGGGGCGTTGAGCATGAGACCAAGCGCATTGTGCGGTTCTCCAAGGCGTTCAAAGCTATCGGCGAACGGTACTTCCAGTTCGATAGCGGCGCCGTCGACGGGAGAACCTACAGCAAGACAGGGGAGTTTGGACAAGCACTGAAAGACGCCTTCAATCGGGCAACGAGAGATCGGCTGATGGACATGGCCGGGGGCGACTCCGTTCAGCTTGCAACCATCGGAAGCGCCATCAAGATCACAATGGAAGCGCAGATCGACAAGAACAAGCCGACCGGCTCGTTTTCCATGTATGTCGAGATTATGGGGTTGCAACTCCACGTCGTTACCGCACCATCCTTGGGTGAGGAAACTGACGCAACCGGCTTGGCGAGAAAGGTCTTCAACCAGATCAACAGCATTGACAGCTCGCTGCGGACGCAAAGGGCTAACCTTGCCACAAACGAAGCGGACATCATCCGCCTCAACAAGAAGCTCGGGGCGCCATTCGAGTATCAGCAGGAGATGGCCGAGAAGTACGGCGAATTGAAGCGCCTTGAAGCTGAATTGCAGGGCGAGGTAGAGAAGGTAGCAGTCCCGCCATCGGCAGGCAAGAAACAGGGGCAGGAGCAGGACAACCCGATCCAACAGGCCGCCCTGTCCGGAGCCTTGCTTGGCGAGCGGCAGCTTGCGCGGTACGACTATCAGGACGTGATGGCCAGGGAAAGCGGCGCGCTTCCAGGGGAGTCCCGTTTTAACCAGGCATCAGGCCGGGCGGCGTCCACCGCCGACCGTGCCGTCTACGACATGGCCCAAGAAGGAAAGTCAGCCGCCGAGATCCTCGAATTCATCGGCAAGGCCAGCCGGCGGCCGTTCAATCGCTATCTGGCGAACGCGCTGAAAATCCTCGGGGCATCGTCAACGATCACGCTCGACAGTCAGGGAGATTGGCGATTCGGCAATACCTCTCGGGCACAGAAGTACGCGGCCGCCTACAACTCGCGCACCGATACGGTGGCGCTTTTCACTGCCCGCGAGGCCGAGCGGCACATCCTGCATGAGCTGGTGCACGCGGCCACGATGAAGGCCATCAAGGCCGGCTGGCCGGCGGCCGTGCGGATGCGGGCGCTGTTCAAGCATGTGCAGAAGTCTGGCAAGGTGAATGGCCAGTACGGAATGAGCAACCTGGATGAGTTCGTCGCCGAAGCCTTCACGAATCCGAAGTTCCAGGAGGCGCTGAAAGGCGTCCCCGCACCGGCTGGATCAACGCTGAAGAGCGCGTGGCAGTGGTTCGTCAATATCGTTGCGCGGGTTCTGGGCTTCAAGACGAGCGTCGCGAAGACGGCGCTCGACCGGGCGATGACGATCGGGGCGCAGTTGATGCGGGAGAATGCTGGAATCGCGGCAGAAGAGACTCGCTACAGCATCGACGGCAGCCAACCCTCCGACGGCCGCGAGGTCGCCACAACGCCGCTGAAACCCGGCACCACGACGCTGATGGTCGACGGCACAGAGCGTCCGGCGCTGAACAGCAACGGGAAGCCGATCCACTGGAGCGAGGAAGGGGTCAGGAATTTCTGGCGGTGGTTTTCGGGGAGCAAAGTAGTCGACGCGCAGGGTAGGCCGCTGGTGGTCTATCACGGTTCACCGGACATTCGGTTTATCAAAGAGGAGGCGATATTCAAAAGCCAGAAGGACAGGATCTTGCTTGGAAGGTCGGAGGCGGCGCACTGGTTCTCTTCCGATAAACGCACAGCGAAATCGTATGCCGATCCTCGCAGGGCGTTCGACTACCAGAATTCTGAAGAGGGCGTCATTGAGTCGTACCTACGGATTGAGAACCCTCTTGTAGTCCATGCAGACGGGCAGGAGTGGAAAACGGCGCAGAAGCGGGGGAAGACCTCCGACGTGATCGAAGAAGCACGAGCGTCCAGCAAGGACGGCGTGATCATCAACAACGTCAGGGACGACTACAACAACAGCCGATCAACCCGGCCGACGAGAACGTTTACGGTTTTCGAATCGACGCAAATCAAATCATCAACCGGCAACACCGGCGCGTTCTCGCCAACCGACCCGGACATCCGTTACAGCCTCGCCACCGACTGGCAGAAATCACCCGTCGCGCGCGAAGTCGCCAAAGCCTTCAAGGCGGCCGCCCGCAGCGACGCCAAGCTGTCCTGGCTCAACCCGGTCCAGACGCAGTACCACAAAGCCGAGCGACTGGCGCAGCAGGGAAAGTTCGGCTTCAAGCGCGTGTTTGACCTCGGGCAGAAGTTCCTGTCCGACATCTCGCGCTTCGCCATCCAGGCCGAGAACTCGGCGCCGACACTGTTTCACCAGATCCGCAGTTTTGCGGATGCCAAGCAGGCGGTCAGATCGGCTCTCGGCGGAGACTTCGGCGGCCAGCACAACGCAGACATCAAGGCGATCGCCGCGCCCCTCTACGAGGGCACGCTGTACGGCGGCGCGGACCCGACGAAGGGTATCGTCTGGTCCGACGATCAACTGCGCGGCAGGTTCGGCCTGACCGATCGTCAGATTACGCTGTATCGCGAGGCGCGCGAGGCCGTCAAGTCCAGCATGGACGAGCTGGCGAAGGCGCTGATTACCCGGCACGCCAAGCGCGAAAACGTGATGGTCGACCCCGCTTTGGGCCTGCAGGAATTCTCCGAGTCTGTGCGCGACATGCTGAATCTGCGCGCCAGTACGCTTGATCAGGAGGCGCAGGCCAAACTCGAAGACGCGCTACGACAGGCTGAAGATTTGCGCGAGGCCGGGGGGAAAGACAACCGCGACAAGGCGAAGGCGATGGAACGGGAGGCGAACAACAAGGCGCGGTCGCAGAAAGACGAGGCCGCGCGGATTCGCGCCACCGCCGAGGATGTGATGGCGATCGCCGAGAAGGCGCAGAACCTGCAGGACGCCGGCTACTTCCCGCTGATGCGCTTCGGCAGGCACACCGTCACCGCCAAGGATGCGGACGGCAAAGTGCAGCATTTCTCGATGCACGACGGGATCCCGTTGGTGCCGAGGTCAGGGCAGGCGCAGGCCAACCGGCTGGCCGACGCGCTGCGCGAAGAGCATCCAGAGTGGACCGTCACAACCGGCCTGATGAACCCGGAGAAGTACAAGCTCTATCAGGGGATGAACGTCGACGCGCTGCAACTCTTTGCCGACCACCTGGACGACGAGACGCGCAACACCTATCAGGAAATCATCCGGCTGGCGACCAATGAACGCTCGGCGCTGCGCCGGATGCTGAAGCGCGAAGGGACGCCTGGATTCGACCGCGACGCACGCCGGACCCTGGCATCGTTCATCCTGTCGAATGCCCGCTACACGTCGTCGGTGTATCACCTGGCCGACATGGCGAAGGCGGCGGAACTGGCTGAGCTGGATGGCGGCGACGTGGGCGCCGAGGCGGTCAAGCTGTACGACTACGTGACCAAGCCGCAGGAGGAGGCCGCCAAGTTGCGCAGCTTCCTGTTCTTCAACTTCCTGGGGGGTAGCCTGGCGTCCGCGATGGTCAACGCCACGCAGGTCCCGATGATGACCTTTCCGCGCCTGTCGCAGTACGAGGACGCCGGCAAGCTGGCGAAACGGCTGGTGATGGCGGCGAAGATGGCGATGCGCAACCCGGCGGATATTTCGGGCGTCGTGGGCGATGCCTTGCGACGGGCAGAGGCGGATGGCGTCACGGCGCCGCATCAGATCTACGAGATGACCGCGACGGCTTCGGCCAACGTCTTCGGCGGGAGCCGGGCGGGGAGCGCTCTCCTGCGCGCCTGGGGGGCGCCGTTCGCGCTGGCGGAAGCATTCAACCGAAGAACGACGTTCATTGCGGCTTTCCAGATCGCTCAGGGTATGACCGAAAGCCAGTTGCGCGACACGGGGGCGGCCACTGCGTTCGAGTTCGCCGAGAACATGGTCAACGAGACGCAGGGGATCTATAACCGCGGCAACCGGATGAACATCGGGCGCGGGGTGATCGGCGCAACCGTGATGACCTTCAAGCAGTACAGTGTCATGTACCTGGAGATGTTCAGCCGGCTGCCTGCGAAACAGAAGGCGATCATGGCCGGCGTGCTGATCCTTGCGGCGGGGTCCGGCGGTCTGCCGTTCGCCGAGGACATTGAGGACATCATCGATACCATCGGCCAGTGGCTCGGGTATCGCACGAACGCGCGCAGGACGATTCGGCGAGGGCTGTCCGACATGGTGGGGCAACAGGCGGCAGACGTGGCCATGAACGGCGTTCTGAGTCAGTTGGGGATCGATCTGCATTCCCGGCTGGGTCTGCAGAACCTCATTCCTGGCACGGCGCTGATCAAGCCTTCGACGACGGACAAGGGGCGCGAGTTCCAGGATCTGCTCGGGCCGGCCGCTTCGGTCGTGGCGGCAATGGGGCAGGCGCTGCAGGATCTCGCTACAGGGCATCCCGACCGGGCGGCGATGGAAATGGCGCCGACCGCCTTCAGGAACCTCGCACAGGGCGCCAAAATGGCTGCCAAGGGGTATTCAGAGGACGCCAAGGGGCGCAAGGGCGTGCCGGTCAGCGAGGCGGAGTCAGTGGCCAAGATGGTCGGGTTCAATCCCAAGCGCGTGGCCGACTACGGCGCCGTCAAGCGCGATCTGGCGCAGGACCAGCGGCTGGTCACGGTCAAGCGGGAGGAGTTTTCTTCCGCGATCGCGGACGCCATTCTGGCCAACGATCCCGAGGCGCGGGCGGAGGTGGTGCGCGCGATGCGCGAGTGGAACGCGAAGAATCCTGACGCGCGTGTGTCAATCACGGCGGCAGCCATCGGCAAGCGTGTTCGGGATGCCAGAGCTGAAGGCGCCGACCGGATGCTGCGGGCGTTGCCGAAAAGCATGCGCGGACAGGCGCGGGAGGAACTGGCGAGATGAAAGCGGACAATTCGGAAGAGGTTGGCGCGTACTCTGGGGAAGATCGGCGGTCGTGGCGATTTGAGGCGGATATGTTGCGCTCCAGGCTGGAAAACATCGAGGGGATCGCCATGGACACGAAAGATCTCGCGAGGGCGACACACGATACGGTGGTGGCCCACGTGGCCGAGGAGCGCGAGACCAAGGCGGCCATCGATGAGCTGATTCTGCTATGGCGTGGAAGCAAGTTGGTGGTGTCTGGATTCAATATCCTGATTCCGATCGTCGCCGCGCTGCTCGGGGCCGCGATCTGGGTCAAGGACCATTTCAAGTGGTGATGCCGTGACCGGGACATTTCTTTCCAGGCTGCACGTAGAGAAGGTTGTCGTGGGATGGGTTCTGACCGATCCGTTGTCGTACTACTCGCCCATGCTGAAGGACACCATCACCGTGCCAATGGGGTTCTTGACGGATTTCGCGTCTGTTCCCCGCATGCCTATCGTCTTTTTGCTATTCGGAGACATCGCGCACGAGGCGGCGGTGATCCACGACTATCTGTACAAGGCCCGCTGGCTTCCGAGGCGCGAGGCTGACGGGGTGCTGCTGGAAGCGCTTGAGGCGGCCGGGGTGTCATGGTGGCGACGCTGGCCAATGTGGGCGGCGGTGCGGGTGTTCGGTGGGGCGTTCTTTGGCGGACGGTGATGGGGGGAGGTCGGCCGCTGGCCTGGATTCTGCCCACTCTTCGATTTCCCGCAATAGCCAGCCGACACGCCGACCGGATAGTAGCCTGGGCTGCTGGAAATGTTCCGGGCCTGATCTGACCATGGCCTGGACGGTCGACTCGGACAGGGTGAGTATCCCGGCAACGGTCGGAAGCCCCACGAAAATCGGCTTGAAGGACACGGGTCTGGTTTTTTTCATGTTATTTCTGGATCTGTTGCAGGGTTTGTATACGCCTTTGTAGGTGTCTACTTGGCGTTGTGCGTCAAAGCAGCGCCTCCTGCACCGCAGCCGGTTTCTGTTCCGGCGGCAGCAGTTGGCCCTGCGCCTGTGCCCGCGAAATACGCTCGCAGGCCAAATCGAAATACTTGCGCTCGCGTTCAATCCCGGTGAAGGTTTTGCCCAGCATCGCGCAGGCAACCCCGGTCGTCCCGCTACCCATGAACGGGTCGCAAACCGTCTCAGCGTTCGCCACCTTGTCAATGCACCACGCCATCAAGTCAATCGGCTTCTGTGTCGGGTGCTCTTTCCCACCGTCCATGTTCATCGGGCGCTTGCGGAAAATCCTCGCCACCGCGTCAATGCTCGTCCAGGCCATCTCGCAGTCTGCGAAGTCGCGCCCGTCGTTCTGCTTGTCCCAAATCAGGAAGCACCGCGCCGGCCCCATCGTGTAGTAGTTGCCGCCCCACACAATCAAGTCTTGCGCCCAGTCTTGCAGCATCAGCATCAACCATTGCGGCACCGGCTTGTCGTCCCAAGTCTCGCCGCCGTGGCCTCGGCTGGTTGCCAGTCGGTGGCTCTTGTTGATCCCAATGCCGTAGGGGGGGTCAGTCAAAATCAGGTCGCTTTGCGGCAGCAAAGGCAAAACCTCGCGACAGTCGCCGTGCCACAATTCAGCGTTCCCGATCACTACTTTTTCTGCCACTTCGTTTCCTTTCTTCGCCGTACCGCCAGCGCCGACTTTTACCGTTTGACGCACAACCCGTCATTCCAGGGGACGCTGCGCGATGAAGCTGCGCAGCGCCCCTGAATTCAGGCGTTGTGCGTCAAAATCCGCCATGCCTGCGCTGCGCATTGCGGCACCTGTCCGTTACCAATGGCTTTAAGTCTGTCCACCCGAGCGGCCACCCCATCAGCTACGCGAGGCGTGGCATCCTCCCAGCTACCGTCTTGCCAATACGTTTTGCCGTGGTGTGCCAGAAGTCGTGACAGTGCTTGCAGAGCGTCTGGATGTTGGACGGGGAGTTGTTCGACGCCCGCTGATCGAGATGATGCGCGATCAAGCTGGTGGCCTGGCCGCACGCCTCGCAGGCGGTTTTGAGATGCTTCCGCGCGCGCCAGCTGTACCCGTGTTTCGTCAGAGGCCCGCGCTTCGAGTTGGCGCACGTAAGCGAGCAGTACATCCTCCGCTGAAACGCGCCCCAGTCCTCTAGGCGGTCGCCGAAGCGCTTCCTGCTCAAGGACACTCCGCAATGCGCGCACGTCTTCGCCGGATCTAGCTTGCGAGCTGGTGACATAAGCCAAGAATAGCTTATGGGTTACCACGGATCCACCTCCGTCCATCCAGGCGGCCAGCCCATCAAGAGTTCGACCCACGTCGGGTTCAGCCGACCACCAACCTGATTCACGAGGTTCGTGTCGTCGAAGCCCTTGCCCTTCGAGCCCCGCTGGTTCGGGCCGCCCTTCGCTCCGTCCGAGCCGCGA
>OFQX01000372.1_pt1 | contig 13919 bp, 27 predicted proteins | sample 1542951 | NCBI WGS metagenome assembly OFQX01 (sample SAMN07774215, study PRJEB24372) | wastewater metagenome | isolation source: WWTP Novara (Effluent) | place: Italy: Novara | collected 2015-12
CATAAATGACAAGCGGTGTTTTGACGTACTCCAAAGCTTGCTTCATCATACCAGACTGATGAACGTGCTGTTTAAAGACAAGAGGCATGACATTCTCATACTCGAAATTACACTTCCAAAGAAGTCGACTGACATACTCTTCGTATGCTTCTCGTAAGTGCTCCTGCTCTGGGCGTATACCATCTATTGTTATAATAATATCCTGCATCGTATGATGACGGATTGAGGCAATCGTCTGGTCAATAATCTCGGTAGAAGGATGAGATTTGATAGGGGACGTTGGGACCACAATTGTTAAAGCCTCTCTAATACCTAAGGCCTCCTTAAACTGTTGACGCCACTTCATCTTCTCCGCAATCCACCATGCAAAGACAGTGTTCCTATACGATTTGCTTTGAGCCTTCTCGATAGCGAATGGTAGTTGTTCGTACGAATCTATCACGGGAAACGGAGCGTGGGGGAAAAGACGACTCCAATAATCCCCGTTACCCTGAGCGGAAAAACGGTCAACTATGGGTACGGCTCCTGACTCCAAGGCCTCGTATACTCGAAAGCTATCCTGAGTCTCATTTCCTGGAGGGCATGGAACAGCGCAGGTGCGAGACATATTTTCAAAGTAATGCCATGGCTGGGCTCCTTGCGCAAACCCCGCTGTTGGGAAGAACTTGTTATGGTCCGCGTCATAAGCATTCAACACACCAGCCATTAACCTACGCCTACTATGATTGATCTGTCCAGCAAAATACCAAGGAGTGCTCTTTGACACATAGCCAATTCGCTTAAGTTCTTTTCTGGTTTGAGGAGTATACCCCAAAGGAATGTTCAAAAGAGCTCCTCCGTACTGACCATAGATAAGCATATCGGGATGACTAAGCCTATGAAGCGGGAACTTACACTCCTCATCGGAAGTGACGATAGCTAAAACCTTCCTATACTTAGAAAGTTCTTTATTAATATTGGCAACGCAATCACCCTGATAGGCACCAGGGACGACAACAACGGTACGGTCTGCAGATGGTAAGCTTTCAAATATATCTTCTATGAAGGCCTGATCCCAATAACCCCTTGCGGGCGTTCCATCTTTTACAGACAAATAAACGACTTCTGCCATAATTAAGTATAGAGCATGTGAACTTCGTGCTGATAGTCTAAAAGAGTCTCTCTGTAGCCAAGACTACGAACCCAATTTCGGGCGTCTCCTGTGTAAGCATTAAACATATTGAACATAAATTCGGGATGCCATGATATCCATAGTTTTGGGTGATACTTTCGAATAGTTTGTTCTGCCCCTTTTAATACTTCCCAGTCTGAGCCCTCGCAGTCTGTTGTGATAACAGTTGGTATGAGTCCGGTCGCGGAAACGAGATCGTCAATTTTTACGGTGGGAACACTATCCGCCTCATAAGCCAACTCTTTGAACCCATGGTCTGAGATGATTGGACCATCAGCACATGGAGGGAATCTGTCCAGATACACGGGCTCTCCTTTTTGATCGGTCACATTTGCAGCAAACCCGACAAAAAATCCCGCTGGAGGGACCAGACCATTAGCTTCCCAGATGGCTTTTGTGTTTGGTATCACCTTTGGATTTGGCTCAAACATAAAGACCTTTGCTCCCCACATCTGACAAAGAGCGGGCATTTCCCCCTCCTCCGATCCAACATAAAAAACAGTGTCTTTTGAGTCGATGTTTTCGTGCATGGAATCAAGCCTCGCCTTCTCCCAACCTCGCTCCGTATACCACTCTGGACGATCGGCACGATGCTTGGGTAAAATGATCTTATATTTTCCGTTTAAAACGCACTCTATCATTTCAACCCCTTTAATGTTCATAAATTTATTGTGGAAATATGATTTTTAACATTTCTTCTGCTCTTTGTGTGTAAGTCTCGTGAGCCTTTACATGTTCAAAACCTTTTTGTCTCTCAACCTCTCGCAACTCATCTTCTTCTAAAAAGTGGTCTATGGTCAACTTCAAAGCGTCCAAACTTCCTCTCACATAGGGCCAGACTCCAACTTGATCTACTCCATCAACTTTTGGATGAATTAAAAGCCCACCACGACCTCTAGTTTCATAGTAACGATCAGACACGTAGTTGGGACGGCCACCGAAACAGGAGTCGCCAACGACAACCTTCGCTGTTGCCATTAGAGTATTAAGCGCTTCACCTCGCACTACACCCAATCCATCATTCCCATAGTGACCAAACCTATCACCATAAGTGTGTGTAAGAAATTCAACAAGTTTTTTTCTGAAGGGATACTCCGGGTGATAACCTTTAGAACCAACGAAGACAATCTCGTGAGGATAAACAGCAGGGTCAGGAGCGGCCATGTAGCAGTCACGCTCTACAACCCCAGGCTTTAAGTAGTAAACCTTAGCATTAGGAATTGTTTTATAAAGCTCTTGTGCTTCTGGAGAAAAGTCTGCCATAAAAAGGTACTCAGTAAACCAAGTAGCTTCTTGCCCGATATCTTTTGCACGATCCAACCAAGCCCAACGATCAAGATGCACCGATACTGTGGGAACGCCTGCTGCCTTGTAAAATTCAAAGACCCGTTTAAGATCCAAGATTTCCCATCCATGCGTGTGAGAATATATAAGAAGATCAAGATCGTGCATTCTTGCGATGATAGCATTAGCCGTTGTTTCGTTCTCCTGAAAAGGAATAACGGTGTGACCTAGCTTTTCAAACGACCATTTACGGTCATTCTCCGTACTAAACGGAGGGACGAAGTTGCCGATGAAGCCTATCTTAAGCTTTTGCATGTTCTGGATTCTTAACATCACAGGTACAATCAATAAGACCAGTACCTATCCTGTGTTTATTAATTACAAAATCAAACCCATCCACATCATCAAGTAGGGTGACGTATGCTGGGACAATCCTTATCACTTTATCGCCCATACGATACTCAAACCTACGCTCTGCAATAATCTTGTGAAACAGTGCGACTGTTTCCTTGTCAGAATGCAACGCATAATATTTAAAAGCCCCGCCCTCATCCTCTGTATAGAGTATATGTTTCATACTTTCTTTTTGAAAAATTGGTAATAGCGACGCAAAGCGACCTTTGGGGTATTGACCGGGAAGTTATTCCTAATCGCCCTTCGTAAGGCTTTCGCTTTTTTGCCGTTCATACATACATATAAACATAACCGCAGAGAAAATGCAATAGATAAAGTTGACAATTTAACAAACGTTGTGTTATGCTCATAAAAGAAAGGAGGAAAAGCATATGGCAAAATTTAGAGTAATCGTACAAGTCTACAAGGAGTTAAATTTTGAAGCACCAAGCGCACTTGACGCCAAGAGAATGGCTGAGGAGGAGGTAAAAAAGCTTGGGATCACAGATCGCCACAATATAAATGAGGCGAAGGACTTAGACAAAGCCGCGCAGAAGAAGAGACTTCACAAGATGCGACAAAAAAAAGTCAAATCTGAAGCCCACGCTTCAAGCGATGGAGCCGTAGAGACTCCCAAGGTTTAATTATTTAACATTTTTACAAAGGAGGTGACGTTAACACATGGACAATGGAAATCAAGAAGAACAAGAAACAACAAAAGACGCAGTTGCGCAGGAGACAGAAGTCACTGGGCCAACTGACAACCAAGAGCCAGGAATTCTCACAGAAGAGCAATTCCATCCAGCAGAAGAGACGGAATTTGATCCTGAAGATGAAGAGTCAGAACTCGACCACGATCCTATCGAACCAGATGAGGATTACGACGAGCCAACTGAAGCTGCTACAGAAAGTGCAGCCACATCAGAGGACGAGAAGGCTGAATATGAACGGCTTAAGTTCCAAAGAAAAAACGGAGCGATAAGCGAGGATGAAGTGAAAAGATTCGAAGTTTTAAAGGTACGGATCGAGGGTATTGGAGACAACGCTTGATCCCATCCCCCCTTCTTTAAAAGGAGGGGCAATTGCGCAGTAATGTACGGAGCACTAAGCTAGTTAAGAGCTTAAAGACAGAGTTCAATTCTCTGCTACGCAACATGGAAATTATAAAAACGATCGCCATCATCTTGCTGGTTGGGACCATCTTAGCTGTCCTTGCCATCTTGTGCACATTTAAGAGGATGATAGACGTTCACCATAAAAACTGTTGACTTTTAACCAGCACTGTGCTATGTTATTAGTATGGGTAAATTTAATTTCCAAAAAAAAGTGTCATTTAATCTGAAACTCACCGAGGAAACCTACGCAAAGATTAAGGAGATCTCCCGTCGTGAAGATATTCCTGAACAAGAGGTGATGGAGGAATTTGTCCGCTCCTCGATCGTTGAATACTGGGAGATCATCGACACCACCCCCACCCAAACGATCGCTCCTTTTGACCCGTCTGACATCATCCTCCCCAAAAAGCGTGGACCCAAGCCAAAGGTCTCCGAGTTGACCGTTAAGCGTCGATGTCAGCAGTGCCATAGATATATGCCCAAGCCCGATAACATTTCCATTAAAACATACAGTAAAAGAACGTTTTGCAACCGCGACTGTAAAAATCTCCACGCCGCCCAAAAATTTCACAAGCACGACGAGACGGCCAGCGGTTCAGGCAACGCGGGTGTGAACGCTCAGGAGTCCAGATGTCAGTACGAGAAGTGCCCTGATGGCTCCAAGATCCACTACCGATTCAATATGTATAAAAGAACACGAAATGGTCAAGGATTCTACATGTGCTCGTTTGCGTGTGCGAACTCCTTTGACGAGCGTACCGACGAGATGGTAACACTTGCCAAAAAAGGTCTTTAACCCTTGCGATGTTAACTGCGTATGCTGACTGCGTATGCTATAGGATAAAAGTACTGTGCGCATCTGGACAGGGCTCCGTCTTCACTCCCCTGTAGGTCACCATTGAGACTCCCTACCTTATTTAACCACCACCACCACCCCACCCGCCACCCACGGCCAGCTCGATCAGTTGTTACACGCGTCCCACCCCTCGCGCGCCCCTCTTATGTAATGATTGCATACTACTGTTGACGATAAGTAAACTCATACTGTATACTGTTAACCAATGGTAAACTGTTCATACTGCAATAAGCCCGTTGATCGCCTCGTATTCTGTACGCCTTCTCATAAGGTAATGTACCACAGACACGATAAACGTACGGCTCATACCGTGACTGCTCCCACTAAGCCAACCACTAATAGCAATAAGAAGCTTTGTCCTCACGGTAATAACCCCGAATTCTATACGGTGTGTTGTACCGCTCCACAGTTCTACAGAGGGAAATGAAAATACCCCTTGACAAATAACTAGCGTTGTGCTATTATGATTGTAAGGATGATTGAAAAAATGTTCGTTGCTACAGGCAACAACCTAGTAACCAGCGAGCACAAACCACATCAACCTTACCATTAAAAATTATATACATATACAACTATATGACAGACTATCAAGCAGATATACTGGCAAGTGAGTTTGAAGATATTGATACGTTTGAAGATGGCGGCGCGTACCTAAGCGAGCTACACGCTGTCAATATGATCGAGTTACAAGTTGAACAGGAGTTACAAGCATGAAAAAAATAAACTTTTACATTGGATCAAACAATGACACGCATGAACTTGAGAAGGACAAGGCTATAGTAGTACTATCCGGACATTATGAAGGGATGAATATAAGCGAGCTAATAGGCGTATGGAAAGGGATCGAGGAGAAGAGCTTATTGATCTCGGTAGTTTGTGAGACCGTGGACTATACGCTTATAAAAACAACGTGCAAGGAGCTTAATAGGGTCTTGAATCAACAGGCCATTATGGTCGAGGTTCTAGACAGTAACGCGATGTTTATAAGTGAACGTTAAAAATTGAACTTTGAGAGGCGGGTGGATATATATGGACTATAAAAAATACATTGAGGCTAACACGATTCGAGTAGAGGCAAGTGGACGCGGTGGCGGGATCGAGATTAATTGCAATGAGCTGTTTGGATACGACGACGCTAGAATGAGCGCATACCAGAACTACCTAGGCGGCGGCATGTTAGGATCTATACAAGCAAACGCAAACTTTAATCCAATGAACACGAAGGAATCAAAGCTATATTATGAACTAAGCGAAGCGCTGAAGAGATATTTCCACGATCTAACAAACCACGAGGATGACGAATGGGAAAGCGCAACATTTGAGCAGAATCAAAACAGGCCCGAAAGTGCCTATTGAGTACAGGTTAACTAAGGCGCGATTATAATTTTGAATTATGGAAGAAGGTGAGTAATTATGAACAATAGAACAGTAGCAGAAAATTGGAGACAACAGACAAACAAGGCCAAAAATGGATCGAGTATGTATTATGAAGGGAATGTTATTTTCTCATACGGTCCACATTTTCCTATGGCTTTATTGACAAGCAGCACGTACAACGGCAAGGCTATAGTCTTACAAAATGCCTATACGTACAGCAACAGCACGGCCAAACACCTCAATCATATGAGACCGCAATGTTATAGCGACGCTGTAGTCAAAATGCCAACGGATTTACTCAAGAGGTTTACTGAAGCTTTAGAGTATAAGTATACAAGGGACAGCAAAGCAGAATTGAAGAACCTGACAGCCTCATATATCAATGGCCAGATAAAAGAAAGTGAAGGCAAAATGGCAAGAGCCAGAAAGCTGAAAGACTTTCACGCTTCGAACATTGAAGAGTATAAAGTCGAACTCGATATACTAGCCAGTTTATAGGTAAGCTAGGCGCAAAACTAGCCCTTCGAATCGGAGGGCTTTTTGGCGCGTGATAGTTCGAGCGCTTCAGCTAAAATATCCGGACTGACATTAAAGGTATTGTTTTGAGTCAATTGTGGAGGCTTTTCTTGTAATCCGTGGTCCGCTTTCAATAGTGTAGTAGTCAATTTACTATCGGTCTTGCCAAGCAGTCCATTTTCTCGTAAGTATTTTTCCTCAAAGTCTCTCACAAAATCCAATAACGCGCGGAGTTCTGAATTTTCTGCGGTTGTTATTTCCCACGCTAGGAGCGCCTTCTTACTCATACCGGCATATAACGAAGCTGAAACGATCGACGGGATGAGACTCGAATGGTCCTGATCCAATAGAAGTTTTTTATACTCCTTTAATTTTAGCAGTATTTTAGTGCGGTTAGTTTGGAGCGCGTCGCTTATTTTGTACTTAGTAAGCGCGGATTGTGTGATTCCCTTGTTGCTCATGTTTTATAGTGGTTTGGTGTGTAATCTATTAGCAATGTGTAATCATTGCACAAACTCATACATATATTATACAATACTGCGGTACTGATTGTATTTAGTACTTGACAAATAACTAGCGGTGTGCTATTCTATATATGGTTATCAATTAAGTTTAAATATATGGAAATGATAAATATAGAATCAATCAAGACACAGGAACAGGCACGCCAAACAGCTATTGAATGGCAACATAAGATGGCTAACCTATCAATGAGTTATGTCGAGTTAGCCTACTGGAGTGATTTTTTCACTCAAATTGGTAAGAAGTTCGGTTTGGTTAGAGAATTTAAGGAAAACGGTATTTTATGATAGCTGAAGCATTAGTAATAACGGGATTGTTTATAGTTACAATTTTAATACTTGAAAGGGGGTGGAAATAAACATGACAGACCTAGTAACAGCAGACTTATCAACTTTCGGAAATCGTGAACTGATGATTGCATCCGATTTATTAAGAGCTTATGCGGAGAATCGAGCTGATTTTCTTGGCGATAATATAACGCTGAACTTTAATTCAAATAGTGGTTATGTTTTTTTAAGTGATGAAGATTATCGAGTAGGAGTATTAGCCGATGATGAAAACAAAGTTATACAGTTTTATTCTTGCGCACAATGTGGCTATGAAGGCACACAGGCAGACGCACTAGAGGACAACCACGACTTTGAGAAGAATGATGGTTATTGTTCGAAGAAATGTAGAAAGGAAAACGAGTAAAGGCTTTTGATTATACGCTTTAGTCGCAAAGGTGCTAGAGCGTAGAAATGAGGAGCTATAAGCAACTCAAATTATAAATTATTATAAATATATGAAACTAATCAACTATAAAAGGGGATATAACAATCTGTTTGATTGTTCGATCCACGGCACGATTAAAATGAACGTGGGAGAGTATCTCAAGGTTATCGATCTCATGCACAAAAAAAACATGTTCTCAACATGGACGCTATCTCGAGACCTTGAGAGAAAAATATTCACCAAAAAGGGCTTTTATATCAATGTCAGAGTAACAGCAACGGAGCTTATAGTCAAAAAGTGGAAGCTAAACAATTACAAGAAAGGTAATTATCAATTATTCGTATACGATATATGAACAACAAATACAGCAAATACAACATGAAAAGCGAAGGGTATAGCTACATAAGATACCTAGGCAATGGCGAACATTTGCTGGAGAACATTAACGGATCAAAACCCTATCAGTTCGAGGTCTGGTTTAGCAACAAGGACCACGCCAGCTACGGGCTGATTTATAAAAATACTCACTTAGAATTTGCACGATCTGAAAAAGTATGAGACTACAAACACCATCAGTACCACGATCAGTCGAGAAATCCTTCCTATACGCCCTGCAAACTAAGAATGTGACAGCTAAGGCGCGGTTTCTTGCTATGCTTTACCGGATCGACAAAGGCAACAGACTATTAAACATTAAACAGCTAGTGGCACGATCATGAATCTCATTGTTAAGACAAGTACAGGAAGGCTAGGGCGCGAAATTAAAAATGGATTGGGAAAATTACAAAGTAAAAATACCCATTGACAAATAACGAGCATTGTGCTAATATGAATCTATGACAAACTTAAAAGATTATCTCAACGATCTAGTCGAGGAAACTGTAAAAGCGATAAGTGCAGGAGAGGATCATACCGTCTCACTAGATCAAGATGATAAGGATCGAATAATTGAGGACTTTATGGATGGAGTTAAACGTTTGATGGGTATTGAGTAATATGGAAAAACAATTTATAGAGTACGCAAGAAACCTAAAAAAACTATTGGGTTGCGGGGTCAATGACTATATCCACTGGGGCAAAGCACCAAATGATCGAAGCCTTCGAGTATACATCAATAATGATGGAACATATATCTGCCTTGAGCTTAACGATATTTTTGATTTTAGGATTATGGTAGACAGACGATATAGCTCTACTGATGGCGTTGAGTTAACATTCCCACTAAAAAATGGCGTGCCAACCGACAAAGATATACAAAAATGGTTAAAATTAATCAAAAGCAAACTCACAGACGAAACTGCAGCAATTAAAAAGAGAGTTCTAGAGGATAAAAAAAGAGAGATGGTTCAACTCAAAAAGAGGTTGACAGAATTAAAAGTTGAATTGAAATAACCTATGGCAAACCAAAAACAGGATAAGCGAGGATCATTCTACCCAGACAAGAACGGCAATTTAATGCTGTCTGTCACAGAAATATTAAAGATTATTGACAAACCAGCCCTTAGGTATTGGTTTGGTCAAGAGGTCTACTATGCAATGCTTAAAAACCCTTCTCTTAATGAGAAAGAGGCATTAAGTGCACCATACAGCTCAAGCACTGGTTCTGCCAATAGAGGTAAGACGGTCCACTCGATCGTTGAGGCGTACAAGGTCACAGGCAAGATACAGGTTGCCGAAGAGTATCAGCTTTTTGCTGACGCTTTCTATCAATTCATGGATGAGATGAAGCCAGACATCATCGAACAAGAAAAGACCGTGTTTGATGAAGCGCAGATGATAGCAGGAACGCTTGATATGTACTGCTCCATCAACGGCAGGTTGTATGTTCTGGACGTGAAAACTGGTAAGGACATCTATGCCGAATCAGAACTACAGCTCTCAGCATACGCCCATATGTTAAGGTCTGAAGGCAAGAAGGTTGATGGCATTGCTGTACTCTTACTTGAGATTGGCGCAGACAAGAAGCCAACAGGTAAGTATAAATTTGCTACCCGCGAGGAATGTTGGGATGTGTTTGTTCACGCTAAAAAGCTCTATGAGTGGCAGAATAAAGAAAAACTCATAAAGTCCGGATACCTGAAGGTGTAATCATTACATACTTTTTAAAAGGAGGTGAACAATACATGACAGATCCAAGAGTAACAGTCTCACCAAAGATGCACTTGAGAGTTTCACGACTCGCAAAGAAGCTAAAAATGACTCAGAAAAAGCTCGTCAATAAGCTATTAGTCGAAGGCTTCAAGAGTTTAGCCTAAATTCTTGAATCCAAGCTTCTGCATGTGTAAGGCGTGCAGATACATGGAAAACCTTTTTAAAAACAACAGACAGAGAGCGCTTGAGGAGATGGTCAATGACTCCGTTGAAAAACTCGCTCTTGGCGTCTACAAGTGGCATGAAAGGTACTACGAGGTAGTCCCATACACCACGACCCTCAAACGTCACAACTGGAGCGGATTTGTGGCTTATGAATTTAAGGGTAAAACCTATATGATCCGTGAGGCTTCAAACGACATACTTAAGAAATACTATCCAAAGGTCTGGCACTCAATAGACATTAGAAAAGCAATGGAGCTTAACCCTGAGCTTGTAAGTAAGCATTGACATTTAACTAGCGGTGTGCTATACTAACTCTATGACAAAGCATCCTCCACTTACACGACACTGCAAGAACTGTGGAAAAGAGATCGTCAAAAGAGAGAATGAGACAAACCGCGAACATCACTTTAGAGTTTACTGTACTGAGTGTGCACCCATAATGAAACACATGAGAATGCAAAGAGTCCTCAACTTGAAAAAAGGACATAACTATAAAATGAAAATTTTCACTAACTAATATATGCTACGACCATATCAACAAACCACTGTCGAGAAAATGCTCTGGGGTATAACCCTTGAAGGAAATGGATTGGTCTCAATCCCTACAGGCGGAGGGAAGACACACATCATCGCAGAGTTTGTCAAAAGACTCAATGAACCGGTATTGATTCTCGTCCCCTCTAAGGAACTACTCGAGCAAGACCTCGACAAACTATCGCGCGTTGTTGACCCTACAGAGATTGGAGTGTTCTCAGCGTCCTTAAACAGTAAGCAGGTGAAGACATATACCCTAGCAACCATTCAGAGCGCCTATAAGCACCCTGAGCTTTTTGCTCACTACAAGGTGGTCTTGATCGATGAGGCAGACCTTCTAAACCCTAAGAAACTGGAGGGAATGTACAGAGGCTTTTTCAAGGCGATTGGCGATCCAAGAGTGATAGGCTTAACCGCGACACCATTTCGCATGGACAGTTACTACAGACGAACAAGCGGTCGCTGGGGCTATAGAGGGTACAGCAACGTTGAGACCGTACACACCTTGAAGTTTCTTACCCGCTACAAAGAAAGGTTTTGGCAAAGAGTCTTGCACGTTGTACATACCGAAGACCTTATAAAGGATGGCTTTCTTGTGCCATTGACATATCATCAGATGGATTTGGTTGAACAGGAGAACCTAAGCTTTAATAAAAGCAAGAGTGAGTTTGACATGGAAGACTTTGACCTGCAATTTAACCCCTACCTGACAGGAGTTGCTCACCTTATTGATAAAGAAATTACATCAAAGTCTGTGCTCGTATTTTGTGCAAGCATTACACAAGGAGAAGCCCTACAAGAACTAATCCCCAACTCTGCCATGGTTACAGGCACGACACCTAAGAAAGAACGGGAAAAGCTCATTGGTAGTTTCCGTAATGGAACGCTCCGAACAGTTATAAACGTTGGAGTTTTGTTGGTAGGATTTGACAAGCCAGACCTTGAAGCGATCGTCATTGCTCGTCCTACACGATCTTTGAGGCTACACAATCAACTATTAGGTCGAGGAATGAGGATATCCCCGAATAAGACAACGTGCCACATATACGACTTGGTTGGCAACGTTAAGACCCTTGGCAAAGCCGAGACCCTGAAGATCGTTAAACTCAACAACGCAAAGGGAACGCCTCAATGGAACTTAATCAGCGACACTAAGCCGGATGGATGGCACTATGCCGAACTCTATACGCACGACGTTGTTAAGAAAACAAAACCGACCGAGGAGATAGTAAGATGAGAGAGTTATTAAAAGTTCTTAAATAACCTTATGAACCCAGAAGAAAAGATTAAACAAATAAAAGAAGTACTAAAACCCGTAATAGATTGGTATTGGGACAAGAAAAAGCTAGAAGCAACGGGAGAGATAGACGGTAGTTATATTTATGACTGCCTATATGAACAATTTAACGATATGAGCCGAGGAGATATACTGAGGCTTGTTGAGTTAATAGTTTCCAAATAACCATGTCAATTAAAAAAGGTAAGAAACAAGTATATAAAGTAGGGGATAGATAGACTTTTAACAAAAGAAGAAGTACAGAGTTTGGTTGCAGACATCTCTTCTGAAGATGTTTTTGAATATCTTAATGGACTTGAAGTCTTGAAGGATGGTATTAAGTATTATAAATTGAGCAATGTTCAAACATATATCAATCGCTCTTAACCCATCATCTAATTAACATTGTATGAAAAGAATAATTAAAGAAACATCTAAAAACCACGACTCCAATGATGTTTGGTGGGAACATAAGGGAGTGAAAGTAGGGTACGGTTATCAAGCTAAAGACGATAAAACATTCGGACTTATAAGGTGTCCTGAGTGCATGAAAGAGAATTACGGATTAGCAGTTTCATCAGGAGTATGTTCTTGGTGCGGATTTAATGCAAACCCATGAAAAGAATAAAAAAGGAAGTAGAGAAGAAGAAGCATATACACAGATATAAAGTCTATGGAAGTACAGCTGTGTGTAAATGTGGTCAGATAAAAGTAAAGTCCTCCCCCAAACCAACCAAGATTGAGAAGTTGATAGAAGAAATAGAAATTAGAGGAATTACTATCACTATGGAAGATATAAGCTACTTTCCTTGTATAGAGTCAGGAACATGGAAGCGATTTAAGAAAGAAATTAACAATTTACTTTCTCATTAGAGGATATGGAAAACAAAGTAATTTGTCCGTATTGTAATAAAGAGGCGACCTATGCTCCTAATGAAGAGTGGTATGGTAAACGCTACGGTAAGTCCTATATGGCTTATTTTTGTAGACCCTGTGATGCGTATGTAGGAACGCACAATAACACAACTCAACCTTTGGGAACTATGGCTAATAAGGAGCTGAGAAATGCAAGAATGAAAGCTCACGCAGTTATTGACCCATTATGGAGGTCGGGAAAGATGAAAAGAGGACAGTTGTACGCTAAGTTAAACAGACACTTTGGCAAGCACGTCCATATAGGAGAGTCTGATTTGAAGCTGTGCGATGAGATTATTCAGTTTGCTGCAACCCTATGAAACCACTAACCAATGAAACGCTAATTGAGGAGAAGATAAGAGCTTTAGTTAAAGAACTTTTTTACTTAGCTCATGTAGATTATGACGAAAACATGGCAGAAGCCAACATGACTCCACCCGATGAAGAAGGCGTTAGGATAATTAAAGGGTTTCTTGATTCAGCCCTCCAAGCCAAAGAGGGGGAGATGAAGGAAAAGATAAAGTCAAAAAAGAAGTATTGGCATATAAGATTTGAAGGTATCTCAGACCCTGTAATAAGTGCCGAAAGAAAAAAGTTCAATGAAGAGGTATCGGAGCTAATCAACAGCGTATTAGACGATTTGTTATCTAACCTATCTAAATAAATATGGAAGTAAAAATTAAAGAAGTAAAAAGATTTGAAACTCTCTTACGTAAACTGAGAACTGAAAGGTTGAAGTACGAAGAGCTGGACGAGTTCAAAACCTTATGTGCTAGATTCTTATACAAGGCGACAGCGGTTGGTTACACGGATGGATTTACACTAATATGAAATTATCTAACCTATCAGAGAAATGAAAAACTATACCGATCTACCAATTAAATACCGATGGTACTACCGTCTTATGGGTAACTTATTGTCGTTTATCAT
>OFQX01000374.1_pt1 | contig 13899 bp, 22 predicted proteins | sample 1542951 | NCBI WGS metagenome assembly OFQX01 (sample SAMN07774215, study PRJEB24372) | wastewater metagenome | isolation source: WWTP Novara (Effluent) | place: Italy: Novara | collected 2015-12
CATTGAGCGCGAACCCAAGTATTTCGATATTGCCTGCCGCCGCATCGAGCAGGCATACAACCAACGCCCTCTCTTTGAAGCGGCACCACAAGTCAAGCCCGAGCAACTGGAGATTTCATGACTAAGCCCCGCACCTGGACCCGCTTTCCCATGACCACCCCGTGAACTGAGGACGCCAGCATGACGCCTGAAAAAGTCGTTATTGGTGATGCCACGCTCCTGTTAGGCGACTGCATGGAAATCCTGCCAACGCTGGGCAAGGTGGATGCAGTGATTACTGATCTGGCGGCAGGCGCGGCTGGCGAACACCTTGTTTGCGCCGACCTGCTGATGCTCGGCTACCGCGCATTTCTGGCCGACCAGAATTGTCCCTATGACGTAGCCGTTGACGTGGGCGGGCGGCTGATCCGGATTCAGGTGAAGTCCACCCGTAAGGCGAAGGCCCTGCCGCAGCGAGTGGGGCACTTCCCGGCTTATATGTGGAATGTCCGCCGCGCTGGTAAGGGTGGGGCGCGGGTGTACGCCGCTGGGGAGTTCGACCTCCTTGCCTGTGTCGCCCTTGACGCCCGCAAGGTCGCCTATTTGCCGCCGTCTGAGCAATGCCAAACGGTCCACATCCGAACGCATGAAAACGCGCAAGCCCCAGCGCATGGAGGGAAGGCTGGAAAGACCTTTTCTCAATACCCGTTTGCCAGGGCAATGCAGGAGGTGTTGAATGGTTGAGCCCGTTGTTATTGGCGATGCCCGTTTGTACTTGGGCGATTGCCTTGAGATTCTTCCTCTGTTGCCGAAGGTTGATGCCTGCATAACAGACCCGCCTTATGGGATTGGAGCCGACGCCGCCGCAGCTAACGCTGCCAAGCAACGAATCGCGGCTGCTGGCAAGACGAAGGCGGGGCGAGGCTGGGTCTACTACGGAGAAACTAACTGGGACAGTTCACGCCCTCCAAAGGCTGTTTTTGACCTGCTCCTACAAGCCGCGCCTATTCAAATTATTTGGGGAGGGAACTACTTCACCGACTATTTGCCGCCCAGCCAAAAGTGGCTTTCATGGGACAAAGGGCAGGACGGCTTCTCTCTTGCCGACTTTGAACTTGCGTGGACCAGCGAAGACAAAGCATGCAGGCGTTTGAACTATGCCCGTTCGCTCGCTCTCAAGGACGGCAAACAGCACCCGACACAAAAACCGCTCGCCGTCATGCGCTGGTGCATTGAACAGGCGGGAAAGGTGCAGACCATCCTCGACCCCTTCATGGGCAGCGGCACAACAGGCGTAGCAGCTATCCAGCTAGGCCGCAAATTCATCGGCATCGAAAGGGAAGAAAAGTATTTCGACATCGCCTGCAAGCGCATAGAGCAGGCCGTGGCACAGGGCCAGCTATTCAAGCCAGAGCCTGTCAAGCAAATACAAGAGTCGTTCTTGTGAACCGCGAACAAGTCATAGCCCTAATCCTGCAAATGATTAACGAAAACCAAAAAGAGTACGCGACAGAGGTGTATTCGCGCGAAAACGCCAATCACCCGGAGTGGTCGCTATTCGACGGGATTAAACAAGCACTGGAGCAGCAATGAGCAAAGTAACCATAGGCGACGCCACACTTTATCTGGGCGACTGCATGGAAATCCTGCCAACGCTGCCCAAGGTGGATGCGGTTATTACCGACCCGCCTTATGGGATTGGGTTTTCTAAGTCTCCTTCAAAGTGGAGCAGGGATAACGTTGGAAGGGCTGCGTCCGACTGGGACGATAAAGCACCAGATGTAAGGTGGCTTCTGGATATGGCTCCGCAAGTAATGGTTTGGGGCGGGAACCATTTTGATTTGCCTCCTATGAGGGGGTGGCTTTCATGGATTAAGCCCCCTGGCTTGCCTTCTTACGGCTCTGCGGAGTTGTGTTGGACAAACGTTGATATGCCAGTGCGTCATTTTGAGTGTGGAAGGGTGACTGAGGACAAATGGAACCACCCAACTCAAAAACCTTTGCCATTGATGGTGTGGTGCATAGAAAAGCTCAAAGGAAACCCCGAAACCATCCTAGACCCCTTCATGGGCAGCGGCACAACAGGCGTAGCAGCTATCCAGCTAGGCCGCAAATTCATCGGCATAGAGCGCGAAAGCAAATACTTTGACATTGCCGTTCAGCGGATCACCCAAGCCTACAACCAAAGGAGCCTTTTTGATGAAAAAGTGCAGCAAATGCAGCATGAGCAAATCGGCCTTGGCATTTAGGCCGATGGCTCGATCCGCTGACGGGCTGACCGCTTGGTGTATTGAGTGCCACAAGCAGGCCAGCCAGGAGCACTATCAGCGGAACAAGACCGAGCGCAACGCGGCTGCAAGAGAGTGGCGCGCACGAAACCCTAACAAGGCAAATCAGGCGTCGCGTGAATACCACCATCGAAATCGAGAGACTAGGTCTGGGCAGTACAAGGAATGGGCAAAGTTGAACGGAAGCCTTAGGCGGTTGACTTCGGCAAAGCGAAAGGCCGCAATGCTTCGTGCTATTCCTGTTTGGGCTGACCTTGCAAAGATGAAAGCGGTGTACCGAGAGGCTGGACGCATTCAAGACCTTACAGGGGTTCGGATGCACGTCGACCACATCGTTCCGCTGCAAAGCGTTTTGGTGTGTGGACTCCATTGCGAAGCAAATCTCCAAATCATCCCTGCCATTGAAAACGAGAGCAAACGCAATTTCTGGTGGCCGGATATGCCAGAACAAGCGGTAGCACAAGGCCAGCTATTCGCACCAGAACGGGAAAAGCAAGTTCAGGGGGCCTTGTTATGAAATCCCCCACCGACACCCAAACCCAAGACATAAAACTAGACGGCCAGCCCATCATAGATTTTGATGAGCATGAAGCCTGGCCTATGCCCAAAGCAAACCCAACACCACAAACCGCAAAGGACAGGATTACTGAGCCTTTCAAGAGGTGGCTGGCGAGGATGGGGACATCGTGAACGTCACATTTGAAACTGGCGGCGATGGCGGGACCGCAACCACGCACGACTGGCTTACCCCCCCCGAGTTGATTCAGGCGCTGGAGCCGTTTGATATGGACCCGTGCGCAAGCCAATACCAACCATGGCGGACAGCCACAACCCAATTCACGATTGAGGATGACGGTCTGGCGCGCGCATGGTCTGGCCGGGTCTGGTGCAACCCACCTTATGGCCCTCACGCTGAAAAGTTCCTCAAGCGGATGTCTGAGCATGGCAACGGCATTGCCCTGATATTTGCCCGCACCGAAACCCGAGCTTTTCAGGAGTATTGCTGGAAACGCGCCAGCGGCATGTTGTTCATGGCAGGCCGCATCAAGTTCAGGCTACCCGGTGGCGGCGTATCTGGCCCAGCCGGTGCCCCATCAGTGCTGGTGGCCTACGGCGAGGCCAATGCGCAAGTGCTGGAGCGGTGCGGCATTGCCGGCTACGTGGTCCGACTGACCAACGCCACACCCGAAGTGCGCCAGCCAAGCCTTGATCTGGACGCGGCATGACCACCATGCTCCAAGTCCAATGGATCAACACCGAGCAGGCCCATACCAGCCTGAACCGTACGGTTGTCCCGTGGGCCAAGAAACTACTCAAAGACGGCCACGCCCTGGTGGCGGAATTCCGACTGGCAGAGGACTGCAAGACCGACAAGCAGCGGGCTTACTTCCACAAGGTTGTCCTGGGCGAGATCACGAAGCAGGCGAAACCAAACGGCCAGAAGTTCGACTTCAAGACTTGGAAGGAATACTTCCGCAAAAATTATTTGGGCTTCAAGACAGTGACCTTTAGAGATCCGATGACGGGCAAATACACAAAAACCCGCGTGAGGGTCAGCACCGAAGACCTCGGGGTCAAGGCGTATTCCAACTACATCGACCGGGTGACAGCCTTTGCCGTGACTGAGCTTGGTGTGGAGTTCAGCGTGAAGCGGTGGGAGGACTATCAGGTGGACCCGGAGACTGGGGAGATCCTGCAATGACCTTATCCCCCGCCCTCGTCGTGACCTCCATCTCCCCAGATAGCTGGAGCGTCAGGAGAGTGCCCATCAAGAGCATTGACTTCTACGAGCTTCGGCACAACCGCAAGCGCCAGCGGATGCCGTTCAAACCGACTTATCAACCACCGAAAGGAAAGCCATGAGAACCATTGACGACCACAAAGTAAACCCAGCCAACGACACGTTGACGCTGAATGTGATGGATGAACCTGGCGCGGGCGGCGCAAACCATCACTACTGCGTTACAGACGGGGGTCTTGTAGACGTAGACATTAAATTCCAGAACGGTCCAATTGCGGAGGCGGGCGTCAACGGCCTGACCCACGAAGTCCTGCTGGCCATCGTTGCCGACCGTCTGCGCAGTTTCCAGAAAGGCCCGTATGCCTGCAAAGCCAATGCCTGCGCACTGACTCACATCGAGGAAGCACAGCACTGGTTGCAGCAGCGCACCATCGAGCGGATGCGCCGTGGGGTTGAGGGTACGCACACGGTCTGAGCCATGCAATCCAAGAACAAGAAGGCGCCGAACAAAGCAGAAAGCGCACACATAGCGCGGGTGGCTCAGCAGCCGTGCGTGATCTGCGATGCCCCAGGCCCGTGCGAAGTGCATGAGCCCGAGCAGGGTCTTTGGAGTATTGCGGTTCCCTTATGCCCAGCCTGTCACCGTGGCTCAGACGGCTGGCACGGCACCCGGTTGCGCTGGAAGCTGCGAAAGATGGACGAACTAAAAGCAATCAACAGGACATGGGAAAGACTGAACGCATGAACCCCCCAATCATCCGCACCAAAGACCTGATAGCCGACACCCTGGAACTGATGGCGATCATCGACAACTGCGAAGAGTTCGGCGGCTGCTATTTGTGGACCGGCCACACCAACGGCAACGGCCATCCCAAGAAACGCCGCACATCAGTCCGCCGCATCGCCTGGGAAGCCAACAACGGCCCCATCCCCAAGGGTATGTTCGTCACGACCTGCAACAACATCAAGTGCCTGAGCTGCCTCAAATTGGTAACCAAGGCCCAGATCACCAGAAAGGCTATGAAGAACCCGGCCACCCAGCTTAAACGGCGCGCAGCCGGCGCCCGGGCCAACCGACCGTCCTTCGGCAAGATCACGATGGAAATCGCGCGCGAAATCAGGTCAAGCGACAAAACCGGCAAGGAGTGGGCCAAGGAGCTGGGAGTGAGCAAAGCCTTAGTGAGCCATGTCCGCTGTGGCCGAAGCTGGGTGGAGCATCAGGGCAACCCCTTCGCCGGCCTGATGAGATAACCAAAGGAAGCCCATGAACTTCAAAATTGTCGAGACACAACTTCGTGACAGCATTTCATTTGAAGTCGGAAATCCGCCAATTGTTCGCATTGGCCTTTCAAACGTTGCCGCCAACATTGTCAGCAAAGACAAGGCAAAGAAGATCGTTACCGAACGATGCAACACCATCATGGCAATGGATCGAGACGAACTAATTCTGACCTGTGGCCGCACAGTTGGCGAAGCAAAAACCATTCTTTTGGCAGAAGCATTGGATGAAAAGGACGCGGCATGAACGATTTCCGGACCATTGAAGAAGCCTACGAATCGGCCTGCAGCACAACTGATCTTGGCGTGGAGCCTGACAAGAAAAAGCCGGTTGACCTATTGGTGGCCGGTGGGTGGTCTGACTCACATTTGGGCATGGCCCTGCTTCGACTTCGGTCTGAATGGGAGAGTTCAGAGAAGCCCCGACTCCCAGACCCGTACCTGATCACCAAGTTGGGCGACCAACTGAACGACCAGGCGCGCAAGAAGATCCCGCCCGGACCCTTGGACGGTCACGCCCGAGCCAAGACACTGGCCCACACCTGGTACACCAACGAGCTCAAGATGCTCAGACTGAAGCTCAAAGGACTCCCATCCGTCGCCCATCAGCTTTACCTCAAGGCCGAGCGCAAGGGCATCCCGCGGGAAATCATCCCCCAGGTCATGGCGTGGTGGTTGAGTCAAACCTGTCTGGCCTTCGGTGGGCATGGAAAAACCCTGATTCCGGGAAGCCCGACGCTATCCGCCCACGACTGCCAGGTATGCCGGGGCACAGGAAAGAAGAAACTCCCGGAAGGGCAAAACGGACGGTGGCTGGCTAACCTGATGGATGCCAGCGTCAATTCGGCCAAGCAGAGTTTGAAGAATCGGTTTGTTCACCAAAAGAGTTGACACAAGAAAATAACAGGCGTATATAATGCCGCCAGCGGTCAGTACAGATTGCTAAATCTGTCACCCGCGCACAATGGCACCAGCCTACTGACGCCAAAGCCCGATGGGCAGCGGAGAACTTCAGGGGACAAGTGCCTTCGGAATTTGAGGCCATTGGCCAATATGGGAATCCGGACACTCCAGCGCACCACATAAAGCGCGAAACCGGCTCAATTAAGGTTGAATGCGCAGTGCTGATGCGCCCGTAACCCTCAAGCCAATGTGTGTGGCCCGCAAGGATGGGGAAGTACCCAGCAGCACGACTGGGCAAGCCGGAACCTACAGCACCGGCCAACCTTAACTATTTCTGCCCCCCCGAGACAGCTTCAACACGCACGCTATATGCAGGAGGCGATTGACTCGGTGGGGCGAATCCATCCCGCCGATCACGATTGCCAGCCGGTCATTCCAGCCGCCAGGCTACGACAAACGGGCAATCGCGGCGCAGGGCAAGCAGCTCACACCCTGACCTCATGGGCTGCAATCCTCGACATAGTGCAGCGCGCTCACTCGTCTACCTGGGCGGTATGCGGGTGGGCGAGGACAAACCAAGGAAACACAATGGACATGCAACCCCCAGCAGCCCCAACGGGCGCACCAGCCGGCCCAGACGCCGAGCCAGCGGGCTTTGTCGTTTGCATCCAATGCAACCCGGACGGAACCTTTATGGTCGGCCTGGACAGCCCGGAAGCTGAAGCCGCAGAGCAACCCGGCCAGCCCGAGCCCGGCATGAGCCCGGCCAAGGACGTGAAAGACGCCTTGACCATGGCACTGCAGATCATCAAATCAGGTGGGAACGCATCCCAAGGTCTGCAAGACTTCCAAGCCGGCCAAAACGAGCCCATGGCGCGATGAAAACCGTAACAATCACCCTGCGGGACATGGAAGACGGCTCAATGGCCATGGATTTGACCATTGATGGCGGATTCGATGACCAAAGCGCAGCCTGCCAGGCCGCAAACGCCATGCTGAACCACCTCGATTCCATCGGCAACCGGGTTCCCGAGGGCCTGGAATCGGCTGAAGAGGCTCCAAAGGTCATCATCAGCGCAGAAGACATCAACCAGCGGCGCGCGCAGACCATTGCGCATCTTCCCAAGACGCCGCAGATTATTTTGGCGCATTGATGGCCACGGCCAAGAAGACTGTCAAGAGGGCGGCAAAGAAGCCAGCCGCCAAGAAAGTCGGACGGCCAAGCAAGTTCACGCCTGCCATTGCTGAACGAATCTGTGCTGCGATTGCAGACGGCAAATCATCGGCTGTGGCTTGTAAGGCAGTGGGTATTTCTGCTGTGACGATGCTTAGATGGGTATCTGAAGACGCGGACTTTCGTAACAAATACGCGCGTGCGCGAGAAGCCCAGGCTGACAAACTGGCCGGCGAGATACTTGAAATCGCTGATGAAGTGTCGGTTGAAGTCCGCCATGACGGGGAAGATGTTACGTTGGACGTGAGTTCTACCGCTGTCGCCCGCAATCGCCTGAGAGTGGACGCCCGGAAGTGGGCGGCATCCAAACTGGCTCCCAAGAAGTATGGCGACACGCTTGCCATTGGTGGCTCGGATGATCTTCCGCCCGTCAAACAAGACATCAACCTGACGCCGGCTGAAGCCTACCGCCAGATTCTTGGCTGATCTGTGGATAACTTTGCTCGTTTTGCTTAAAAAACAGGCAGAAATGCCGGAATTCGCGGGCTTTTACCCCAAATGGCCGCTGCTGAAAATTTAAGCACATTCGATTGGAAGAACCCTGACTACGATCAGGAGTTCAAGAACCGGATGGCGGCTGTAGAGCGGATGCGCGCCAAGCCAGGGTCAGACGAAAAGCTCAAGGAATACTACCGGGACAACCCGGTGGCCTTCATTGATGACTGGGGCACGACCTTCGACCCGCGTAACGCTGAAATCGGCCTGCCCACGGTCATTCCACTGGTGCTGTTCCCAAAGCAGGTCGAGTTTGTCAATTGGCTGGTGGCGCGCTGGAAAGCCCGGGAAGATGGCCTGGTCGAGAAGTCCCGCGACATGGGCGTGAGCTGGTTGTGTGTGGCAGTCGGAATCTGGATGTGGACCTTTCATCCGGGCGTGGTGGTTGGGTTTGGCAGTCGCAAGGAAGAGTACGTTGACAAGCTGGGCGATCCCAAATCGCTGTTCTGGAAGGCCCGGCAGTTCATCAACATGCTGCCCAAAGAGTTCAGGCCGGCAGGTTACTCGGAAAACAAGCACGCACCGCACATGCGGATTCTCAATCCCGAGAATGGCTCAACACTGGTGGGCGAGGCCGGCGACAACATCGGACGCGGAAACCGGACCTCCATTTACTTCAAGGATGAGTCGGCCTACTACGAACACGCAGACGCGATTGACGCGGCTCTGAGCCAGACATCCAACTGCAAGATTGACGTTTCAACCCCGAATGGGCCGGGCAACCCGTTCTACCGCAAGCGCCATGGTGGCAAGATCCCGGTGTTTGTTTTCGACTGGAAGACCGACCCACGAAAAGACAAGGATTGGTATCAGCGCCAATGCGAGACGCTGGACCCGGTGATCGTTGCGCAGGAAATCGACCGGAACTACGAGGGCTCGATTGCCAATGCCTTCATACCCGGCGAGGTTGTCATGGCAGCGCAGGCCAGGGGGCCGATGGATGTCCCGCCAGCCGGTGGATTGCGGGTTGGCGTTGACGTTGCAAGGTTCGGGGATGATAAGACCGTCATCAGCTTTCGCCGTGGCAGGGTGCTATTGCGCCAGATCGTGCTGGCCAAGCTCGATGTCATGCAAGTGGCCAGCCGAACGAAGTCCGAGATTTCTGCCTACAACGAGAAACCCGAGCAGATTGCGGTGGACACGATTGGTATCGGTGCCGGGGTGGCTGACATCCTCAGAGGCTGGTATCCCGACAAGACAGACCGCGGGACTGGCCGGAAGATTCAAATCGTCGTGGATGTCAACGCATCACTTCGGATGGACAACGGCGACGACTACAACCTTCGGGCCTTCATGTGGCGAGAAATGCGCGAATGGCTCAAAGGCGCATCCATCCCAAACGATCAGGACCTGAAGACCGACCTGACCGCACTTCGCTACCTGTTCCGGGCTGGTGAACTGCTGCTTGAGAGTAAAGACGATGCCAAGAAACGTGGCGTCAAGTCCCCCGACCGTGGCGATAGTCTGGCGCTGACCTTTGCGATACCGACCATCGTTTCAAACAGAACCGCACCAAGAGTGCCCACATACGCGCCAACTGTGCCCGGCATGGGCGTACTAGGTTAGCCCCACTCACTCACTCAAACCGCCACGAGGGCGGTTTTTGCATTTCAGGAGCCTGAATATGGCAATAGTCGCACCAACCATCACAGAACTTGAGCCACGCGATGGCTCTGTCCGGCTTTATAGCTGGGCCATGGTCACGCTCAACGACACGGGCGCACCCATCCCGTTCGCACAGTGGGCTGACCGAAGTGTGCAATTCAACGGAACCTGGGGCGGCGGGACCATCGTTTGGGAGGGCTCAAACGATGGAACCAACTACGAAACCCTGAACGACGCGCAAGGGTCGGCAATTTCAAAGACGGCCAACGCCCTTGAACAGGTGGTCGAAATCACCCAGTTTGCAAGGCCAAAGGTCACCACCGGAGTGACCGGGGTCACTGTGACCTGCCTGGTGCGCCGTCAACAACCCCTACGGAGCTAACACCATGAGCGCATTCCACGACGCCGCCGACTTCATCAAACGCCAGGCCAAACTTCACGAGGGCTTTGTCACTGCTGCCGAAATGCTCGAGCGCATTGGCTCGGTCGAACAAGCTGCAGCCGAAGCCCAGCGCGCCCGCGAGATTGCCGAAGCGGCCAAGGGTAAGGCCGAACTGGAGCTGGCAACCCTTCAGACGCAGATTGACGATGCCCAGGATCAGGCAGCACAGATCATTCTGGATGCCGGCGATTCAGCAAAGGCCAAGGCTGCTGACATCGAAATGCAGGCGAACCAGAAGGCTCAACGGACCATCGAGCAGGCTCAAGCCAATGCCGATGCCGTCACTGAAGTCTCAAAAGCTGATCGCACAAGGGCTCTGGAAGACCTCTCGCTGATCACTTCCAAAGCTGCAGCACTCAAAGCAGCCGCAGAAGCCAGTCAGGCCGCAGTCGATGCCGCTCAGAAAGAGCATGACCGTCTGAACAAGGCGATTGAAGCCCTCAAGTCCAAATTCGCATAAGGAAACATCATGTCCGCTGTCTCATTTCGCACTTCACTTCGCACCACGCGCGCCCAGGCCGTCATTACAGATGTCGGCGCAACGGGCGGAAAAATCAAGTTTTATAACGGCACCGTACCGGCCACTGCAGGTACAGCGTTGTCCGGCAACACGCTGCTGGCTACGGGAAGTTGGGCCTCAGTGCCTATTGGTACGGCAACCAGTGGGACTATTGATTTTGACGAAGCCAGCATGACGCAAACCAATAGTGCCCACGTCAACGGGACGCCGACATTTATTGATCTGACCACGAGTGCCGATGCAGTAGTGGCGCGCATTTCGCTGAATGTGACAGGTGGCTTCACGTTTACCGGTGTGATCACCAACGGCACCAACTTCACATTGACCTCGCTGGTAATCACTGAAAGCAACGCATAGATCATGGCCGTTCCCCGCTTGTTGTCTTACGGCATCCTGCCGGGCCAGACGATCTATGCTGGTCGCTACAGATCATCTGTGCTCTCTGGCAATGTCACCGTAGATGAGACGACTGCCAGTGGCAGCATCAGCAGCGTGGGTGCTGTTCCCGGGTTTGGCTCAGGTCCGGCAACGGGAACTTATGTGGGAGACACATGGACACCGGGACGCGACGGCTCTGGCGTAGTCAATCAAGCATCATGGGATATTGTCCCGACTGGGAAGTGGTCCAAAATTGCAGGTTCTCGCCTTGATGGGCTTGATGCCACCATCAAAGCGGCCATCCCTGGCTGGACGGACGGAGGCAACTGGCGCGGTTTAGCGCGTTCATGGGCGGGATGCGCAATTGATGCAGAGAACGCCCGCATGTTCTTTTTTGGCGGCGGACATTCCGATTCATCCAACAACGGGCTCTACAAGTGGGAGGGCTACAAGATGGCTTGGGAAATTGAATGCCTGCCATCTGACAGCACCCTGTTCGGTTCATCTTTCGTTGGCACTGGGTCCTATACATTTGACGCACGATCACATGGGGCGTATCTTGCCTATGGCGGTGCTGCGCCGGCCATTAACGGCCCGTTTTACGACGAGAATTTCAACGACCAAAAGCCGAACGCACGGCACACCTATAACTCACTGGTCTATGTGCCTGACCGGCAGGAAATTTTCATGATGTGTCGCAGGATGTGGCGCTATTCGCTGACCACCGGCACTTGGAACTATCGAAGGATATGGAACGACAGTTTCAGCTATCCCTTTGAAGGCGAAGAAATATTTGCCTTCTATGACATCACCACCGGGGAAGTCGTAGCAGGCGCTACGGGATCGGGTGGCTACCACAATTCAGTCGCCTTCGATACCAATGCGTTGACATGGGGTAGCCGCATCAGCCCATTCGCCTGGCTGGCTTGGATCGCCGCGGACGTGACCGGCGACTTCATGACGGTGCACACGCCAAATCGGGCCACGCACGGCTGGGATTACGCCCACATCACTATCAGCGGGGCAACTTCAGGGTCTGTTGTTGGCGTGTACAACATGGTCGGCGTGACCTACCCTGAATTCATGAGCGACTATGAACTGGCCAGCTTTATTTATGTGGCCAGCATCAATCGGTACTGGCTATTCACGCAGATGGCCGATGGCGTCACCCAAAGATGGTTTGAGGCAGACCCAACCACTACGCCCTGGACATTGACGCCAAAGACCTTTACAGGCGCAACGCCGACCTCTGCGCCTTACCCGCAAAGCGGACGCAAAGGTATGTTTGTCGAGGCCATGAATGCGGTAATTTTCTGGACTGACGCAGACGCGGAAGTGTCCATCTACAAATTGTAGGAAAAAACAATGACCGCCTTTGTTACAGATACCTTCACCGACACCAACGGCACGGCGATAACGTCGCATACCGGGGAGTTGGGGGCGACGTGGGCGATATGGACGCCGGGAAACAGCGCGACGACTCCAAACGTCATCCAGAGCAACCTACTTATCTCGGCCGAGGTAAATACAAATGCCTGGTACTACGCCAGCGGCACGCCATCATCGGCTGACTACACGGTATCGGCCAATCTTGTCTATATAAGCGCCATCCCCCACGATACCCAATTGCAGGCAGTGATGGCGCGGGGCAGTGCGGGTGTCCTGACGTGCTATACCGCCTGGCTTACCGACAAAGTTTCGTTATACAAATACATCACTGGCTCAGCTACATTGCTGGCGGATATAGTAATCCCCTCTTTTAGCAGCGACACCTATAAACTCGTGCTGTCGGTAAGTGGCAGCACTATCGGCGCGAAACTCCAGCGCATAAGTGATGGTTATTGGCTGAACGGCTTTGGCACGTGGGCTTCTCCAGATGCATTTTGTTTGGGCGCAACAGATACCAGCATCACTTCTGCGGGCATTGTCGGCCTATTTAATTATCAGGCAAACAGCTTAACAAATACGGCAACTTTTGACAGCTTTTCAGCGGACGAAACAGCGCCAGTCATCGACTTGAACGGAACGATCACACTTGATAATGCGGTCGCCAGCGGGACCATCAGTGGTTCGAATATTGGCAACCTATCAAGCACAATCACCCTGGAAGACGCTGCGGGAACTGGCACGATTGCCGGGACATCCGCCACCGGCACACTGGTCATCCCTGCACTGAAGAACAACACCGGCCAGGTGCTGGCAAATGAAATTGGTTTGACGGTGTATGTCAAAACGACTGCTGATGTCTTGGTGGTGACAAAGACCGCGCAAACAACGAACAGCTCCGGCGTTCCGACAGTGACCGACTCCTTGATTGTGGCGGGCACAACCTACATGGTGCGGGTGAAAACGTCGATCAGTGACAACGGCTGGAATCAGGTGGTGGCGACATGAGCGTTACCCGGCGCCTTGTCAGTCAGACCACGCAGGCGTCTGCACCGTTTTGCTTTGCGCAGCCGTTCGCGCAGGGAGAATGCGCAACATCGGTGGTGTGTGCGGGGGCCACCTCGTATCAGGTCACGGTATTGCGCAGATGGCCAGATGGCAGCGTCAAACATGCGTCTATCAGCGGCTTTGCAGCGATCACGGCCAGTACAAATTCGCCGGCATACAACAATAACCCGACCACGCTCACCCTGTCATCAGGAACGCCGCCTACCGGGAGCAATCTGACAGCGGCCAGCATTGCAACAGCGGCGCCTACGGCCAGCGTTCAGTGTGGTGCGCTCGGAACTGTCACGCTTGGCTCTCTACTCGCCACGCCATTCAGCACATTCCAAAGCGGCCCGCAGATGGTGGAATGCCTCTACCGTGGCGATGTGGGCGGCGGCACTGAGCTGGTCGTCTGGTATTACGTCCGCATGTGGCTGGGCGGGCTCATTGAAATTGAAGCCAGTGTAGAAAACTCTTTCCTGGATAACGGCGCTGGCTCCATCGCAACCCGTGCGGTGCAGAACTACATACCGACCGTCATCATTGATGGCAATACCATATTCACAAATGGTGGTGCGTCGTTTGAACACTACCCGAATAATG
>OFQX01000376.1_pt1 | contig 13848 bp, 17 predicted proteins | sample 1542951 | NCBI WGS metagenome assembly OFQX01 (sample SAMN07774215, study PRJEB24372) | wastewater metagenome | isolation source: WWTP Novara (Effluent) | place: Italy: Novara | collected 2015-12
TTTATTTTTGTTCATCTTTAGTTTTATTTTTAGAGACTTCAATCGCAAGGAGGTTTGTCTCAAAGGTAAGTATTAGCTCCTCTCCGCCAAGACTTATCACCTCTTTGTCATATCCTGTTTTATACATTACAATATCACCTAGTTTTGTTTCCATTTTAATGCGTTTTCCTTCTGCGTTTGTTCTTCCTGGGCCAGTTGCTATTACAATGCCCCTCTCAAATTTTGTTTCTCCCTCTTTTGCTGGGATGATAAATCCAAATGAGTTCACGTTCTCGTTTAGTGAAGTGGTCGGTCTTATGAGGACTCTGTCTCCAATTGGAATAATGTTTATTTCTTTTTTGTTCATTTTAGTTATGCCCTTCTGGATAAATATCTGATAATTTGTCTGACTGGAATACTTCCTCTGTGTCTACGTTCATCAAGGAAAGTTTTCCTTCCCACCCACCGCCAGTGTCCATAAACCATACATTTTCCCTCTTCATTGGTACCTTAGATGTTCTCCATGTTGTAGTATGTCCTACAAATACGTTTTTAAACCCTGGAATGTAAACGTGTGTTGGACTATTCCAAAGTTCACGGTCCCACATTAAGTCTGCTGGTAACACATCCTTGGGGTCTACGTTCGGAGCGATTCCACCGTGGACATAAAGTCGATTCTTTTCGTCGATAAAGTAGTACGGTGTTCCCATTAAGAAGTCTCTGTGCTTTTCCTTGAGTTCTGGGTTTCTCTGATAACTTTCAAATGAGTTCATCCCTCCCTGAGTAATCCAAACCCTAGGCGCTTCCTCAAACCGAAGATAGTTCAAAAGCCACTCATCATGATTTCCACGAACCATTATAAGATTCTTTATCTTCAAGAGTTCTTCAAAACACTCTGTTACGTAAGGCCATCCATCAGCAACATCTCCAAGAGAAATAAGTCTATCATTTTTATAATCAAACTTACTGCGCTCCAATACTTGTAACAGTGCACCATGACCGCCATGGATATCTCCAACAACAAATGTTCTTATGTTCTTTTTCATTGTTCAATGATATTCTAAAAATTTCTTAATGTCAAGTGTCTAAGTTAATTGATGCTATTTTTGCTGCTATGATAGACTTTTTTATCCAGTCCTCTTCCTCAAGAAGCCGTAACGATAGAATTTGTACGGGGTCATCTTCTTGCTCAACAGCAGTTGTGTCTGAGATTGGTAGATTTGAATAAATTTCCTCTGCTTGATTTTCTGGAACTCCATGAGCAACAAGCAATCTGCGTATTTCTTCGTTTGTCATACTAGAATGGTTTATCTCTTTCTTCCCTCTCTGATTCTCTTGTAAGTTCTGCAAACAAATCGTCAACGAGAGAATCTTCACTCTCCTTCAAGACTGCATCAGATTCTACTTTTTCTTTTGCGACAGTTTCTGCTGCTGTATTTTTTGTGTCTGTTTTTTCGCTTGGAGTCCCATTCATCAGTTCTTCTTGGTTGTTTCGTTCGTTGTTAAATGCAAATCTCCCTCCAAGTAATGTAAACCATGCTTTTGGGGTCTGCCCAGTCCTCCGGTTTTTTGCGATCCAGATTACACTATCTTCCGTATAGTATGTTGATGCATCCTTTGGTGCTCGTTCTCTCTGGATAAGAAAAACGATATCTGACTCTTGTCCGAGACCAGCTGAATTAGCGATGTCATTGAGCGAGAGTTCTTGTGTCTTTCTCACGTGTACAGGTACAATGATTGGCACTTCCTCCTTAATTGCCAATGATTTAAGTTCTCGTGCTATCTGAGTTAGATATGTTGAATAATTTGCAGATACACTCTTTAGGCTGGACGAAGACTGCTTTGGAGCAAGAAAACCCATGTGGTCAATACAAACAGCATCAACATCAAATTTTTTTCTTGCCTCTAAAATTTTCTTTTCGATCCAGTCTACCGTTCCACTTGTATTTTTTAATGGAACGCAAATAATATTTTTTTCCGTGATACCCATCTCCTTAAATTTATCCCACATAAATTGCGGCATAACCTCATAAGTAAAAAGGAGAACCTTTTTGCTCTGGGCAAGCATAAAGTTTGCTGCGAAGTCTTGCATCAGTGTCGTTTTTCCGTTCCCAGTCTCACCTCCAATAATAATTAGATCTCCAGGGACTGCTCCTCCCATAATTACATTATCAAAGCATGGCATACCGAGCGGAATAACTCTGTCAACAGTTATTGTCTGCTTCGCTGCAACCTCTGATAGATGCAACACCTCATCGCTTCCATCATCGGGAAATTCGTGAACAACAGATGACTGTGGAATAAGCCTTGACTGAGATGCAAGTATTTCACGACCACGGATGCTTTTAAAGGACTGAAGTAACTCGTAGTCAGAAAGAGGTGGCGTGTTTTTTTTATTTGCCTCTCTTATGATTGAAAGGGCAACGGTGTCCCACTCAGCTCCATGGACACGACGAAGGATTGTACCAATAAACCTGGTCATCTGGTCGTTTCTCTCCCCTGGGCCATATCCTGCGTACTCTTCAACATTGTGTTTCAGTGATTGGTTTATGCCAGTTGCTTGGGTGGGCTGGTAAGAAGGTTTAGACTGCGGAAATAAATGTTTTGGAAAATCGGCAAGATCTTCTGTCTGCTGGATGACATACTCACCCTTTTCTGTTTCAGAAGGAGGTGCAACAACATACCCACCCTCACTTCTGATATCTACAAGTTCTCTTATCCTTGTTGAGTTCATGACACCAGGTTCAAAATTGAAGTAGTAGTGCCACCCTCCTCCTCCGGTTTTTATGATCATCGTGTCCTGTGGAAGGAAACCAGCGTCCCCTCCTTTTTCAACATCCACCACTGTAAGGTTTGAAATTTTTCCGGTTACGATGCCAACCTGCGCTTCGGGGTATTTTTCAAACCACTGGTCTATTTCTTCGTTTGTCGCTATCCTTGTTTGAAACTCCTTCCAAGAAATAAGAGGTCTTTTATCTTTTCCAACAGGAATTACAGAAAGGCCTTTTTTTGTATATTGTTTTGCCCATTCCTTCATTGTTTTTTCCATTGGGATTTTGTTATTTAATAATTTTCATTTACAGCTTAAAGCTTATTGACATTCTGTCTATTCGCGATGATATTCTTTCTCCGAAAAGAGTCTCTACTTCCTGCAGACTCAGGTTGCTTGTGATTATTGTCGGTAGTATGTGCTCGTATCGATAGTTCAGTATCAGGTATAACTGGTCGATTGTTATTGGAGATGGTTGCTTTGCTCCAAAGTCATCGATGATGAGCACCCCAGGAAAACCAGCGATGTTATCTAGTTTCAAATCAAAGTCATTATCTTCTGTCTTGAACCTTACCCTGCTCATTAAGTCTGTAAAGTTGTAAAAACTAGTGAACCATTTTCCTTTTTTCTCGTTCAGGTGCTTTTCGATCGCCTTAACTGCCCTTGTCTTCCCAGTCCCAACAACCCCAGTTAAAAAAATAGAAGATTTTATCCCGTCAAGAATTAATTTTTTTTTCTCATCTAGGTAGATATCCACAAGTTTTCTTAATTCCGGCTTTACATCTTTTTCATATTCAACGTTATCAAATATCGATCTCATGTGTTTTTGTTTTTAAAGTTTCTTTGGGTCAGAATATTTAAACCCGCTTCCCTTTGGATTATATGCTCCTGTTTTTCTCTTGTCAAGTTTTTGTCGTATGCTTGCGTATTGGTTTGCCATTTGTTGCGGTGTGTCAATTGCGTTTAAGTACTCAGATCCAGTGGATCTTTCTGCAACAAAATCGTCAATAATCTTTTTTGCGCCGTCGACTCCTCCGGCGGCAGTCACAAGCTGGTGAGCACCAGTGCGCCACGTTGCCCAGCCGTATCTTGTTTCTGCCAGTGGGTTTATTTTTTTGAACCACTGGATAACTTCCCCTATATTTTTTTCCTCCTCACTAGTTCTTCCATTTTTTTGATTCTTTTTTGTGACGGGACCGTGCGAAGCACGGACCGTAAAAGAAGGTAAAGGTAATGGAGAAGGTAAAGGAGAAGGAGAAGGCGATAGGGTATCCATACCCTTTCCAGAATCCTCAAAAAGATTCCAAATATGGCTAGGAACTTCATTTTTTGCAGCATTTATACCCAATTTTATTTTAGGGCTTCCTTGTTCGTGAAATTTCTCAAAATTTTTGATATAAACCCAACCTTCTCTGTAAACTACCTTCGGCTCAAGTCTCGGCAACAGAGCGACCTGTAGGTCTGTGATTGTCAATCCAGTTTCAAAAGATACTACGTCAAGTGCAATTTCGTAAACCCCACAAAGATTGCTATGGTCGTTTGTGAGGAAGTACAAAAAAAGGTACCTCTCAAGAGGATTAATTTTTCTAATGAACCCGTCTGTCCAGAATGTTGTGTGGACGTTTCTTTGTTTAGCCATGGTCAATAATTTCATCTAATAAAAAACATAACTTTAAAAAAGTCAACACTGAATCATTAACAAAATCTTTATCCTAATACGACCCAGTTGGGTTCTTGTATGCGTTCTCGACGTCTGCTTTTAGCCCATGGATATGAGTCATAAACAATTTAGGCTCAACACTAAGCATTCCCTGGGAGTATTGTCTGTGCACGTCGTCTAATTCTTTCGTTCTTTCGAATCTAAAATATCCAACAGGTCTTTTTTGTGTTCCTTCGATCTGTAGATCAATTCCAATCATTAAAAACCGATGAGTGACGAGAGTCGCAGCAAGTGTCAAATCACGAGTACTAAAAACATTTACTTCCATATATTTTTTTTAATTTATTAATTAATTCAATGATATCATAATTCTCATTTTTAATCACTGTTGACAATTATTACGAATTATATTGTATTATTTACCTAAGTTGACTTTATAAAATTACTCGTGTATGCTTACTGAGCAGAATCGAGTGATGATCGATTCCGCGTTGATCATGTTTTGTGAGCCCAAGTCGCCAGTGCATTGGGTCCTCAAATCAACTTATCTGCATTGGTCAGTAGTGATTTGAGGACTTAGTGCGTTGGATTTAGAAAATGAAATTTTTACACCAATGATTAGAATAGTAAAAGAAAAGACAAGATATTATGACTACGCAATTGAGGCTAAGTATTCTCAAGAGACGGTATCTTACTGGAGGGAACTCAAGGAAAAACATGGATGGCAAAATTTTTCATGGAATGACGGAAAGTGGAGATTTAAAAACCCATCAGTCGCGTTAGAGATTAAAGATAAGTTTCCATTAGCAAAAATAGAGAACGGTATTATATCTCAAGCAAAAGAAGAAGTCAAGTTAAATATTCTGAATGAAAAAAGAGAAGTAAACGCAGGGGAAATAAAAAAGCGCGCAGACTCCCAATTGGTGATCAATGGGATAAAGGGCACATTGTATCCATATCAAAAAGTAGGAGTTGAGTTTTTTGTGAACAGTGGTGGAAAGGCGATGCTTTGTGACGAGCCCGGTGTTGGTAAAAGCGCACAGACGTTAGCATATCTTGTTTATACAAAGAAAAAAAGAACACTTGTCGTTTGTCCGGCTTCTGTAAAATTTTCTTGGGAGAATGAAGTAAAAAAATGGACAGAATTAAAGTCGCAGGTCATTGACGGAAAAACAGATTTTAGAACAATTGATCATGATACAAATGTTGTTATTGTTAATTATGATGTTTTAAAAAAGTTATTTAATGAGCTAATGAAGATTGAGTGGGACTGTGTTGTTGGGGATGAGAGTCATCTTATAAAAAACAACAAAGCGCAGAGAACAAAAGCATTCAAGGCAATAGCGAAGAATTCAAAATCACTTCTACTCCTGTCTGGAACACCAGTACTTTCGAGGCCTGTTGAGTTGTGGAACGCTCTTCAGTTGATGGATGAAAAAACCTGGAATAATTATTGGGATTTTACAAGAAGATACTGCGGTGCCCACCAGACAAGATGGGGGCTTGATGTTGGAGGTGCAACAAATCTTGAAGAATTGCAACAAAGGATTAGTCGATATTTTCTCAGAAGAAGGAAGGAGGATGTTCTGAAGGAGTTGCCCGAAAAGGTTTTTATTGACGTTCCAGTAGACATGGACAATGAGCGTCAAAAAGAGTATGATACAGCAGAAAAAGAATTTGCGAGATATCTTAGGGATTATAAGAAAAAGAAGTACACAGAAATAACAAAAGCGATGACCGCTGAGAAGTTAACAAAAATTAATTTTTTGCGCCAGATTTCTGTATGGGGAAAGGTAAATAGTGCACGTGAGATGATTGAAGGTATTGTCGATTCTGGCCAAAAGGTGCTTGTATTTTCTTCGTTCAATGCGCCGCTCGAAAAACTTATGGAAAGTTTTCCTGGGTCAGTAATGATAACAGGGAAGACTGACGTAAGCACTCGTGGAGAGATTGTGAATAAATTCCAGACAGATGAGTCAGTTAAAGTATTTTTCGGAGGTACAACTGCTGCTGGAGTCGGTATCACGTTGACAGCTGCATCCTATGTGATATTCTTAGACTATAGTTGGAATCCAGCAGACATGGAGCAGGCCTTAAATAGAGCACACCGCCCAGGAACAACTGCTACACACCTAACTATCTACCAAATTTATTCAAAAGGCACAATTGATGAGTTTATGAAAAAACTTTTAGTAAAAAAACAAAAAGTTTTTGATAAGATTATAGATGGAGACAAAACAAATGTAGACATCTCAACAGACGAATTCATTGATGGTGTTTTAAGTTTGTATTCTGAAGAATTATAAGACTATTTATTTACCATGAGCGATTGCAAAACATGTAGTGGTGACGGGTTTGTTGTTGAAAATAGAGGATGTTGTGGTGGGTGTGAGGTGTGTGGATACAGAGAAGAGGAAGTAGTCAGGTGTCCAGATTGCTCATTACCAGAAGACCCTAGCGATGAATAAACATATGAGTAAAAATGCACTTACAAGGGAAGAGTCGATAGCGCTTACCGGATGGTATATAGAAAAACTACTTCCTAGATTTAAAAAGTTTGTGAAACATGAGTCTGAGGCAGGATTCTGGCTTCCAAAGCGGTTCGAATCAAACCCAGTAGCATGGGTAGAGGCCCTTGATATTGTTTTATCTGGAATTGAGGAGTTTGAGCAGACCAACAATGATTAACTTTACTAATAATATTTAAAAAAATGAGCGACATAGCACCTGGTATTTTGGGAGCAATCATATCCGAAAGTCGCGGATCAAGGTATTCTGATGATGACGAAGAGGACAAGGAGGAAGCGTATTCGACATGGTCATCTGGTGACGGGAAGTCTTTTTTCCCGTCAACCAAGCCAAAACTAGCGCTAACTCCAGGTGTATATGAAATAAAACACAGCCAGCAAAAGGGTGTATATTTTCAAAAGACGCCAGTGAATGTTGACGGACTTGTAAAGTTCGAAGATTCTGTTTTTTCAGAGGTTACAGCAGAGATTACTAAGTTCTGGTCCAGCGAGGCCTTATACCGAAAGTATGGTCTTATGTACAAAAGAGGAATTCTTCTCTACGGCCCACCAGGCAGCGGAAAGACCTCGCTGGTTCAGATGATTATGAGCGACGTGATCCGCCGTGGCGGAGTTGTGTTAAAGTTCGAAAATCCAAATATCTTTCCAGATGGCATGAGGGTTCTTCGGGAAATTCAAAGTGATACCCCGGTAGTGGTTCTCATGGAAGACATTGAGGCAATTATTGATTATTGGAGTGAGTCTCAAGTTTTAAATATTTTAGACGGCGTAAATAGAGTTGATAAGGTTGTTTTTATCTCAACTACAAATTTTCCAGAAAAACTTGGAGATCGAGTTATTAATAGACCTTCCCGCTTTGACAAAAGATTTAAAGTCGGTCATCCAAGTGAGGCGAGCAGGAAGATTTACCTAGAACATCTTGTTAAGGTTGGTGGAAAGAACATAAAGATTGATATAAAAAAATGGGTAAAAGATACTGAGGATATGTCGATTGCGCATATAAAAGAGTTGTTTACTGCGGTTGTTATTATTGGAGATAAGTATAGTGATGCGATCGAAACACTAAGATCAATGAGGGAAGATAGCCCATCTTCCGATGAGGATATTTCAACAGAAGAACTTGGATTCGGTAGCGATAAATAATATGAACAACGAACCATACACGTGTGATAAATGCCATAAGGAAATCCAAAAAGGAAAACCATTGTGGGCGAAGAAGATTAATAAAAAACTTTTATTAATTTGCTTTGAGTGTAAAAATGAAGTAGAAAATGCAAAAGAAAAAAATTGAGTCATTTCGACGGAGAATTGTTGTAACTGGGGGTCTCGGTTTCATAGGATCTAATTTTATAAATAAGTTTGTTCCAATATTGAGCGATACATTATTTATAAATGTTGATGCAGGGAAGCCTGGATCAAGCGAGGAAAACATCAATGTCCGTGAACATGAAAATTATATTCAATTAAGGGATTGGGAAAGTGAGATAACAGATATTTACCATCTTATAAACGTTTTTGACAAGTATATTCCTACTGACGTTATTCATTTTGCCGCAGAAACTTATGCTGATAGAAGCATGGAGGGGTCTAGTGCATTTGTAAAAACAAACATTGTTGGAACTGAAAATCTCCTTAAAGTATTCGTAACGAACAATTGTCATGTTAATGGAAAGTTCCTTTATGTTTCTACGTATGAGGTTTATGGTGAAACAGACAATTTCAACAGCAAATTTACTGAGGATGACGGCATAAATCCAATAAACATATACTCAGCAACAAAAGCATCCGCAGAGCATCTTGTAAGAGCATACGGGTTCATGTACGGGTTTGAGCCCAGCATAACCAGATCCTGCAATAATTACGGACAAAACCAAGACGAGTCAAGATTTATTCCAAAGATGATAAAAAATGCTGTCGATGGAAAACAGATAAGAATCTATGGTGATGGAGTAAAATCTAGACAATGGACACACGTGGATGATCACGTTGAGGCTCTTGGGCGTGTACTCTTCGGAGAAGGGACCGGAGGAATATGGAATATCGCTGGAAATGATATTATGACAAATAATCAAGTAATAAGCCATATTTTGACATTATCTGGATCAGATTCTCCAATTACTTACGTAGAAGATCAACAGTCATGCGACGCTGGGTACAGTGTAGATTGTTCAAAAGCAGCAGAACATCTTTCATGGGCTCCGTCAAGGGAATTTAAAGCTGAAATTTACAGATTAATTGAGGAATACCGAATAAAACAACAGAAAAAAGAGGAAGTCTAGTGTTTTTCGTTGTTTTGTATGAGATAATTGTATCCATGCACAGTGATGTGAACATTGTTGCTACTACAGAAATTGTCATGGACTTTAAGGGGTTAGTCGCTCAAGGAGCTCCAGGAGATATGGATGGAATCTATAATAATAAACCTTGAATTATAAAAAAATGATTAGTTTGGCTACGCCGTTAATAGCGATGGTTATGATGTTTACAATTTTACCAGCGCAGAGCGCAGAGGCAGAGCCACTTGCAATAATGGAGATTGAACTTGGATCAAGCACGCCGATTACTTATGATACTGAAATTCTACGACTTTCTGAAAAATATAATTTCAACGTAGAACTTGCAAGGAAAATAATTGAATGCGAGAGTCTTGTTTACGGACAGAATGCGGAGAACAAGAATTACAGGGATGAGTGGGATAGTAGTCTTATGGCCACTTCGAGCGTCCATTGGTCATCAGACATAGGCTACTGGCAGATAAACGATTACTGGCACAAGGAAGATGCATTAAAGATTGGATATGATATATATAACTGGAAGGACAATCTTGAATACGGTGCGATACTCCTCTCCCGAGATGGAACTAGACATTGGAATGCGTCAAAACATTGTTGGAATAAGTAGTGTTGACAATAGAAGTTTTTGTTTTATGATTGTTTGGCAGCTTTACTTTTCTTGCTAAATTTGATATAATGCATATAGATTATTTTTTGGCGTATTTTAAAAGAAATTAAAAAAACATGGTAACAAAAAGTGTTGCGGAGGAGAAGCGGTTGGAAGTGTTTTTGGACATTGAAACAATGGCCAATCTAATTTATGCGTGGGGAGTCTATGAGCAGAATGCTGTAGACAAGTATCGAGAGTGGTACATAATGTCCTATGCGTATAGGGTCAAGGGAGAGAAGAAAACACACGTAGTCGCTCTTCCTGATTTTCCAAGATTTAAGAAGGATCCAACAGATGATTACGATTTAGTAAAAACATTATGGGAACTTTTTGACAAGCACGATGTCATTATAGCCCATAACGCAGATTTTGATATAAAGAAGTCCTGTGCTCGGTTTTTGTATCACGGACTTCCCCCACCTTCTCCTTATGTTGGAGTATGTACAAAGAAGCTTGCAAAAAGCCGTTTCAAGATGGACTCAAACAAGCTCGACCATATTGGAGAATACACTGGCGTAGGAAGGAAGTTAAAACACCAAGGATTTGACCTTTGGAAGGCATGCGAGGCAAAGGATAAAAAGGCTTGGGCAATAATGCGCAAGTACAACAGGATGGATGTTGATTTGCTTGTGAAGATATATGAGAAGATGATTCCTTGGGCAAAGAATTCTCCAAAACTGTACTTCCATGCCAAGTGTAAATACTGTGGTTCAAATAAGACTCAGTGGAGGGGTGATTATCCAGCAAAAAAGCCCTATGGGAAACGCTACCAGTGCACAGAAAGCGGGTGTGGGCAGTGGGGGCACGAATTCTTAACACAAAAAGAATATGCCATTAGCAAAAAAACCTAGAGCAAAGAGTGAGAAGAAAATTAAGTTCGGCGAAGCAAAATGTCTACAGTGTGACAACCCAGCTGAACTTAGCCCTCCTGGTAGCTACTGTTCTGAGTGCAGAATGATGCTTGCCGAAAAGACAAGAGTGTCGTATAATGAGTGGAAGAAATCAAGAGGACTTCCTGTTTACTCAAAAAGCGAAGAAATTGAAAGAGCAAAAATTATGTTTTAGTATAAAACTTTGATAGCATCAGAATATATTATTAGTTGCAGTTTGAGTTTGCAGAATGATCCATGCTTGGGTCATTTTGCTTCCCATTAATTAGCCATCGCATGAATGACACGGAACAAAAAATTCTATCAGACAAGTTTTTAAATAAGTATAAGAACAAGCAACCAAATTGGGGGTTTGGCGGCCTCGGGTACGTGATATACAAGAGAACATACGCAAGAACTAAGGAGGACGGCACCACCGAAGAGTGGTGGGAAACAGTTGCACGTTGTGTTGAGGGAGCGCAGAAGATAGGTGCTGGATATACGAAAGAGGAGGCCGAAAGATTGTATGATCACGTGTTTAATTTGAGAGGGTCGTTCGGCGGGAGAAGCTTATGGCAACTTGGAACAAAGACTATTGATTCTGTTGGGATGGACTCTCTTCTGTCATGCTGGGTTACGAAGGTTTCTACTATTGAGGATTTTATCTTCATTTTCATGGAGAGTATGCTCGGAGGAGGAGTCGGCGTAAACATTGCAAAGGAGTATACTCAAGAGCTCCCAAGGGTTAAGGCGGGCGTTAGATGCAGACTGAAGAATACAAAAGATGCTGATTATATTGTTCCAGACTCAAAGGAAGGGTGGGCTGATCTTTGGAGAAAAATCTTGGAAGCATATCTTGTTACAGGGAAATCGTTTACATACTCAACTGTGTGCATACGGTCTGCTGGAGAGCCAATTAAGACCTTTGGAGGCATCGCGCCAGGTCCAAAGTGCCTTATTGATGGTTCTGAGGAGTTGTGCAAAATACTTGAGGAGAGAGCTGGAAAGAAATTGAGGACACAGGATGTTGCAGATATGGTTTGTGTCGGAGGGCAAGTTGTGAAGAGCGGAGGAGTACGAAGAACGGCGCTTATTCTCGGTGGTGATGTTGACGATGTTGCATTCATGCAGTTAAAACGTTGGGATCTCGGAGGAATCCCAAACTACCGGTCAAATTCGAATAACAGCATCATGGTAAGTAAATATGATCATATTTTGGACAAGTTCTGGGAGGGGTATAAAGGCAATGGGGAACCATACGGGTTGGTTAATCTTAAAAATTCAAGAAAGTATGGGAGAATTGGTGAGACAGAGTTTGATGGTTTTAAGATGGGCAATGAAGATATAATTATGCTGAACCCTTGTGCCGAGGCCACTCTTGAGGACAAGGAGTCGTGCAATCTTGCCGAGTTGTTTATGAATAATATTGATTCGAAGGAACAAATGCTTGACATTGCGCAACTTCTGTATAAAACACAAAAGGCAATTGCTGCAGGTAATTATTATCATGAGGCAACAAATAAAGTTGTGCATAAAAACATGAGGCTTGGGTTGGGTGTTACTGGTGTTGCTCAGAGACTGGACGTGTATGAGGAATGGTGTGATTATGTGTATGTGAACTTGAGAAAGTTTGATAAGCAGTGGTCAAGCGAAATGAACTATCCTCAGTCTATCCGCCTTACAGTGACTAAGCCCAGTGGAACGTTGTCCCTGCTTGGTGGTGCAACACCAGGTGGTCATCCTGGGTTTAGCAGATTCCATGTTCGTCGTGTTCGATTTTCAACAAGCGATCCACTCGTGGAGAAGTTGCGTAATGCAGGGTATTCAGTTGAGCATGAAATAAAGTTTGACGGGAGCCTTGATAGAGAAATTTCCGTAGTTGAGTTTCCTGCAATGTTTGATGAGAAAACATTGGTTGAGGAAGATTGTGGAATAACAAAGCAACTTGACATTGTGAGCACACTACAGAGAGTATGGGCAGATCAAGCGGTGTCTGTTACCGTCTACTACAAGATTGAAGACTTGCCAGAGATTAAGAGGTGGTTGGAAGAGCACTATGACAAAGAGGTTAAGTCATTGTCATTCCTCCTAAAAACCGGTCATGGGTTCCTACAAGCCCCACTTGAGGTTATTACAGAAGAGAGATACAAAGAGATTAGTGCAAAGATTAAGCCACTTTCAGCAGAAGCAATAGATGCTGGAGATCTCATGGACAGCCTTGAATGTTCATCGGGCACTTGTAGTATAAAGTAGTTTTAACGTGTGTACTATGTTAATATTAATTAATGAAATTAATAGACTTAGTGGGCAAAAAGTTTAACAAGTTAACAGTAAAAAGCAGGGCGAGTAGCACAAGGTCTGGTATGACAATGTGGGTTTGTGTATGTGATTGTGGAAATGAAACAAAGGTTGGGGCTAAACACCTAAAAGAGGGAAAACAAAAATCCTGCGGGTGTCATCGACTAAGAAAGGGTCCCAACCACGAGCTCTGGGCGGGGGTTGGCGATATGTCAATGAGCTGGTTTCACCATCACATCATAAGAGAAACAAAACAATTCAGACGACCCAAATTACCAGTCACAATAACAAAGGAATATTTGTGGAATTTATACTTAAAACAAGACAGGAAGTGTGCACTTACCGGAATAAAGTTGATTCTTGTTAATGGGATAGAGAATACTGCCTCGGTTGATAGAATTGACAACAGCTTGGGATATGTTGAGGGTAATGTTCAATTTTTACATAAAGACATAAATATGATGAAAAGAAGTTATCACCAGACATATTTTATTGAACTTTGTAAACTTGTATCAAAAATGAATTAGGTATATACTAGTCAAGTGGAAGATAACGTGGGTCTTCGGATTCCTTGTTGATGAGAATCTGAAGTAGTCAACAGCTCGGGAAAAGGGTAGTGCTCAGAATTAAATAACGGGACCTTGTCAGGTGAAACCGTCGCCCCAATTCTTCTTCCACCGTGTTAATTTCACGTCATCAGTCCAAACATTCGACAAGACCATGGACAACCCGCAGGTAGGGTCGCATGGGATCACTCGGATAGCTACCGAATCGATATCTGCCAAATAATTAATTGGACTG
>OFQX01000377.1_pt1 | contig 13829 bp, 10 predicted proteins | sample 1542951 | NCBI WGS metagenome assembly OFQX01 (sample SAMN07774215, study PRJEB24372) | wastewater metagenome | isolation source: WWTP Novara (Effluent) | place: Italy: Novara | collected 2015-12
AAAGTCCGCGACCCGGGTCTCGAGGCGGCTATCCAGGACGCCGAAGAACTGCGCGACCAGTTGCAGGTCGGGTCGGAACGATTCTTCCGCTACGGCCTCTATATCACCATGTACGGCGACAGTCTCGATGAGCTTGGGTTCGTCCAGCACAAGATCGAAACCATCCTCGGACAGCAGATGGTCTTCTCGAAGATCGCTTCCACCCAGCAAGAGCAAGGCTTCAACAGTACCGTCCCGCAAATGGCCGACCAGCTCCAGATCCGCCGCAACATGAACACCGGCGCGATCAGCGCCTCGTTCCCCTTCACCAGCGCCGATCTGACGCAGGACAGTGGGGTGCTCTACGGTATCAACATGCACAACAACGGCCTGGTCATCTTTGACCGTTTCAGCCTGGAAAACGCCAACATGGTCGTCTTCGCCAAATCCGGCGCCGGCAAGAGCTTCGCGGTCAAGCTCGAAGCCATGCGCAGTATGATGATGGGCGCAGACGTCATCATCATCGACCCAGAAAACGAGTACCAACGCCTCGCCGAAGCAGTCGGCGGCGCCTATATCCGGCTCTCGCTCAACTCCAATGTTCGCATCAACCCCTTTGACCTGCCGCGGGTCATCGATAGCGACGAAGCCGACGACGCCCTGCGCGCCAATCTCGTCACATTGCACGGCCTCTTGCGCCTCATGCTCGGTGGGGCACAGCTAGCCGCCAATGGCAACATGATGCCGGCACTCAATCCAGCCGAAGAAGCCGATCTCGACCAGGCGCTCATCGACACCTACGCCCGCGCCGGCATCACCTCCGATCCACTGACACACAATTCTCTGCCGCCGACAATTGCTGATCTGTACGAGACCCTGCTCCACATGGGAGGTTCCGGTCCGCAGCTAGCGCAACGCCTGCGCAAATACACCACGGGGACATTCGCCGGTATCTTCTCGCAGCAGTCAAACATCGATATCAACAACCCGATGGTCGTTTTCAACATCCGCGACCTTGAGGACGAACTCCGCCCAGTCGCCATGTACATCGTGCTGTCACACACCTGGAACCGCGTGCGAACTGAACAAAAAAAGCGTATGCTGATCGTCGACGAAGCCTGGCAACTGATGAAATATGACGATTCGGCAAACTTCCTTTTCAGCCTCGCCAAACGCGCCCGCAAATACTACCTCGGCCTCACCACGATCACGCAGGACGTCGAAGATTTCATGGGCAGCAAGATGGGTCGCGCGATCGTCGCCAACAGCTCGATGCAGCTCCTCCTCAAACAATCAAGCAGCGCAGTCGACGTACTCAGCGAAGTCTTCAAACTGACTGAAGAGGAAAAAAAGCGCCTCGCTAATTTCCCGGTCGGGCAGGGGCTCTTCTTTGCTGGCCAAAGCCACGTCCATATCCAGATCATCGCCTCGGCGACCGAGCAAGGCCTGATCACGACCAATCCGCAAACTATACAGGCGATGCAACAGCAGCAGGAACCGTCACCTCAGCCCTCACTCGATCAATACAACCAAGGCTACACCGAGCCAAACCAACAACTATAGGCGAGCAAGAACATGGCAAAAGACAACAAACGACCGGTTGATGACACAGTTGATCGCTGGCGAGAAAATCCGATTCAAGAAGAATCAGATAGGATTTTCAATCATGCGTCCGGTAGCTATTCTGATAATCCAGGCAACACCGAGAACACGGGTCAGAAAAAAGACTTCTTTGACAAACTAACGGAAAGAGCAGAAGATAAGCTTGATAAGCAATACGCCAACAAGGAAGACCAACGAAAAGCTGAGCTAGATGAGCTGAACGCAGCCGAAAACAAATTTGGCTATCGCAGGCCTGGCGACCAACAGCCGACCACACCTCGCCGTCGCTTTGCGCAATTACTGAACAAAAAAAATGCTATCCGGGGCGGTATTGCTGGCGGTGGTGTCGGCATAACTTTGGCATTGTTTGGATTTCTCACGCCATTCAAAATCCCAGGGATCATGGAGACGATCTCGGACGAAGCCGGGCAGCGCGTCGAGCAGATCGTGACGCACCGTGCAAAAATTATCATCGCTCGCGCTATCATGGAAAAAATCGGCATACCTGGATCGGGTCCAGTGATCACTGGCGACGGGCCACTCAGTAGTCTCATCGCCACCCTTCGTACCAATAAATTCGAAGAGGCTCTCAAAGCCAAAGGCTTAGAGTTCGTCAAAGAAGGCAAAAGTGTCAGCCTGAAACAAAACGGTAAGTTCATAGGCAGAAACCTGAAGAACGAAGCCGAGATCGTAAAGATTATCGACTCACAGGTGCTGTCGCGTGATGCTCTGCGTACTATCGTGAAAGAAAACATCCCCATATGGCAAGTTTTCAAGCGCGCGAAATTCGCCAAATGGCTACGACTCAAATACAACATCCCTCGGTACGGTGTCACGGAGACAAAAGCAGCCGATGTCGACGAAAATGCGCGCATACGCGCCGGCCAGGAGATCGAAACTGGCGCACAACGGCAAGCAAGGGCAGTTGATGAAATGTTGACTATCTTGAAGGGAGCTGACAAGCCCGACGAAGGCCTGAACGGCCAAGCGACACGTGATCGAGCCGGAGCTTCACTCAAAGAACGCATCGCCGCTAATTCTGAAGCGGTCAAAGGTGTCCTAGATGGCCGTTCGGCCGTTGAGGTAGACGCCATCATGCGTGAAGTGACCAACACGATCGCCAAAGAATCACTACAAAAAGTAGGAAGTAAAGTCATCCCTGTCTACGGGTGGATCACAGGTATCGCAACTCTTGTGGTTGCGGCCGACTACATTGCGGTTCATGGTACTGACGGCACCGCTGCCCGGACAATGTTCGTAGTCACAGCAGTCACAAAGGCAGTAATGTTCGGTGACATGTCCGGGATTGCCAGTCAGCTCAAACTTGGGGCATTGCCGCAAGATGATATCGACTACTACTCGAACAAACTCACCGGCGCCGAAGAATCGCAAGCGATGAACTGTATCCAAAAACAGTGGTCTACTGGCTGCGACAAGGTAGGTCTAGCCGACACAAGTGGGGTCAGCGAACGCAACCCAAAGTGGTTCACTGATTATCTTGCGTTCTTTAAGTCTTATACAGGAGTTGACCTAAAGAATGTCGCTGAGATAGCCCATAATTCTAACCCGGTGATACTATTGGCGCGTGGTATTTTCTGGCTCGACAATGCGCTGTGGGGGGTAGCCGGTAACGCGATTATATGGTTCATGCAACATTCACTCCCCGCTAACGTCTATGGGCTATTTCCCCAATCCGTGCGAGACGGCATAGAGGGCGTCTTTACTTCATTCGCCAACAATGTTTTTGGATACATGCTCCAGATGTTCGGCCTCAGCGTCAACCCATTCGCCCGGGGGGCGGAGCTCGTCAATATCATGTTTAGTGGTGCCGATTTTGCCTTTAACGAAAATTGCATCGAGATGCTCGGCTGCCACGAGCTATCAACCGCCCAAGCCAACCTGGTGCGTACACAATACCTCGCCGAAAAGCGCGACGAGATACGCTCAAAGGGCACCCTCTACGCTCTCTTCAGTCCAGACGTGACGTCGTCACTCACCACCCAACTTGCCATCAACCTGCCATCTCAAGGATCATCGATAGACGTCATGGGCACCGCATCAAAACTCGCCCGTTTCTCGACCTCCAGTCTCAGTACTATAGGTAGTGTCCTGAGTCCCTCAGCAGCAGCGATTGGCGAAGTCTCGACCGAGTCTATTTCGGGCAGTATACCGCGCGGTCTCAGTCCCGAGGAGCTCGACATGCCGGTTTCGCACGACGCACTCGCCACCGGTCAATGCGCTCCTGTTGTAGAAGGGAGGTATGACCCCTGCACCGGCGATAGTCATATCATCCAAGCAATGATATGCGGCCTCGATCAGAATAAGATAGAAACCCCGGAGTGCAATCCCGACGCCGATTCGGGGTCAGACTCTCTCCAACCAAACGGCACCTGCCCAGCGGAGACAACCCTCGTTCCTAAAATCACAAAGGGCTGGGAGAGAAGTGGCAAAGAACGCGCAATTACCTTGTGTTCGATTCCCGGTACCAGCGCCCAGGTCATCCCAGACTGGAAAGATAGCCGCTACGAGGGAACGTCGGCGGTCGGCATAAATGAGGTTGTCGTTAATTCAGAAGCGGCTGAATCGCTACGTGATGCCGCCAAAAAAGCCAAAGCGAGCGGGGTGACGCTCTCAATCTCAGTTGGATATCGTAGCCTCTACGAACAGTGTTCGATCTATATCCGCAATCACGCCCGTCCGAGCGTGTGTCCCGGGTGGATCACCCCCGTGAGTGGCAACTGGAGCACCGACGTCACTTACTCAAACCATATGATGGGGTATTCGATAGATACTCTCCCTGTTACCGAATCTTGGATGCGCCGATGCGTCAAGGATGCCACCGACACCAAAGTCGACAACCGTTGCTTTAACTTCTATGATGATGTGTATCAAAATCAAAACTGGGATAGCGCCCACTTTACCTACAAGCCATGAAATATATAACGAAATTTCGAGCCACCCGACCGAGAAAAAACCCGGCACGTCGCCAGATATTGTGGTCGCGACTCATGCTCGGTGCGGCATTCCTAGTCGCCAACATCGCGCAGCTTCTTTTGATCACCCCTGCCCGGGGGATCGAAACAAAAACTGAAATATCTTTTAGTGTTGCTGGCACAGTCAACGGCTGCGGAACTATGCAGGGCGGAGCAACCGACCAAAAGTATTTGTATTTTGCCTGCGAAAAAGATGGACGTATCACTATACACAAATACACGACCGACGGAGTAGAAGTCACCAAAAGCAATCCGTTTACTCGAGGTGAGCTAGGGCATGCCAACGATATGACCTACAACGCAAAACGCGGACTGCTCGTCGTCTCTATATGGGACACGGGCGGCGGCGCTATCAAAGACAAGGTCAAACTGGTTGACCCCAACACCTTCGAAGTGAAGGGGACTATGGAAACAAGCGATAACGGCTCAACAAGCAATATTTGTTATAACGAATCACTTGACCAATATCTTTCAAATGGGCGCATCTATGATGCAGACCTGAAATTCCAAAAAAGGATTTACACAACTAGCCAGGTTGACAGCGATCTCGGTACTCGTGGCCAAGACGACATCCTGAACCAGGGTATTGAATGTAATGCCTCACGCATTTATATAATGCGCGTCGTATCGATTGTCGACAGTAATAACGATTATAACCTGATCGGGGTCTATGACTGGAACGGTACGTTTATCGGATCCAACAAAGTGCCGCTCAATGACGAAGGCGAGAGTCTCATAGCTTTCGGTAATACGATGTATATGGGCATCAACGAAGGGGTCATGAGTAGTGGTGGAAATTCTCAAAATGATTATTTCATCCGTATCGACGGCCTAGTGTCAGGGTCAAATGCCTGCAGCGCCCCCCAAAGTTCACTGTCACTCAATACTCCAGGAGCTACTGCAAACCCCGCGTTCGATACCTCCACAAACGCCTATCGCTCATACAATAACATCCCGTACACAGGAGGGAGTTCGTCATGCTGTCTCGCGTCATCGTCTGATCTGATCGGTGCGACAAATCCCGAGCGAGTGTTTAACTTCCTCATATCGACACCAATAAAAACCAATGGCGGGAAGCCTCTCAATCAAGCACAAGCAGCAGGTGCCGTAGGGAACTTCATGGTCGAGAGCACACCGGAGATAAAGCCGGATATACAAAACAGTATCGGTGCCTACGGTATCGCACAGTGGCTCAGCCGCAAAGCCGAATTATTTGACTTTGCTGACAAAAAGGGAACCGAGCCGTCCGATCTCCGCACCCAGCTCGAATTTGTCATCTATGAGCTCGAGAACAAAGAGTCGGCAGTCATCAAGGATGCCGCGTTTCGTGGCGCCAGCCAAGACGAAGCCGGTGCTCGGGTAGCTGCCGTGCGCTGGGATACGCGCTATGAGCGTTCTGGCGGGGCTCTACTAACAGAACGACAAAACTATGCGGCAAAGGTGTTCAAAGACTTTGGTGACGTCGGTAGTAGCCCAGAGGATGATATGACCGGACAGGCGACAACAGGCTCGCCCGCCGGCACTGCTGGTGGATGCAATAGTGCATCGGGCGAATATGTCTTCCCGCTCCAGGCAAGCAAAGCACAGATTCGCGGCTGGGGTAATGACCCGGGCACAACCGAATGGAAATCGGGTCGTTATCACGAGGGAGTGTTCCCGGGCTACTTCGCCGTTGATATCATGGCGCCTGAAGCAACCCCTGTCGTGGCATTTCATAGTGGCACCGTCCTCTCTATCCGTGAAGGCGACAGTTATGGCGCGCTGAGTATACAGATCATCGACGAAGAAGGTTATACCTACTATTATCAACACCTGAGTCTGTCCCGGGGAGCCAAGGTAAAAGTAAAAGATATCGTCGAAGCTGGTGCGCTGATTGGTTACGTCGGAAATAAGCGCGAGGGCTGGAATACCGCACCACATCTTCATATTGATAAATCAAAAAATCCCGGGGCAGGATACCGTGGTACCTGTACGGCCTCAGCGGGATATTGTCCGATCGCCTCTGAAGATCGCTTCGTAAAAATAGTCAAAGAGCTCCATGACTCATACCAAAAACTATCAGATACCGGGACGAGCGGTCTCTAGGAGAAATATATGATATACGAATGGATACGCAATCACAAAAAGTTAGCTGCCTTGATCGGCGCTGGTGTTGTCCTGCTCCTCGGGATAGTAATCGCCGTGATCGTCAACCTCATACAAAACCCCAACCCCCACGAAGAGGAAGAGAAGCCAGTAGGTGTTTCTGTCTCCAATCTCACCATCCTCTATGATCATTTTTCTGATTACGATATAGGGTACGTTTTCAACGCCCTTAATAAAGCGTTATTACTCGACCAGTCTATGAAAAACGGCAGTCCCGCAAGTGAAAACAGCACACCAGCCATCAATGCAACCGACGATCAACTATACCCAAGTGCCAATGAAGGTAACTACACACTTACAGTCAAAGATGGTGTGGTGAAAGAATTTGAGGATACTTGGGGAACCTGGAAGACGTTTACGGTCACCGCCGCGGATAATCGATCGTTTAAAGTAGATGTCGCAATTGGCGCACATAATCGTGAAAAAGACGTGAACTACACACCTATTACGATCACGAAGCTTTAGGTCATTCTAGCTCAATAGTCGCTGTTTTGGTCTTGGTAACTGTGTGGGTTGTGGTGATAATTTTCTGAATATCTTCAGTGTGGGCGAGCAGGGATTTTTGTCTATTTTCATCCAGTTCACTAAACACATCGTCCAGTAGAAACAGAGGGGTATATCCGAGCTCGCGGACGAGTAGCTGGGTTTCAATTTGTTTGAGGCTCAAGAGGATTGTGCGTACTTCTCCCCGGGAGGCGGTGTGTTTGGCGGATTGGGAATTGAGTACAAATTCGATATCGTGCCGGTGTGGTCCGACTGTCGTAAAGCCGCGCTCGCTGTCTTGCTGAAGATAATGATGGAGCGCCGTGAGCAGCTGTGTTTCCGTATAGTGGCTACTCGGTGCCACATAGACCGCTTCGAGAGTATGTGGCGCCCCTGCGACCTCGGAGTACACACTGCTGAGTGAAGTATTGAGCTGCTGGATCACATCTTGTCTCGCGGCGATAATTTTCGCTCCCAAATCACTCAACCCAACATCCCAGGCAAACAGCGCGTCTTTGAGCTGGTGCTGGGGAAGACGCTGTTTTAATACATTATTACGCTGCGTCACCACCCGCTCATAGCGCTGAAACGTCTGGCGTAGGTGAGGGTATAATTTCTGAACAATATTATCGAGATATATCCGCCGAGCTGTCGGCGAACCATGGATCATCAGTAGGTCGTCTGGTTCAAACAAGACAAGAGGGAGCTGCTGGCGGTAGGTAAACCGTCCTTTGGTCGTTCCATCGACGATCAGCTGCTTGCCTTTATTGCTCGGTTGGTAGCGCAACTCGCGCGTCGTGTCGTCGATATCACCCTCGATCCGATACCAGTCCTGCGTATAGGTAATCAGCTCGTCATCGCCATCACGAAACGATTTTCCCATACACAGAGTATAGATAGCCTCGAGTATATTTGTCTTGCCGCTGCCGTTTGGACCAATAATCGCCGTAATATGCGGGTCAAATTCAAACACCGCGTCTGCATGGGAACGGAACTGGTGGAGGTGGAGGGAAGTAAGAATCATATTAGTATTCAGTAGTCAGTAATCAGTAATCAGTAGTCAGTTAAGGGATTTGATAAATCCAGTTAATAAACGAGATATTTCTTTTACGTCCTCAAGTTGTTTAATATCCCTACTGGTATATCCTAATTCTTCGGCAAGCATAAGCATTGATCTCACCTCTGCCGCAGAGCCTCGGGCAATGACTAGAAAATGTTTCAGTTCTTTATTACTACCTCTATCGAATCCCTCGGCAATATTATTCATAATTGAAACACTTGCGCGTAATATCTGATCACGAAAACCGTAATCTTTTAGGGTTCCGAATTCACGATATACCCAAACAGCCAATAGTTTTGATTTTTGCCAAGCAATAATGTCTTCAAATGTTGCAATACTCATTCTATATATTGTCTCACTGATTACTGAATACTGTTTACTGACTACTCTCAAAAGCTATCAGCTTTTGAGCGGCATAATGATGTGTTGGTAGTCCGCGGTGCCACCCTGAGCCTTGAGGACACACGGCGCGAGTTTGCCGCTAAATCCAAAGCTAATCTCACTACTATCGAGGCAGCTGAGCGCTTCGATGAGGTATTTGGAATTCAGTGTCACGGTGCCATCTTGGTCAACTTCGGCCTCGGTTTCTGAGGTATTTTCACCGAGCTGTGAGGCAATCGAGTGGATCGAGATAGTTTTTTTGGTGCCGTCGGTTTGGATTGTGACGCTACCACCACTTTCGCGGGCAAAGAGGCTGGCGATCTTGGTAATGCGGCTCAACTCCTCTTTGTTTGTCGCCGCGGTGATATCAGTTGATTTCGGGATAAGTTGGCGATAATCAGGAAATTTACCCTCGATCAATCGGCTCGTGATCTCGATATCATCCATCCGGAAGCGCACCTGGGTACTGTCGAGTAACATCACAACCGTCTCGGTCGTCTCGGGTAGTACTCGCACGACGTCAGACAGGGTTGAGGCAGGGATGAGCGCTGAGATATCTGATTTGAGTGGGATAATCCTCCGCTCGGCCAAGCGATAGCCGTCAGTCGCGGCAAAATATAGTGAACCCTCGTATGTGTGGCAAAGTACGCCGGTCAATACTGGGCGAGTATCGTCCCTGGAGGCGGTGAGAGTCGTCTGGGCGATAGCGCGCTTCAGGAGTTGGGCGGATACCTCTATCTCGGTTGCCTCATCGATGTCAGGCAGCGCAGGGAAGTCATCAGCTGGTAACCCATTGATCGTTGAGGTGTAGTGACCCGAGCTGATATGAAGCTTGCTGCCCTCGAGCTTGAGATCGACATTACCCTTAGGCAAATTAGCGATAAATTCACTCATCAGGCGAGACGGGACGGTGATAGCTCCCTCGCTACTGACTTTCGCGCCGATATGTTCAGTGATCGCGACTTCGAGGTTCGTAGCAGCAAGCAGTAGGCGATTGTGGTCAGTTCGAAGCAAAATATTGTTCAGAATAGGCAGCGAGGTTTTGGTACCGGCGACTCGTGCAACGACACCGAGTGCTTTGTTGAGGTTTTCCTGTGTGACTGTGAGTTTCATTTGACTACACCTCCTTTTTCTCTATTTGTGCTGAAATACATAGCTGGGTTGGACTGAGGGGTTTGAAGTTTGTTCGGATTCATATGTCTTCTTTCTTCTTTATATATACATAGTAGTGATAGTAATAGGGGGTGTGGAAAGAGTGGATAAATAAGTGGTTTGATCTGTTATCTCGGCAGTTTTAGGTGCGGATAAGTAGGTGGGAATGCGGTTCAAGGAACGGAGGATAAAAAGCGGCAGTAGCGGGATAACTTTTGCGGCGGGGGAGTTATCCCACCTACTGTGTGGATACTGTGGACACTCACCCCACTGGTTTTGCATCGTCGTACCAACAGCTTGTGCACAATTTGTACCCAAGCTGTGTGTGAGGTTTTTAGTGGCTACTCTAGCGTCTAATGTCCAGCGTCTAGCGTCTAATCTATGCATACAATTTCTCCCGTATATCAGCCACGTGTTCGCGGATCATGAAATCAAGTTTGATAGCCTTTTCGATTTTCTCTACCGAGTGGATAGCAGTCGTGTGGTCTTTGCGGCCTAACTCGACAGAGATGCGCGGGAAGCTGAGATGAAGTTCGCTACGGAGGAGGTACATGGCGATCTGTCTCGGGACGACGATGTGTTTGTCGCGCTTCGGGCTGACGATATCGGTCGTTTCGATCTGGAAGTGTTTGGCGGTGCGGTCGATGATTTGTTTGGCGGTGACATGATGGGGGCGTGAAGAGCGGACATTGCCGATCAGGCCGCTCGCCATCTGGACATCAGGCTCGACGCCACGCATTTCACAAAAGGCGAGCAGTTGGTTGAGTGCTCCCTCGAGCTCACGGATATTTGTCTTGATGTTACTCGCGAGATATTCGGTCGTTTCGCGGCTGAGTTCCACCCCTGAGAGTCCGGCTTTGGCACTGAGGATGGCGCAGCGTGTCTCGAAATCAGGCATCTGGACGTCGATACTCATCCCCATCTCGAAGCGCGACCTCAGGCGTTCGGTCAGGGTAGGGATGCTCTTCGGCGGCTTGTCACTACTGATGATAATTTGCTTGTTGTTCTGGTGGAGGTGGTTGAAGGTGTGGAAGAATTCCTCTTGGGTTTTTTCCTTGCCAGCGATGAACTGCATGTCGTCAACTATCAGGACGTCGACATTGCGGTATTTTTCAGAGAAGCCTTTCTTTTTGAACCGGATATGCTCGAGGAACTCTTTGACGAAAGTTTCCGAAGTGATATAGAGGATACGGTGCGAGGGTTTATTGGCAACAATCTCATTGCCAATCGCCTGCATCAGGTGGGTTTTACCCAAGCCCACACCACCATAGAGATAGAGTGGGTTGTATTTGGTACCCGGATGAGCGGCGACGGCCTGGGAAGCAGTGTACGCTAGGTCGTTGCTCGAGCCAACGATGAAATTATGGAACGTATAGCGCGGGTTGAGACCACTCGTGGGGGCAGAGCTCGAGTGTTTTTCCCGGTAGGCAGTTTCGGCTGCAGCAACGAGCGGGGCAGCTACTTCGGAGGCCGTCGGACGTTCGCTCGGCTTTTTCTTGGCACCGATCGAGTAGTCGATACGTTTGACCGCAACACCATTCTTCTTGAGTGCATCAGCGATTTGTTTGTTGAATTTCACCTCGAACTGTTGTTTTGCAAAGATGTTTGGAACAGAGATAACAACCACACCGTCGCTGTCATTACCCGCGTCAACCAGCTCGGTATTTTTGAACCATGTCACATAGGCAGCCCTGGAAACACTGAGTTCCATTTCGCCTAACACAGCCTGCCACAAAACATGGTTCATACCCCTGTTACTATCCCCTCATCTCTCATTGAACTTAGTACCCTTCACTATAGCGGAGACGGTAGTTTTCCACAACCCAGCTGGCTGTGGGCAAAAAGGGAAGCCACCAGAGAAAAAGTTATACACATATAACAACCACCTCTGTTAAACTGGGGATAAATACTTGCTATCTGTGGAAAAGTAATCTATACTACGTCAGGAAAAGGTACGATAAACAAGCATTTGTACTAAACTAAAAATCCATGTAACTTAGAAACAAGATAATCTAGGCTGCTCATAATCAGTGCAGTTCGGGATGGAAGTCGAGCAACGCAGCGCAAGCGTACTAACGGGTACGCTGGAGCGAGTAGCGCAGACTGACGCCCGAAATGTACGAGTATGAGTCGGCCGGTAAGCGAAGGAAATTGTATGCCAAAAAGAACCCACCAACCTAAAACCCGCCACCGCGCCCGCGTGCACGGTTTTCGTGCCCGCATGAGCAGCAGGGTAGGGCGCCTCGTCCTCAAAGCTCGCCGCCTCAAAAAGCGCGTCAAGCTCAGCGTCTAAAACTATACGAAATATTAAAACACCATTTAAGTCAAATGATGTTTTAATATAGTTTATTAAGTTCTAATTTTGTTCGTATTTAGCTAATGGCCAATAGCTTGTAGCTAATAGTTGCAAATATGACCTCAATACCAAGAGCCACTAGCTACCAGCCACTAGCCAAATCAGCTATGCTGATTACATGCTCTCTCAACAACACCGGTTCCATGGCCATGGCGGTTTACGATATCTTTATCGGGTCGGCAAAACTGTTCGTACCAGGAACTTGCTGCTCCGCTATGCCCCCAACACCACTCGCCCGCACTCGCGAGTGACGGTGATAGTTTCCAAAAAAACTGCCAAATCAGCCGCCAAACGCAACCGGATGAGACGACGAATCTACGAGATTATCAGGGGTGAATGGGAGCAGTTGCGACACGTACACGATCTATCGATCACCGTGTATTCAGCCGAGGTCCAGCTGATGGAGCACAAAAAACTGATACGCGAGGTCAAACAACTACTCTCCAGCGCCCATCTGTACAACAGAGAACAAAAACATGATAAAATATAAAAAACGAAAGCCCATATGTCCCTATTCGATACACTCATAGTCCAACCTATTTTCAACCTGTTAGTCGCGATCTACGGGGTTATTCCCGGGACTGACTTCGGTATTGCGCTGATCATCTTCACGATCCTGACCCGACTTGTCATGTGGCCACTGGTGCGTAAACAGCTGCATCAGACCAAGGTCATGCGCTCTATCCAGCCGGAGCTCAAGAAAATCAAAACCAAGGCCAAAGGCAATCGTCAACTCGAGGCTCAGATGATGATGGAGCTCTACCGCGAGCGCGGCGTCAATCCGTTTGGCTCGATCGGCCTCTTGCTCGTCCAGCTGCCTGTTTTCATCGCCCTCTTCCGTGTCATCCAGATCATGACCCAAGAAAGAGACAAAATCGCTACCTATACCTACGACTTTCTAGAGAAACTTGGCCCGATCCACGCGATCATCGCCGACAAAACACACCAGTTCAATGAATCACTACTCGGTGTCATCAATCTCACCCAACATGCCGTCAGCCCGCAAGGCGTCTATCTTCCCCTGCTCCTGCTGGCGGCGGTCGCGTCGTATCTGCAATACGTCCAGTCAAAGCAAGTGACACCAGTGCCAGCTGAGAAACGGCGCTTGCGTGACATCATGAAAGAATCCGCCGAGGGTAAACAAGCCGACCAGACAGAAATCAGTGCGGCGATGAGCCAAAATATGATCAAGGTCTTCCCGTTTATCACCTTTTTTGTCGCGATTTACCTGCCGGGCGCACTGGTTCTCTATTATGCAGCCTCGAGCGCCGTGGCGGTGATCCAGCAAAAAATAGTCCTCGGCCAAGACGTCGAAGAGATGGAAGACCTCGCCGGGACGCCTGATACAAAAGGCAAAAAGATCACCTCCGCGACACCAGTTGAAAAGCGAGCCGCCCGAGCTACCGAAGCCGAAGTTGTCGCTGAGAAACCCAACAAACCTGCGACCCAAAAAGGTAAAAGCAGGAAAGGCAGACGTTGATGAACCGCGACGAATCGATCAGTTATGCAAAGGAATACCTCGAGAATATTCTCTCGTTTTTTGGTCTGAATACCGACGTCACGGTGAGTGCGAGTGATGACGTCATCGAGCTCGGCGTCCCGAGTACACACCTCAACGGCTTCCTGATCGGCCAACGTGGCGACACGCTCCGTTCGCTGCAGCAGCTCGTCTCGACGA
>OFQX01000378.1_pt1 | contig 13825 bp, 17 predicted proteins | sample 1542951 | NCBI WGS metagenome assembly OFQX01 (sample SAMN07774215, study PRJEB24372) | wastewater metagenome | isolation source: WWTP Novara (Effluent) | place: Italy: Novara | collected 2015-12
GAACGCCGGGCGGGCCCCGCACGGCCCGCCCCATGCCAGCGTCAGGAGCAGGGCTAGGAATAGCTGCCGGTCCTGTTCCGTCGCCGGATTCAGCATCCCGAGGAACGCAGCGAGCGCCGAGCCGTCCTGCTTCTCCGACTTTGGGTACGGCAGGTAGTAGACGCCGGGGATCGGTGGTTCATGGGGAAGCTCGCTCACCGACGAATAGCGATCGGGAACCGACGCTTTCAGGTGGCTGACAAATTCCCCCTTGGTTGCGGGGGTTGCGAGCCCGATCACCGACGATTGCACCTCGCCGCGCTGCTGCCAATGCAGATCGACCCGCCCCGCAATCCACGAGAACACGTCCTCGGAGTCGTTCAGGTACCGGACCCCGCCGCGGTCGTTCAGGGCGAAGAGAAGTCCGCCGCACGACTTGGGCCAGCCGTCGCACCGCTTCAAAACCTGTGCGCAGATTTCCGTGATTTGCCGGTACCACTTGGTCGGCTTGGCCTTGCCGGTATCGGGATCTTTGATCCATTTGATTTCGACGTTGGACACGCCTTCGCGCGGCCCTGCCAGCGTGTTCGTGTCCGCGTCATGGCCCGGGTAGACTATCGGTTTTGGTATCGCCGTGGTTGTCACCGTTGCCTCCGTGCGTGTGCCGCCGCTCGCCGCTTCGCTGGGTGTGGTATAGCCCAGCGACGGGCGCGGCGTTTCCGGCATCGCCAGCCCTGCCGCGACAAGATCATCGTGGGTGAGAAAGTGCGGCGGCGAATAGAATTCCGTCATGCCCGAGTACGCGGCGTTCAGCGTGCGCGTCCGGTAGTCGGCCCGTTCCCACTTGTCCCGATACAGCCCGCTCTGCCGGAACAGCGCATCGACGCGCGATGCTTCGCCGGGGCCGCACCAGAACGCCAGCATCCGGCACAGGGCAAGATCCGCCTCTGAATGCCCGGCGTTGTCCTCGGTGCCATAACCCGACGTGTCGCCACCCCAGAGCCGCCGGAACTTCTCACCGTTCTTGCTGGCCGACGCACGCTGCACGACTTCCGCATCGGCGAGGTTCGACGGCGCGGCGAGCACCGCGGGCGCGGTTCGCTTCTCCGGTTCCTGCTTGGCGAACACGCTCGCGTAGAAGGCGTCGATAGCGGCCTGGCAGTCGCGCACCTCGCACGGGTGGCCGTCGATGCGCCGCCCCGTTACCGTGAAGTACCGGCCCTCGCAGTACATTTCGATACCGCGTTTCACGTCGCGCCGCCTCGTCTTCCCCTCCAGCGTGCCGCGCATGAACAGCTTGACGCCGGAACCGGACGGAGAGATTTCGGCGTAGGTGTCGAACCCGGCAACGATCGCGGCGGCGTCTTTCGATAATTCTCCGTTGTGTACGCAATCGTCAAGGTCGATCCCAACGAACCCGTCGCCCTTGGCGAACACGAAGCCCACGCCGTCGAACGTGCCGCTTGCGCGGCTTGCCTCGTCAAACGTCGTCCAGGTGCGTTCGTCGGTCGATGATGCGAGCCCGCCGCGAACCGAGTGGGGCACCTTGGTCGGCTTGCCATCGCGTGATTCGTAGCGCCACACGACCCAGCGGGTGAGCGACGTGAGTTCAACGGGCAGCGCGGACGAATCGACGGTCATCGTGACCCCACTTTTCTTTTGCGGTTGAACGTCGCGGCGTCAGAACGCGCGCCGTCAGTGACGGACCAGAATCTTTCCCCGCACAGTTCTATCCGAAGTTCGTTCCGCAAGTTGACCATCGTAACGATTCCGACGTTGAGCCGCCCGATGATGCGGTCAGACTGCCAGTATTCCTTTTCTTTCGGTGCCCACAACCACCGTCGAAGTGTGGCGAGAAACACGAATTGCGGGCGTTCGCCGTTGTGCAACCGAAAGCGATCATCATCGAACGTGGCGTTCACGTAGTCGACGCACTGCGCGACGGCGCGCGAGTATCCGCCGTTGGAGCTCGCCCGCGGTCCCTTGATCTCCAGCCCGTACACGCCGGGCGGGAAGCGGCAACCGGCGCGGGGCTTTATTGCCGCGTCGATGCGGATGGCCTTCCCGGTGTAGTGCTTCATCCAGACCTCTTGAGCGACGTGAAAATGCGGGCGCACCTGTTCCAGAACGATCGGTACGAAGTCGGCCTCGGTCATGGTGTCGTCCTCTACTTGACCATGAACGGACGGGCCAGCTCCAGAATATCACCAACCCGCACCCGCATCGTCGTGTACCTGCTGCCGGAATGCGTTATCCTGCCGTCCCTGAGCCATCGATATATAGTGCTCGCGGGCACGCCGGATGATTGGGACGCGACCGGAACGGGCACCCAAAGTTTTCTATTTTTTCTCACGGCGGTTGACACGCACGGTTCTCCTGTGGTATCCTGAGATTCCCAAAGTTTATCACCTACTGCGGCGCGGAGAGAGAAGATGCCCGAAATCACCGAAAACACCACGATGAACGACCTGCTCGGCAGGTACCGCGCGTTGCTCGACGAGAAGGACGATATCTCCGCGAAGCTGTCGGGCATCAACTCCATGATCGACGATGTTGAGGGCGGCATCCGCGCCAAGCTCGAATCCGAAGGGCAGTGGAAGCCGGGCGCGAAGATCGGCGCGCCGGGCCTGACCGTGACGGTGACCGAGAAGGCGCGGGCGACCTACGAGCCCGAACGCTGGGGCGAGATCGTCAGGTGGGCCGCCGAGCACGGCCTAGCCCACATGGTGCAGCGCCGGCTCAACGACAAGGCGGTGCTGGAATTGATCGACGGCGGCAAGCCGTTGCCCGCCGGGCTCTCGATTCGGTTTGACACCGAGCTTTCTTTCCGACGGTCGTAGCCGCGCGAAACGCAAAGCTCTTTACCTAGAGGTGCAGAAGTGGCAAAGGACAAAGGTTTGCAGTCAAGCGGTGGCGGTGGCGGTGGCGGTTCGCTCGTGCCGGTCCCGCCGGACCTCGTGGGCGGGCTCACGATCGTCGGTGCGGATGACGCCGGTCCGAAGCTGTCGGAGCTCAAGCTCTACCAAGGCACGCCATCAGAGCAGAAAGTCTACGGTATGCACCCGCCCGGCGTGTTCTTGGACGTGCTCGAACGGAAGTCGATGGGCACGGAGATCAGCATCGCGCTGATTGGCGCGATGCAGTGTTGGGTCAAATTCATCAAGGGCCAGAAGTTCCCCGAGTACACCGTCTATAGCAAGTCGGAAGTGCCGCCCGAAGACTTGATCCCCGACCCCCGCGACAACAACCGTGCGCCGTGCCGCGAGCAGATTCAGGCCGTCGTCATCACCCGCGACGCGCCGTGGCCGTTCCTGTTCCGGTTCAAGAGCACGGGATTGTCCTGCCTCTCGAAGACCATCATCCCGTTGGAAAAGCGTCGCCAACTGACCGGCAAGTTGATCGGCATGTACCGTATCGGCACGGTTGACGACAAGGGGCCGGGCGGCGAGGACTTCAAGCGGCTCACCGCGACGCCCGACGGCGACTTGCCGACTGAATTGCACGAACTGGCCCTGACGGTCAAGAACGGCTGGGCGCAGTACATCGAGCACGTGAAGGCCGTGGCGGCCGAGAACGACGCGGCGGGCGCTGCGCCGATCTGACCACCCTCGCACGGACGCGACGCCGCCCGCCGGGAAACTGGCGCGGCGGCGATTATGAACCCTCCCGCCCCATCCATCGCAGAGAGCCGCGGCGCGGTCGCGCACATCGGCAAGATCATGTACGCCCGCTTCCGCTGTAAGGGCGTCATTGCCGACAAGGGCCGCTACGTGGCGATCCTGGAACCCGTCAAGCAGGACGGCACGCTCGCCGATCCGGAGTCTGACCCGGCGTACTACATCGACGAGCTGGCGCTGATCGAAGGTGCGCAGGTCAAGGCGGAACTGGAGGCGGGCAAGTGAGCGACATCGAATGGACCGACGCGACGTGGAACCCTGTGGTCGGGTGCTCGCCGGTCTCGCCGGGGTGCCTCAACTGCTACGCGGCGACCATGGCGCGGCGGCTCGAAGCGATGGGGAGGCCGGAGTACCAGACGCGGCTTCTCGATGAGCGTGGGAACGAGCACCGCGGCGCTGTGCCAGACGAGATCAAAGCGAAGTGCCGAAACGTCCGCATCGCCGAGGTCCGTGGAGGCCGGGCGGTGTTCACTGGCGACGTGCGCACTGTGGAGAGTCGGCTCACCGATCCGCTCCACTGGCGGAAGCCTCGGCGGGTGTTCGTGAACTCGATGAGCGATCTCTTTCACGAGGCGGTGCCGTTCGAGTTCATCGATCGCGTCTTTGCGGTGATGGCACTCTGCCCGCAGCACACGTTTCAGATTTTGACGAAGCGGCCGGAGCGGATGGCGGAGTACACCAGAGACTACAAGGTCGCGGCTCGCCTTTGGGACGTGTTGATTGACCACAACGAAGATTGGGGCCGAGCACTGGGTCGCACCGCAGACACGAGGAATATTGACCATCAATCGGTCGTGTGGCCACTTCCCAACGTCTGGCTCGGCACGAGTGTTGAGAATCAACCGCGTGCAAAGCGGGTGTGGGATCTCTTCAAATGCCCGGCGGCGATTCGGTTCGTGAGTGTCGAGCCAATGGTTGGTCCGGTTGACCTGGACGCCGTAGAAGCGTTGTACAAGTTCTGGCGACGCGGTGCATCCATAGGGGTCTACCTCGACTGGGTGATTGTCGGCGGTGAGAGCGGCCCGAAGTCGCGGCCGTGCGATGTCAAGTGGATTCGTTCGATCGTGCGGCAGTGCAAGGAGGCTGGCGTGCCGTGCTTCGTGAAGCAGCTTGGGAAGCGACCAAGTGGATGGTGCGATCAGTGCGGAAAGCACCTCATCTCCAACGCATGCGGCCCTACGCATGCGGTGATGCTCGCTGAATTGGCGCGTGTGCGAGACGCAAAGGGCGGCGACCCGTCGGAGTGGCCCGAGGACCTGCGGGTGCGGGAGACGCCATGAAGCTGATGGACCACCAAGTACGCTTTGTCCAGATCGTGCGGGCGCTGCCGCGGTTCCTGTGGGCGGCGGAGCCCGGCTGCGGCAAGACGATCGGCGCGCTCGCGGCCTGCGCCGACAACCCCATGAAGACCGTGGTGCTTGCGCCCAAGTCGATCCTCGAATCGGCATGGGGGCGCGACGCGCAGCACTTCCGGGGCATGAAGGTGACGATCCTGAGCGCCAGCGATTCGCCCGCGCAGCGGCTCCGCACGATTCAATCCGAGTGGGACATCCTCATAACCAACTACGACCAGTTCAAACGGTACGCGAAAGACTTGCTCGTGGTCGGCACGCGCCGCCTGATCGTGGATGAGAGCAGCAAGATCCGCAACTCAGAAGCCAAGATCACGCAGGCGTGCATCGCGTTCGCCGACCGCATGGAGAGCGTGATCCTGCTGAGCGGAAGCCCGGCCCCCAACAATTTCACCGAGTACATGCCGCAAGACCGCGCCATCAACGGCCCGCGTGTGAAGCCATACTACCAGTGGGCGTACAGCTACGGAAGCCCGAAGAAAGAATGGGTGAACGTCCGCGGCGGTCGCCGCAAGGAAGTCATCAGGGGCTGGTCGCAGACACCCGAACAGCACAAGCGGTTCATCGAAGACCTGCGCAAGTGGAGCTGGGCGCTCTCAAAAGAGGAGTGTCTTGACCTGCCGCCCCAGGTGGACCGCGTGATTGACGTGAGGCTCAACGCTGAAGAGTTGCACGCATACGGGCGAGTGTGCGACGCGATGCGGATTGAACTCAAGAGCGGCAAGGTATCCCGCATCCGCGCCGAGGCGGTGCTGGGCAAGCTGCGCCAGATCGTTGGCGGGGCGGTGTACGTGGACGGCGACGCCGCGACGATCGGCGGAACGCCGAGCAAGATGGAAGCGCTCGGCGATATCGCCGACGAACTTGCCGGCGAACCGTTCATCGTGTGGTTCCAGTACCGGCACGAGCGGGACCGGCTGGTGCGGTTCTTCCACGAACGGGGCCAGACGACCGTGGGCGTGATCGACGGATCAACGAGCGACCGGGCGGGCGAGATCGCGGCGGCTTTCCAGCGTGGCGATATCCCGGTGTTGCTCGCGCACCCGGCGGCGGCGGCGCACGGGATCACGTTGACCCGTGCGAGTCACGCGGTGTACTACTCGCTGGACTTCAGCTTTGAGAACTGGGAACAGAGCCGTGGCCGTATTCACCGTGCCGGGATGGGTGACAAGCCCGCGACGTACACGGTGCTGCTGGGCCGGTTGCCGGGCGAGCGGCCGGAGCATTTCAGAACGGTCGATCATGCGATGCACGCGGCGGTGCTGCGGAAGGGCAACCAGAGCGACGCGGTGCTCGACGCGCTGCGGTTGGCGGTGGGTGAGGAAGCGGAGGTGATCACATGACCAACCCCGGCGGCTACATCGGCGAAGCGATCGACGCGGCGAAAGAACGAAGGAGAACGAAGTTGAAATCCAACCGTTCCGTCAACAAGGGCAAGCAGGCCGAGCGCCGCGGCGCGAACTGGCTCACGCTCAACGGGTTCCCATCAGAGCGCAACGCGCGGAACGGGCTCAGCGAGCCCGACCTGATTTGCCCGTCGCTCGGCCATCTCAATATCGAAGTGAAGCACGTTCGCGCGATTCGGCTCGGAACCAAGGCGTTGTACGTCGCGCTCGAACAGGCGGAAAAGAAGGCCGGCGAGATGGGGCCGAACATCCAGGGCGTGGTGCTGTGGTTCGAGCACGCGAAGGGCTGGCGGTTGACGTGGCGGGGGAACGACGCGATCGTGTACACGGTCGCGCGTGTGGGTGACATCATCATGATTTTGCGGAGGCTGAACAATAATGTCTGAACCGACGACCAGCAGCCCCCAACCGCCTCCGATCGGAAAGGACACGCAGGCATGACCAGACCAGCAGTCCATTTCAACTTCCAGCACAGCGACCCGTTCATCGTGAAGCTCTGGACGCAAGGGCCGGAGGCGATCATCGCGGACCTTGAAGCCGCGCGGCAGCTCGGCTACGGCCTCGGTCTGTGGCGATTCCCCGACGCAACAAAGCGCGGCGAGCAGGCCACGTACGAGAATCGAGACGATTTCACGTTTGGGGGTCGCCTCCAAGGCATGAGAATCAGCCTGCGCAAGTGGTCATTTATTCATGGCGGGGACTTCGAGATGGTCGCCTACCTGCAACCGGACCCGAAGCCAGCCGATGCATCCTACATCCTTGGCTTGTCCGAACACGGATTCACCATCGCGTGGGACCGCATCACGGCGCAGGACAAGCCGTCGGCCCTGTTCCAGCGATCGTTCAACTTCGGCAACGACCTTGTGGAGCCGTGGTGGGAAGTCGAGTCCATTCACGGCGCGTTCTGGGGGAAGCGGTGCGTGGTCACCTACAGCGAGTACCAGAACCGCCTTGCGCCGGGCAAGCGTCCCGACGAAGGTCCAATGCCCGACGTGTACGTGCAGCCCGATGAAGCGTGGGCGAAGCTTGCCCGCGACCCCGCGTACAACTGGGATGAACGCGAATCCCTTGTCCAGTTCTGCGAGAAGCTGAAGAGGCACGACCGGCCCGACGCGCGCCGGATCCCGATGCTCCCGCTGGACGTGGTGGTGCGGTTGAAGTTCGACGCGCGGCCGCACATGAACGGGGGTGGTGAGTGATCTGTTCCAACTGCTCCCGCGACATTCCCGCCGATCAGGGCGCGACGGTCTGCGATCGCTGCGAACGCCTGTACTGTGATCGCTGCTGGCCCGCACACGTGTCGGTGCGGGAGACGGGAACCGACGACGATTGCGAAATGGAGGATGACGATGGCTGCTGAATCAATCTGCGACGGTTGCGGCAAGCGTGCAAAGATGTACGCCGGAAAAGACCACCACTGGCACAAGCCTTCGGCGTGGTTCGAGCGTTCGGACGATGACGGGATTCAAACGGCGTGTAGCCGCGAGTGCATCGAGAAGATTGCTGCAAAGTCAGGCAAAACGGCGTGCGTTCTGCCGGTGTGAAAGGAACCCCATGACCACCTACCCCACCATTACCGGCCTCGTTGTGCTCGCGGGCTCCGTCGTGCTCCGCCAGCCGTTCGATTCACCGCTGCCCGTCTCCGGCCCCGTCGAGCCGTCCCCGTTCGTGCTCGGCGGCGCACAATGGCTGTCTCTGGCGCGCAACCCGCTGGAGCACACGGCCGGCTACTCGGCCACGGATGGCCGGGTAGTCGTGCCGCCATCCGCCTTCCGCGAGGGCCGATCCGTCCAGGTCTGGGCTAACGGCGTGCTGGTGGCAACGATCACGAATTGGAACTTCATCGACACGAATCTGGACGGCTTCGTGGACGCGGCGGACCTTGACGAGTTCACGCGGCTTTGGCTTGTTGCGGACGTGCAGAGTGACGCGAACAATGACGGGTTCAGCGACGCCCTAGACTACGACCTGTGGATGTCGGCGTGGCTGGGAGGCGGACGATGATCGACCCCAGGGACCATATCGGCCTGATGATGAATCACATCAAGAAGTACGCCGACTACTGCACGGCGATGGGAGATCACACCATCACGGATGACCTGATTGGCATCGGCTATGAAGTGCTCGCCGATGCGTGCAGGACTTTCGACGAGAAGAAGGGATACAAGCCGAGCACGCACATCATGACGGCGCTCCGCTGGCAGGTTCACCGCAGGCACCGCATCATGCGCGGGCACGTCGAAATGTCTGTACCCAACGGCAAAACGTGTCCCTGCGGCAAACCGTCTCGAAATCGCGTGTTCGCCAACCGACCGACGAACATCGAAGCCGCCAACACGAAGTACTATCACGCGGAGTTTGACCGGGTAGACCGCAACAACGACGCGAAGGAAATCTATTCGACTTTGGCCAACAGTCTGAGCAATCGCGAGAAAATGATCGTCAGCATGGTCGCTGCCGGAAAGAATAACAGAGAGATTGCCGACGAGTTCGGCATTGACCGCGAACGGGTACGTCAGATCAGGAAGCGCATCACCGCCAAGTGCAGCGAAGCCGCGGTTCGGAACCACATCGACCACCCGTTGGTTCATGTCGCGTAGGGGGCGAGTGTGAAAGACCGAGTGACAACGTGGGCCATGTGCGCGTGCCGCGAACACTGGGGAGAACGATGGTTGTTGGCGAGAAAAATAAGCGACCGCATCGGGAACACGCCGACGGGCACCACATTGGATCGGGCCTGGTCGTTCGAGTGCAGGGCGCACGTCCGGGACGCAGCGAACCGCGAACGGATTGTGAAGTCCGTGGCGCATCGGCTGGCCCGGAAGTACTCGAACCGCGTGGCGGTCTGCTTTGACAAGCCCGCCAAGATAACCGACAATCAGTGGGAGGCGGTCACGCTTCGGGCTCGCGGGATGACCTTGAAACAGATCGGTTTGAGCCTCGGTGTTTCTGGCGCGGCCATTTCTTCGAGGGTGAAAAACGTGAACAAGACGGCCAAGCGTAACGAAATGGAGTAGTCTTTCTCTCCCGCGCCGCCGAACATGGCGGCGCGTGGGTTTGCCCCCCACGAGTCCGGTACTCTTTTGAATGCCGGAGCGGGTCGGTCGGAATAATCTCCCTGACCGATCCGATTTCTTCCTCTCCTCCTCTCCCGCGCCGTTCACACGACGGCGCGGGGGTTTGACAAGCGGTAGTTGCACGCGGCACGCACAGGTGATAGGATTCTCACGCATGAGAAAGCCCATCGCTGCGGCGTTGATCCTGTGCGCATCACTCAGCGGCGGCTGCGCAGTCGGCGATTGGCTCTACGGTCAACCGACCGACGCCGCCGGCCAACCGACCGGCGAACCGTCGAACGCGACCAAGGTGGCGACGGGGGCCGCCGTGGTCAACCCGCAAATCGGCCTCATCGCCGCAACGCTGCTCGGCGTCGGCGCTCTCTTCTGGAAGCCCAAATCCGAAAGGAAGTCCAGTGTCTGACGCCCCCAAGTCGGTCGGTCTGTCCACGTCCGAAGGCAAGCTCACGGCCATCGCCGCGGCGCTCATCGCGCTGGTGCCGTTGTTCTGGGCGAAGGCCGCCGAGACGGTTACGCCGGAAGTGCAGGCCCAGCTCATCGCGGCCATCGTCGGCATCTACACCGTGGGCCGGTCGGTGGTCAAGGCGTTCCAGAAGCCCGCGGCCTGACGCCCGCTTCCGGAGCCAACATGACCCCCTCCACCGGCCCCCATCAAGACGACATGCGTGAGATCCGCGACACGCTCCAGGAGTTGAGCGGCCTCGTCAACGACGTGAGCCGGACCACCGCGAGCAACACCCTCACGCTTACTCAGGTCGGCAAAGACGTGGCGCTCATGCGCGGGGACGTAACCGAAGTATGGACCGTCATCAGCGGTCCGCGGGCCAAGCCGTCTGACGGGCTGGTGGCGCGGGTCGAAGTGCTGGAGGCCGACAAGGACGTGCGCGACGGGCATTTGGCGTGGGCCAAGCGGAGCGTCATCGCGGGCGTCGTTGCGGTGGGTGCGGCGGCGGTCAGTGCGATCAAGGCTGCCGCGGTGTGGCTTTTCAGCGGGCATCAGCAATCACCGTAGCGTCATCGTGGCGTGGAGGTGGGGTTGGCCGATCCGAACTTCACAACACGACGCCCCTCGACAAACGTTGTTGATGTCATATGCGACAGCGATTCGATGCAGACTCAGTTCTGGTTCCTGCTGCGATCCGACGCCCACCACGACAACCCCGACTGCGACCAGGACATGGAGCTGCGCCATCTCAAGATGGCGAAAGACCGCGGTGCCGGGATCATCGACATCGGCGACCTGTTCTGCGCCATGCAGGGGAAGTACGACCCGCGTGCATCAAAGCGGAAGCTCCGGCCCGAGCACCAGCGAGACGACTACCTGGACGCGCTCGTTGAGACAGCCGCCGACTTCTACGAACCGTTCGCGCGCAACATCATTTTACTCGGTCGCGGCAATCACGAAACGTCAATCTCCAAGCGGCACGAGACGGATTTGACAGAACGCCTCATCGCGGTGCTGAACGCCAGGACCGGCGCGCGAATCATGTCGAACGGGTACACGGGATGGGTGCGGTTCTGCTTCCGGCGACAGCATCAAAGAAGCTCCCGCGTCATGTGGTACACGCACGGGTACGGCGGCGGCGGCCCCGTCACGTTGGACACGATCCAGCGGCAACGGCAGCAGGCGTACATCGAGAACGCCGACATCATGTTGAGCGGCCACACGCACGATGCATGGCACATCGACGCAGTAAAACACCACCTGAGCAAATCGGGGATCGTCGAGCGGCGGCAAGTCCACCAGCTCAAGATTCCGACCTACAAGGACGAGTATCGTTCCGGCGAAGGCGGCTGGCACGTCGAGACGGGGAAGCCGCCTAAGCCTCTGGGGGCGTGGTGGCTACGATTCTTCTACGAGTCGATCCGACAGAACGTTGTAAGCGTCAAAATGGAGATCACGCGAGCAGACTAGGGAGGCCATGATATGCTTGGTGAGCACTATTGGCACGACGACGAAGAAGACGATGAACTCGACGAGGACGAAATAGAACCGCCGCCTTGATACCAGGAATCGACGCACATGGCAAGTCTTTATGTTTACTCATGCGTTACCGGCGCGACTTTGGAGATGATCGGTGGCTGACTACTACATCGACGGCGACAACGGCGACGACGGAACAGCCGTAGACGGAGATCCGCAGCTCCCGGTGCGGTCGCTCAGTGAAGCGATGCTGCGGCTCTACGGGGCGAACGACGACGACACGCTTCACCTCGCGGGCACGTTTCGGAGTTCCGACCTCGGAACCGGGACCGACAACATCCTCAAGATCAACACGCCAGGCCAACGGGTTACGATCAAGCAGTGGGTCGGCAAATCGCAGGCCATCATCCGCAATGACGTTGTGATCCCGAACGGCTCATGGACCTACGGCGGGGCGGCTGGTGTCTTCACCTACACCTTCGCGGCTGGATACTTCGACTTTGTGAACAACCGCACGCTCCCAGAAGCCATCGCGTCGGTGGTCGTCAACTGGGACACGATCGTTGACGGTGACGGGTTCAACAGCGGGCACCTCGTCCGCGCCCAGTCGGCCGCCGATTGCGCGACCCGTGTCAACTCGTGGTGGTTCGAGCCGACCGGGATCGCCGGTACGAACCAGAACGGCGCGGGCGTCCTGAAGATCAACGTCGGAACGACCGCGGGCGGGGTTGACGCCGCACTTGTCAACACCGGCGCACTCACCAGCGCCGGCCTGACCATCGCCTACTGCCGCGCCAACCGGAACGGGATCGAAGTCGGCACGCCGACCTACCAGGACGACGTGTTTACGCTCGCCGATATGCCGACCATCAACCCCAACGGCACGCGATACCTGACCATCGACGGCATTCACGTTTACTTGTTCTGCGACGGCGGGTACCGATCCCAACTCAACGGCGGCGGCACTGGCATCGACGTGGGTGGTTCAACGGTCGGCACACGCTCGATCGGGTACGGCATCCGCGTTTCCGACGGTATCAACTGCGTCGTCAAGAACTGTTTTGTCAAGGATTCTGGCTATCACGCCATCATGTGCGTTGGGGCTTTCTGCCTCAATAACATCATCCTCGACTGCACCGCGCAGGGCGGCGGTTGCAACCCGAACGCCGGGAACTCGATCGGCGGTGCGTTCTACACCGGGGCAGAGGGGACCGGCGACAAGAATGTTCGCGGTTGTGTCTGCACCAACTTCACCCTGTACAAATACACGCTGCTCGGCCGCACGCTCGAAAACGTATCCAGCACTAACTATGCCATCCCGATCCAGTTCCCATTCACCGCCGCCGGTGCATCGACCTACACCACATGCACCACAAATGGGTTCATTTCGCACACGAATAACGTTCCAGGAAACAAAGTCCTCGACGTTGAATACCACAACTGCACCGTTACCGAGCGCGGCAAGAAGTCCGACAATACCATGTGCCTCGGCTCGGCGTTCGGCACGGACGGGTACGACTCAGGCGCAGCGCCCGCCGATCAGATGAACGCGGCCGGGTACTCAGTCCGGTACTACGACTGCACGTTGAACAACGGATCGCAGAACCTCGCCAGCGGAGATTGCAACGTCGCGTTTGTGCGATGCTCGTTCAACCTGCCCCGCGCTGGCGCGAACATCGGATCATCGACCGGCGTGCTCGCGTCCTCGTCCGGCACCCAGTACATCCACTACGACGCCTGCTCGTTCATCGTCAACCTCGACCATGCAAGCGGGGATCGTGTCGGGTTCCAGCTTTCGCAGACAAACAACGTCAACTGGAAAAACTGTTCCGTTTACGTCAACGGCACTGGCACGAACGCGCAGTATATTTGGAACTTCATCAACGGCACCGGCGGTTCACGCGGCAAGGCGCGCGGTTGCATCTTCGGGTTCCGCTCCGTAGTCAGCGGCCATAACCTGATGACGATGGGCACCACGCCTACAAACGCCAATCTCAACGAGACGTTCCTGGACGTGAACGACTGCCTCTACTTCAACATCGTTGTGCCAAACGGATTCCCTGGCCCCAACACGTTCGCCAAGTGGACCGGCGCGGCGTCATGGGACCTGGCCGTTACGCCAATCGACCAGCAGGCCATCGACAACAGCACCACCAACCCATTCGCCGGCGGGGCGGGATCGACCAGCCTTGACCTGTCCACTGCTGCAAAGGCGATCCGCAAACAGCTACCGATTCGCACCGATACCGGCGTGAACGGACTCCCGTACAGTTGGCACTATGGCGCCTGGCAGTACGGTGCCACGGGGATCATGCTCGGAATCAATCTCAAGCGCCGAACACGCCGGCGTTCGGGGTTCATGTCGTGATCTACGATCCGAACGCATCCAAGTCCGAGCTTGCCCCGATTG
>OFQX01000381.1_pt1 | contig 13785 bp, 25 predicted proteins | sample 1542951 | NCBI WGS metagenome assembly OFQX01 (sample SAMN07774215, study PRJEB24372) | wastewater metagenome | isolation source: WWTP Novara (Effluent) | place: Italy: Novara | collected 2015-12
TATCCTATATATGGACGGGATAAAGCTGCGGGCTGTAATGAACTACAAGGGGGTTAACTATGGCGCCGCGACAGCAGACGAAAGTGAAATACCTTTACCGTTGGCATACTATTCGCAGGATGGAGAATACCCTATAGCGATTACAGGCGATTCATTCCCTGGCATCGCCGCAGGTCTAGAAAACTACATAATATTTACATCACTTCGCACCCAAGACGTAACCTTTAGGTTGCAGGAGGAGATAACCTTTAGCAACGACCCGAGTTCTGTAGATTCAGCCGAACCGCAGATTAAAATATACATATTCGCAAATACGGAGACTGTATTGGCGGGCACACCGTTAAATGTGGCAACGCTGCAACTTTGGGCGGCGGGCACCCCACTTGCGCCGGGCGCTTCTCAATCTTACACAATAGACCAATCATATTTCTACGCACTTAATGAGGGCAATGTAGTTATCATTACAGCCAACTTCAGCATACCAACACCAACGGGAAGCAATGCGGGATATATCGATATTGCAACAGGTGGCAGGTTGACTATTGCATCCGAATTTATTAATGGCGAATCATTCGTACAGGCTTACCGCTATTCGCAGTTGTGGGCTAAAATAATCGACAAGGCGACTGGCGGGCTTTATGCGGGAACAAGTGATTTTCTTGTTGATGGGACAATAGCGCCAGATGACTACTACGGAAACATTCCTTGGTCAACGCTTGTGACTTCGGGCGATGCTATACGTGGGTTTTCGAATGCTTCCATAAAAACAACATTGACGGATGTCTACAAGGCTGCTTTTTGTTTGTGGAACTTGGGGCTGATACCTGACATTGACAACGGCGAGGCTGTACTAATGCTCTTGTCTGATATACTGGATTCTACTAACGAGATTTGCGACCTTGGCGAGGTATCAGGCTTCGAGATGGAGTCAGCTATTGATTTAATGGGCAATATCATCAATGGTGGCTCAAAATCACATGACAGCAATACGCTCAACGGTAGGCAAGAATTTAACGTAGAAACACAGACAACTACACCTATATCAAATGTAAATACTCCGCTCAATTGGGAATCGCCCTATTATGAGGGGATGTTTGATATTGAGCAAGTGCGCGTCAATATCTCCGAAAAGACAACCACTGATGCCAAGCAGGACAATGAAACATATATCATTGAAAGCAACATCAACTTAATGACAGGGCTTGTTACATTGCAAAGGCTACAAAATGAGCCGGGCAATGCTGCGGGCGGTATAGTTTACCCTGATAATGCCTACAATCTCGGCATCACACCAAAGCGAAACCTAAAGAGGGCAGAGCTTTTAACTAACTCTATTTGCGATCTGCACGATGGGGAGTATCTTGTCTTCCAATCGAATACCAGGAACAAGGAATTGATAACCGCATTGGACAGCAACGGCAATATTGCCGAGAAAAACAATGAAGTTATAGGCACTGACAAGCTATTTAAGCCTAAGTTTTTCAACTTTACCAGCAGAGTACCTAAAAACTTAATCGGTCTTATCAACACATCGAACGGGCGCGGCTACGTGTCCTTTAAATGGCTCGGTGTACCATTAAAAGCATTCCCTTGGGAAATCGGCCTCTATCCTGCGACTAATGGCGCTTATAAGATCAAAGCCTTATGCCATCCTGACGTTGACCTTACAACAATACCCTAACACCTACGGTTATCGGGAACGTAAATAGGTTGTATATCGTTATCTTTCTCATGGACGCTTGTGCAAATATTCCCAAGTGCTTAACGGGCTTGTAAACATACCCCATCTGCGCACCCCATACGAATTGCGCACTGTTATCAATACCGCCAGCGCCTCCAATATAGAAATAGCCCTTATCTCCGTCCGTCTTGCCGTTGATCTCGGCTAATATATTTAGTTGGGCATTTGCCAGCTTGTACTTTGTTTCGTTACCAAGAGCATTAGTATAGTTGCCCTGTAAGCCGTAATAATCAACAGACAAACCCGTTTGCATCAATCCGTTTACATTAAATAAGCCATGAGCGGAAATAGCCGGAGAAATCGCCCCGCCTGAATACCTGGCCCCAAATGCAACAGACTTCTTTGGATTGCTTGTAGTAGATACCCCGCCGCTCAAGCCAAATTCAAAAGACTGCCCAAAAGCCAACATCGGGCATAGTGATAATATTATAATAAGTGTTTTCATATCTCAAATATATAAAAACCACTAAAACAATAAGCATGCCGAAAAATATTTGCCTAAGCGTATTTTGTAAGGCATTTATCTTTATATTTGTAACACAATAGCAAGTCTACGCTATTCGGTTATCGCCCAAGGCTTCGGGCACAGGTTTAGTACAATAGGCGCAAGGTAATGCGCTGCGGTTTTCTCCCAAGGTTAGGGTGTTCTTGTACAAGCATCTCTAAATGCCAACTACCGACAGGCATGTTGAATTTCCACCTTGCCAGCCATTTAAATTCCAAAAGCGGGATTTTGAGCCTGACGACCAATTCCATACATACCCGATGGATGAGGTTTTCTTTCGTGATCGGCTAAAGGCGTGGCAGAGTAAGAATACCTATTACCAAAAATGGGAGAACGAGCAAACCTGGATGATTCAATGGTCAGCCAATACCAACCTAGGCTCAACTGTAGACCTGTATAATTCATGCGGTAAAAATATGCTGTTAGCCAACACAGGCCAACATGCTACCATAGCGGGGAATCTATATGATGGCGACCCAATGCGGACGGAGCATTTTGTGGGTAATTTTCATGGTATTCCTGCTGGGTATTACTATATGGTTGTTACTATCAACTTCCATAATGATGCTGGGGACTTTGCAGACGAATACATTTCAGAGCCGATTTACATAGCTGAAACGCACCCCGACACGATAATATTGGCTTATACACACAGCTTCAATAAGTACGGCATATTTCCCGAGCAATTTCCCGGCTATTTTAAGCTGCGGGTCGAGGCAGAAGTAATGAACCTGCGCCTGTTATCCAATCTCACCCAATACGAGGACGAAACAACGGAGATGACACCGTTAAATGACGACCCTTATCGGGGCTGGTCTTTCATAACTGGTCATTTGCCTGAATGGATGGGGGACAAGCTCATGAGAATACTGGCGATGGACACTGTTTACGCCAATACGCAGCAAATAACCAAGGACAAGGATGCAAAATGGAATATACAGCGCACTCCAAATGTGCCGTTAGCGGGCTATTCTATTGACGTGAGGGTAATGAATGAGAACGCAGGACATTTCACTACACCTACGCCGCCGCCTCCTTTCGTATGTACAAATGTGAACATTGATATGACAATATTGCCGTGGCCTGACTGGAATATCATAACCCACAACAATGATGGTGGCATTGACAGAAGTATAGTAAAAGCTAAGTTCAATCCGGCACTAGCTGGGTTGACCCCACCCTATACTGCGCTATGGTATCAGTTCATAGGGTCTGGCATCACACCTATAACGGGTCGGCCTGGCATACCTGATTTTGACCCCAATAGTTACGAGAATTATTTCCAGCGTAGCGATACAGCCTTTGAAAATGGCGACACTACAATATCGTGCGCTGCCACCATAACAGATAGCAATGGATGTCAATCGCTTGCCGGGTCGGTTATAGATTTTTCAGTGGTGCCGCCTTGGGGGCCATATGAAAGCGTGGATAAATGCGGGCAGCTTGCTAATTCCGATTTTGTAGGTTTTACCGTGAGCAACATTACAAACAACAGCTTTGATATAGACATTGACAATCCTGTACCTGGCGATACGTATTATGTGAGCCTTGATGGCGGATTGTCGCTATGGGGGCCGGGCTGGAATGGTCTATCTACATACCCTGTTACGGGTCTGCCATCCGCTACCACACAAAACATTTATATCATTTGCGGCACATCGCACCCTCAAAGTATCATGGGGCCACGCTTAGAAACAACACTCCCATAATGAAAAAACTACTCTACATACTGCTCTTTTTACCGCTTATCGCACAGGCGCAGATTCCCGTACATGATACGGGCTTTTATGCAAATCCAACACGGGGCATGATGACCTATTCCCCGACCCTTAACAAGTTATTCTATCGCAGTAATGTTAAATGGGAGTTGGTTACAAATGGAGTGCCGACAACCTATTCAGCAGGTTTCGGTATGGGGCTTATCGGTACGATATTCTACGTTGACACCTCGGCAATACCTACTAAGCACGATTTGGACAGCGTGGCGGCTTTAGCCTCGCCCGTTTATGCAGGCTGGGGGTTGCTCGGCACTTCGATATTTAATGTTGATACATCTTTAGTTGCTACCCGATATTGGACTGACAGCTTATTCAATGCTATTCCCGCAGGGCCAACAGGAGCTACAGGCCCAACAGGTGCAACGGGCAGTACTGGCCCAACCGGGCCGACTGGATTAACGGGCGCTACGGGAGCAACTGGCCCGACAGGTAGTACCGGGCCTACGGGGCCGACAGGTGCGACAGGGCCATCAGGCAGCACAACATTAGCGGGGTTAACCGATGTGAGCCTTTCGGGTTTAGCAAGTGGCGACCTACTCAAGTATAACGGCTCTTTATGGCAAAACTTTGTACCTAATTACCTTACATCCGCAGTAACATCAATCACAGCGGGAACGGGCCTATCGGGTGGCGTTATTACCTCAACAGGCACAATCAGCATGCCTAATACCGGCACGGCCGGCACTTATGCGGACGCTACACATACCCCTGTCATCACAACCGATGCACAAGGGCGCGTAACAGGCGTAACAAGCACCTTGATTACCCCAGCCTACGCCAACGTAACAGGAACGCCTGTACTGGCAACAGTGGCAACATCGGGCTTGTTTGCAGACCTTACGGACGTGGTGTACGGCACGCCTTCAAATCACAATGTACTAGAGTTTTTAACCGCAGATAGCAAACTGCATTTTACATCGCCAACAAATGGTACGGTAACAAGCGTAACATCTGCAAATGGTGATGCTACAGTGGCAAATACAACTACCGCTCCCGTTATAACAATAGTATCTGCTCCGAAATTGTCAACTGCACGAAATTTGGCAGGCAACAGCTTTGACGGCAGCGCAAATGTCGCCTTTACTAACAAATTCATCGTTCAGGGAACATCGGATGCGGGGCTATCAAATGCACAGTTTTTAGGCAGCCTTAGCACTGGCATAGTAAAAAATACTACGACTACGGGCGTATTGTCAATAGCGGCAGCAGGTACAGACTATCAAGCCCCAATTAGCGGCGGTACAGGTGTGGATGTTACAAGCAATGTAGTGTCCCAAAAAATGGTAGTCTACAAGGCTACGGGGGTGAACCTTAAGAATACGGGCAATACAACTGTGTTCACTACGGAAAGTGGACGAGGCTATTTTGTTCCGCTTACAATAGTTATAAAGATAATCGCATTGGTTGGCGCAGGTAGCCCAGCTTCTGTGAGCTTTGGGCAAACTAGCGCAGCATACACGGATTTATTCGCTAACACCTCTTTAACTGGGCTGACTACAGCAGGCTTAAGGCAACAATTCCAGATAATAAACCCATCACAGGTAATGCCCGCCAATACTGCGGGAGTATTCAAAGTAAATACAGGTGCCACATATGCAACATCATGCACAGCAGATATTGAAGTGTGGGGCTGGTACGAGAACTAAGCACAAACAACACCCTATACACTAATTAAAAAACAGTGTAAATCGAGATAAAATGCATGACATATTACAACCTAGTACTAACATCCACATCCCAACCCGTATGGGCATCACACTTTTTGCGGTCATGCTTGCCGCTAACATAATATTACGGGCGGACATATCGCCCATCGCCAGCTACATGGGCTGGGCAATGACATTTGTTGTAGGCGGCCTGACTGCTACCGTTAAGATCATGGAGATACGGGACAAGCGCAGGGCAAAGCGGGACATGCAGAAGTACAATGAATTGCAGGATAAATACGATGAGCTTTACGAACGCTATAATAAACTAAAATAATATTGTACTACACTCATTTGAACAGGAAGACGTAGCCGATATATTCGAGCTATTCACCATTGACGGGACAACCAATACGGAGACCGTAGGCATTGCAGTTTCATCACTGCCAACCACGCCGCCAAGTGGCAAGCACTACTTTAAAGATACGGGGTCTGACAGTCTTGTTGAGGCTTGCGCAGGTCTGCCCGATGGCAAAACGGCTACGGCTCAATTCCGCAGGTCTGATAATACTACGTACAGCAGGCCGAGCAACATATTCATATTAGGCCACCCAAGACCACGCCCGAACTAATGAGGATTGTCGCTACCATACTAGGCGCTTACTATATGATCATGTCGTACGATAAGCGATGTGTCATTAACTGGATAATGCGAAAATTCAGGGCTGTATGGCCTCGTATAAAGCACTATCAGGTAGTTAACGCACTATTCCTGACATGGTTTGCATTGCTTGTTGTGGCAGCTACAGTGTACTTCAGGCTTAAGCCCTTTGAAATAGTATGGCAGAACTTTGAACTGTATGATGAGTATGCCAATCAATTTAGCTACACTGTATCGGCTATTGCCGGGTGCGTCCTTTCAGCTCATCTATGGTTTGTGTCCCGTGCAAGTTCCACAAGCGTTATCTCCGAGTGCTTTTTATTATTCGCGCTGGGGACGCTGATAGACCAGCTTTGGGGCAATCCCCTGGTATTTGACATTAATGAGCGTATTGAATATTCTTTTATGGCGGTGTGGGCTTTTAGTCGGCTCGTATCGCTTGGACACAAAAAACACATGCAAAAATGAGGGATTTTAAACTACCCAAACTAGACTTTAAGAAGTTCGTGGCTTTTATGGTGCTGTGTGGTACTTATGGAATCTTGTGGGCGCTTACGAGGCATGCTGTACCGCCTGAAAATAAAGACCTGTTCAACGTGCTTACGGGTATAGTGTTTAACGCCACCATAGGCCGTGTAATGCGGGCTTTATTCCCCGAGAAGGAAGAACTAAGGCCAGCCAATAAACCAACCGTAAACGCTGACTAATGGGCATCATCTCAATAATATTCATTTTGGCTGCTGCGGTATGGTTTGTATCGCTGCTTTGGGGCGACCCGACCGACATGATGAATGACAATTTGTAAAACTGATATTATGAAACACTTACTACCGATACTCGTTTTGCTGCTATCCTCTTGCGCTACCGTCCACAAAGTACAGGAAAGCCACGCTACCAAAACAGACAGCGCCACACATGAGCAAACGGCAAGTACTACCGCTACACATATTCAGGAATGGGCGGACAAGGTAGCTTGGAGCGATGCAGACACCATTGAGACCACTTTCGATACCGCAGGGGGCGACTTTGAGACGGACGACCAGATAGTAAGGGTTGAGCAATTGCCGGGCAACAGGCGGCTTAAAATCACTGCTATTGCCAAACCGAAGGCGGTACATGTGCAAGTGAGCAAGACGACCGATATAAAAGAGGCTGTGAAGTCCAATGTTGATACTAGGGTGAAGTCGAACGAGACTGTAACGGTTAAGAATAAGGACAAGAAACCTGATATGATCGGCAACAGCCTGACTATTGTTATCGTGCTTGTTGTGCTTGCTGGGCTTGTGTGGCTATTCCTGAAACTCAAAAAGATGTACTAATGGCACACGAAACCAAGACCGTAACACTCACTATCAAATCAGGTCATCTCGTAAAGGCTGAAAGTGAAAGAGATGAGATATTAACAGCAGCCGAGATAGATGAGGTGATTGAATACCTGAAGGATAAGAAGTTGAGATTGAATAAAGAGAACTGATATGGCACCTGACCAAAATTGCATCGACTTCATTAAGAGCCGTGAAGGCTTTAAGAACCTGGCATATAAAGATAGTGCTGGCATTTGGACGATCGGCTACGGGTCGATAGTGTACGAAACGGGCCGAAAGGTAATGAAGGGCGATAATATCACTATTGAACGTGCCGAGGCTCTATTGCGTAAGGATGTAGAAATGAGGGCAGCCCGTATAGAACCTATGCTACGTGGCGTAGTTCTTACACAGAACCAATTTAACGCATTGCTTTCGTTTGCTTACAATGTAGGCATAGGCGCTTTGGAAGATTCAACCCTGCTTAAAAGAGTGAAGGCAAACCCGAATGACCCGACTATAAAGGACGCATTCATGATGTGGAATAAGGTACATAAAGACGGTAAAATGGTGGCGGTTGAAGGTCTTACTAATAGGCGCAAGGCTGAAGCTGATTTATACTTTTCATAATGTTCAGACCTAGACTAACAGAAACGGAGTACAATGCGTGGCAGAATAAGCGCCTGTGGGATAAGAAGCTATTCAAGCTGCTTATATTTTCCGACTGTCATGGTTGGTTAGCTGATTTACCGTCTTTGAAGTGTATAAACAGCGTATTGAAGGCGGAGCGATTTGATGAGGTTTGCGTGAACGGCGATTGCGTTGACATGCCATACCTAAGCCGCCACACATCTAAACTGTACGAGGATGGGGTATTAGCTGGATATAGTGAGGTAAAAGAAATCGAATATACTAGGGAGCAAATATTAAAACCCCTACGCCTAAGCACGGACGGGAAAATAAGGATAAGGCTCGGCAACCATTGCGAACGCATAACAAAACCCTACAACCTTAGCCAATCGCAGCTTGCAAATCTTGCCGTCCTGTACAAGCAATACGAAACTACGCACCTTGGGACTATGCTGGGCGTGAAGGACACGGACGGCTATATATACGATGAATCGGACGCTTACACCTATTTCGACAAGTTTGACGTAGCACACGGCTTGAGCCTGGCAAAGAACGCAAGCGAAAAGAATATACAGGAGTACATGAGTAGCGGCAGTACGGGACATTCGCACAGATTGAATAGCAAGTATCTGACCAACAGAAAGGCGCCCTACGTTTGGCTGGAAAGTGGCTGTACACGCATTATCGAACAGGTGGAGTACTTCCCGACAGGAAAGATTGCGGATTGGCAAAATGGTTTTGTAACTGTGGTGTTTTATAAAGAGGGCGATACGATCCGTTTCTATGCTCAACCAACATTAATACTTGAGGGACGCTGCTATTATAATGGCGTGGTTCACGATGGGAATTATAAACAAGATTAAAATATGGCTAATCACGTTTTTGACCTGTGTAGTATCTGCTATAAAGACAAGTATGAAAGAGAATGTACCCACTTCAACAGCGCCACCAATAGATACATTGACGATAGCCGAGCTAATGGAGAAAAAGAAAGCGATGGAGAAGGAACTGGAATTAATAACCCGAATACTGCGGGAGAAGATACTAAAAACCTAACCAATGGCAGATGATGAAGTAAAAGACGATGGTATGGACTTTGAGGTGGCTATTGTTACCGATTCCGAGGCAATAGAGGCCGCTTGCAGGGCTTTAGATACCATTACAGCCTATGAAGTACATGCGGACATACAAATGCTGTCCAAGCCGATGCAAGCCCGGTTAAAGCGTATCAAACGTACTGCAATCACTATTATAGATGACGGGCTGAAAAGTCTGCTCGGATATTATGAAGACAAACCCGATGAAGACGACGACTAAAACTAAGCATATGAAAATATCAACAGCTACTTACATTAGAGTCCAGCTATTTTTAGCAGTGTTGCTTGCTGCTTTATGTGTAGCATCCTGCCAACCCGTCCCGCATTCCCAACCGCCCGAAACGACACTATCCCCTAAAGACAGCCTAATCCTTGCCGTTCTATCAGCCGATACGAACTACTCCGATTGGCTATATAATATCGGTCAGGCTAGCCCCGAAGAGTACCGTGAGGCTTTGACTTATAAAATTCAGGCGATATACGGGCTACCTGATTCGGCTAAGATTGGGGTGATTGTGGGGTATATTAAAGACAGCTTGAAATAAAAAAGCCCCGTGAAGGGCTTTGTATAAAGATTAGTTCCACCTAAACCTGATGCCACAAATTTAACCAACATGACCAACACCACCAAAATTATCATTCTCTTTTTATTCCTATTGCTGACGGGCTGCGTGGCTCAACGTGGGCATGGTCGGCATTTGGGAAGGGTTGAGGAATACTAGTACATAGGCATTGCGATGCCGTCATTTACCTTCTTTGATTTCTTCAACTTCTTTACGGGTTGCAACTCTTTTATTTTGCCCTCAACGTGCATTTTAACGCCTTTCACGCGTAGCCTCATTTCCTCAATATCATCGGCATCAAGCACAATATCAAGACACTCTAAAAGTGATGCTAACGTACCCTCGAAACTTCCTCTAAGCATTGCCATAGTACCCCAAATCTACCACATTCCGCCGTTATAGCCAAATGGGAGGGGTATAGGTGAAATCTATTGAAACGGCTAATTATGGCAAAGCCGATAGAAAAATAATACCGCTAAATATTAGGTGGTATCAATTTATTGTGTACCTTTACATCATCAAAGCAAAACGACATGGCAACTTTCAAAAACATCAACTTCAAAACAAGGAATTACGAATGTACTAACATCGTTTATTGCATTGCTGAAACTGCACCTGATGCCAACTACGCAGAATGTAACGAGGTTGAAATATTACACGATAGGGCACAGCACTTGTTTACACAGAACGGTGTTCAATATTTCGGCTATCTCTAGTGGCTGGGGAAACCGAAATAATATCGAACGGATCAAAATGGTACGGGCAAAACCCCGATACCATTAAAAAGTTGATTGAAGTGTTGGCTGGGCATAAACTAGAGGAAGATTGCTTTAGTAAAACATATTACGAGCATCATGACGCATGGTTAATCAGATGCCCTATAAGTAAAGAAAACAGCGCTTATGTATTTAGGGGTAACTTTGAAGATTTGTCACACGTATTTTACATTGTAACGACAGACAAGGCAACAATCTCAAAGCTAAGAAAAGCGATAACGGCAAACGAAGGGTGGAGTGAATATATCCCAAGGCTCAAGAATAAAATTGTCATAAAAGAGCCGTGTAGATATTTATATAAATAGTGTATAGTTTTACAGCATGGACAAAAACATTAACTGGCTTAAAAAGAATAAGCGGTATCTAAGCATAAAGGCAATAGCGGAGGATTCAGGCATAAGTGTACGGGTCTTGCATGGAACTATCAACGGAGAAGAAGACGGGCACGGCACACCCTTTAAAGTGCCTGAAAAACACACAAAAGCATTGGAGGCGATTATAAAGCAAATAACCACCCTCCCCAAGCAAACAAAAAGGAAATAGAGTATGAAAGACTTAAAGAAAGTAATACGAGATGGCAAAGTCGGAGTGTTATATTCACCCCGTTACGGCGCGGGTTGGTACTCATGGAATACAGAAGTGCCACAATGCCTTTATTCACCTGAAATTATCGCTTTGGTTGAAGCCGATAAAAGGAACGAGATTACTGACGCACTTTGCCAAAAGCTATTCGGTGTTAAATATTTCTGCGCAGGCGGTGCGGAAGACTTAAAAATAGAATGGCTGCCTATTGGAACGCAGTTCAGGGTTGATGAATATGATGGCCTTGAAAGCATACAAACCATGAGCGAATTAAATCTTATAGCTTAACCCCACTCCCATGAGCAAGACAAAAGAGCTAGTAAAGTTTACGGAAACGTTCAGACGCAAAACAAAGAAAAACAACTTTGTGCGCTTCTTTGCAGAAGTGTCAGACGGTGAATTTGCTTGGGCTTATTGGATATGGTGCAACAATGGACTTGTAAACTCTATAACCTGTCGATTTGAAGGCGATATTACTTTTGAAAGGGAAATACAGCCCGCAGATTTGCCGATTGAAGTAGTAAGCAAAATTAAAGAACATGGCATAAAATTTACCCCATAATGGAACAGAGCAAGACAAAAGAGATGACACCGATAGGCACTTTGTTAGAATGGATAGCAAAGGAACAGCAAGAGACGCACACGCAGGGATATGTATCCGCATTGGATGACTTCCACCAACAACTTACCGCCCTGCTCCCAGCCGAAAGGGAATTTGCGGCAGACACATTTAGGGCAGGGTCGCGGCATGAGTTCAACACTAGCCACCCCGACTTCACCACCTTTTACTCACAATACGAAAACGATACACCATGAGCAAAACGCCCATCCAATCCGCAATTACCCTTCTCGAATCAGAACGGATCGAATCGCCTCAAACCGATATGGACAGGCTGAATAATGAGATAATAGGCAGGCTTGTAATAAGGTTGGGTGCGTTGAAGGGGATGGAACGTCATTTTGCGGAGGAATGTTTCGACCAAGGCGGCGACCATTACTTTGACCCGCACAAGTACTACGACTTCGATACATTTTACTCAAAATTTGAAGGATGAGCAAGGAAAAGGATATAGCGCTAGCGAATAGAATACTTAGCGCACAGCTAAATAAAGGTAGGCGCGGCAGGGATAAATCTTTTACCGATAGAAAGTATTTCAACTTATGGAAGCGTGTATATCCCGATACTTACAAGCAGGTTATTCGCGCAATGCTAGAATTTAAACAACATTAACCCCACTAGGCCAAACAATCGAACTATGATAAATCCAAATGAATTAATGATTGGGAACTGGATAGATGCTACGCAACTTGGCGGCTATGCGGAAGTGACCGAAATAAAAGCAGGTAGCGTTAAGGTGAAGGACTTTGATTTTGGCATATTATGTGAGCGCAATAACCCCATCCCGCTCGACCCCGCCATATTGGAGAAGTGCGGATTTGTTAATGGATGGGGAGATGATTGGGGTTGGTTTGAATGCCTTGAAAAAAGAGGATTTCAATTATTTATCGACAAAGACACTAAGGTATGTACGCATGAGTGGGGCAACAATAAGGTTGAGATAAAATACCTGCATACCTTACAAAATTTATACTTTGCCCGTTTTAGCTCACCCCTTAAAATCGAACTATGACCAACACAATACAAACCGATAACGCGCTGATGGTGACGGTGCCGAGTGGAGCGACTTATTTTAGGCTTACAAGGTTCGACACTGCTCTACTTTGCTTTAGAGCGAATGTGCCAATAGGCGAACCAATACCGCTACTGGTAGGCGAATACGAATACGAAATACTTGGGCTGGCAGACCAAATTACGGAGGAACAGGCACGGCTGATAGTAGGCGACTACATAGACTTTATCAAAAAAGAATTTGGGCTTACGTTTACACCCGCCGAAGCTATGGTATCGTTCCTAAAGTCACACAACCTTATTGCATCCACCACACTTGTACTAAAACGTAAATAAAATGGCGGCTCAATTTGTTTGTTATGGCTTGACGGTAGTTGTTGGATTCGCAACTATTTACTTTGCAATAAAAGAAGCTAAAAAACGATAGGGTAACACTATTAAACTTATAACCATGCCTAAACGCGAAGAATTGAAAGAGGTGAAAGATGAAACTTAAGATAATAAAGGTCAAGCCATTAAGTAAGGCTCAAAAAAGAAGAAGGAAGATTGCGGAACTTTATAGCCTATTCGGATGCTTGCCGATTGAATGTAGGCTGTTCATTATGAAAAAATACAAATGCTCAAAGCAGACATTGAGAAAAGACCTAGAAACACTAAGAGCTAGCTTACATTGTCTTACATTGTAAGCGCCCTGCCATACCGCCCACCTAACCCACCCCACCAATCAAATCCAGCAAAGCCGCTACATCATCGCCCTGCAACACATCGCTTTTAATAAACGGTAGCCAGCCAGTCGGGGACGGTACGATTTGACCGACATAGTAGTTATCGATTAGGACATGGTAGGAACCGCCGCCTGTGGGAGTGGAGAC
>OFQX01000384.1_pt1 | contig 13749 bp, 20 predicted proteins | sample 1542951 | NCBI WGS metagenome assembly OFQX01 (sample SAMN07774215, study PRJEB24372) | wastewater metagenome | isolation source: WWTP Novara (Effluent) | place: Italy: Novara | collected 2015-12
TTTTTGCTTCTAATTCTGCGTTTACTTCTAAAATGTCGTTATACCAATATTCCAATCCTTTGTAATCTATATCATCAATAAAAAAAGCATCAATTTCCATTGCTGAAAAATGATGCTCACGAACTACCGTTTTTATTATATTGTCTAAACTTTTTAAGTCTAGATAAAAAAAACCACTATTGCAGACACTACTTCATAATCAGACGTTTCCAAATTTTTAATTAATTCTTTTGGATTGCCTGTAAGCGCTGCTGCATATGCATACAATCTTGCATCAATATCAGATGGCTTAACACCTTGTAAATGCTGATAAACCGACTTCATTTGCAATCTTGGTTTAAACTCTAAAAATTCGGTTTTCTTTTCAGAAGAAATTGGAAAGTTTAAGGTTTGAACCAATGTACAATCTTCTTTCAAAACTAAATTTCCTGTTGATACAGCATCTGCTAAAATATCAATAGAATCTTTATTTGCTTCTCGTTTTCTTGGTGAAACTTTCTTATAGTCTAACCATTTTTCAATTTCTTGCATTGCAAGTTCAATATTAAGTAGTTCGTTCATAATTTATTTTTAACCTGATATTTTTTTAAATTGTCCTCCTTCAATGCGCAACTTAAATGTTGCATCATTAATATCTGCTTCTTTCACATCAACTGGAAAACCTGAACCAGCATAAACAGCACCATTAATAATGGTAAAAGTCCAATCTGCAGGTTTTGGATTTCCTGACATTGCAATCACTTTTTCAAATTCTTGTTTATCATTCTGATCATTTGCAACCATTGATTCAAAGAAACCTAAAGTGCGATTCATTTTACGAATAGGTTTTCCTGATCCATCTACACTAGATTCATCTGAAGCTGTTGTAATACCACCAATAAAATAGGTGCTTTTTTCACCTGCTTTTGGATATACAACACCGCTTCCCAAATCAGGATGGTTGTATGTGATTTCTATGATATCGCCTCCAACTGTCATTTATTTTTATTTTAAATTTGTCCGAAATTAAATCCAGCTTCTGCTGTTGTTGATGCAATTCTTGCTGTTCCACTACGTTTGTAACGCATAAACGTTTCAATTCTATCAGGATTGATAGTGGAAATTCCTACCAAAATTGAATCTTGTGAAAATTTTGCATCAACCACCAAACCTCTATTTACTAAATCAAGGAAGTATTGAAATAATACTTGTTTCCATTGTTTTGGTTTAATTACATTTGATGCAGAAACTACATCAGCATCGTTTGCTAATACATGACCTACAACATTTGTTTGTTCCAATAAATAATAACCGAAACGTACATTTAAATCTAACATCAAGTTTCTGCAATATCTAAATTGCGGAACAGCTTCACCAAGTTTATGGTATGTTGTAACAAAATCAACAACCTGGTATTTTCCACCAATCAGTTCAACAGTAGAACAACCTTTTTTTACAATTGCATCACGTTCTTCATATTCATTCATTAAACCAATATCAGTTGGAACTGGCATATCAGGATAAGATAAACCAGAAACATCTAAATGTGGTGTATCTTGTGATACACGTGCAAATAATGCAACCATATTTGCAGCTGCTTCCATTGGCAAACCTTCACTGTTTGGTGCTGGTGCTACGGCAATGGTTACTTCATTCAATAAAGCATCTGTAATAGAAGATGGATCTTCTAATGTTGAACCACTAATTGCAATAAACGGTTTCATGATAATTCCACGGAAACGACCTGTTGGATTAACAGCATCAGGAATACCATTAAATTGTTGTAATGCAGATATAATTGATGTTTCTAAACCATAAGAATTTAAAACAATTGTATTCCAATCATTTCCAAATTGATTTAAAGCTGTTGTAATACTTGGTGTTCCAGTTCCTGCAGTAACTTCTGTTACTGTATAGGTAATACCTAAAGAATTTCCATTTGTATTAACTGTTGCATTTACAGCTTGTGCTGTTTTACCTTTCCATTTTGTAGTAAAAACTGCATCGTAACCGTTTTCAGAAACTGTAACTGGTGCGTATAAAACACCATTAATTGCTGTTTCAATTTTTGCAGTAATATCATCAGCAACATCACCTTCATTGATAGTAATTGAATAAGAACCACCTTCCAAACCTTCACGGCCAGCCAATACAATTGTATGCGTGCCTGTTGATGTTGCAACACCTGATGGTGTAATTTTAAATACTTTTGCAGTAGCACCAACAGCAGCAGCTTGTGGCATAACAACTGTTGGAATTCCACCAACGTTTGCACCATAGTTACTGCGTAAAATACGCATCATAATATGAATTGGTGAACCAAAACCAAACAATTCACCAGCTTGTTGTGCTGATGTAATTTGTTTTTTTAAATTAGAAGCTATATTTGATTGATTAGCATGGTTTGCTTCACCAATAATAACTATTCTTTGTGGCAGATTTGGTGATACTTCAGAAAAATTACCAGTAGTTAACTTGTAACCTACTATTTTACTGACTCTTTCCGTACCTACTGCATCTGAAATCATACTGATTTATTAAAGTTTAAAAAATTCTTGTTGATATGTCAAAAGTAAAAGAGATTTTAGTAAGTATTTTTTTATGTATCCAATTTGGATACATAAAAATTTAATTGTTTTTACATCTTTTACTTTTGATATATGAGAACTGCTGTATTAATACCTTCGCGTAATGATCGACCTGATTTTTTAGCGAATTGTTTGCGAATGATGCAAGCACAAACAATACAACCAGATCATATTGAAATAGTAGATGATAAACCTTTATCTAATGAAAAAGATATTACCTGGCGCTACAGGATTGGTTATGATAGGTTAAGAAATAAATGTTTTGATGTAATCGCATTGATTGAAAATGATGATTGGTATTCACCAAATTATTTAGAATATATGGTGCAGCAATGGATTGATGCAGGCAAACCAGTTTTATTTGGAACTGATTACACTATCTACTATCATTTAAAAGAACAAGCATATTTCACTATGAATCATGATGATCGTGCAAGTGCAATGAATACGCTTATACGTCCTGATTTTTATTTTAACTGGTGTAAAGATAATGATCCTTATACAGACATACATCTTTGGCATCATGCAGGAACAACGCAAAAAATTATACATCCTGATAAACACTACTCAATTGGAATGAAACACGGAATTGGTTTGTGTGGTGGACGTAATCATATTGATAAATTAGATAGATTTAAAAATAAAGATACTAATAGTTCATTTTTACATAAACATATTGTAGAAATAGCAAATGACATTGATAGTTTTAATTTTTATTCAAACTTTAAATAATGAAAATATCACTTATTCATCCATCGCGTGGCCGTGCGGAAATAGCTTATAAAGCTTTTATGCATTGGCTGTTGTGTTCAACTATGAATTCGCACATCGAACACATACTGTCAATTGATAGCGATGATGAAGATTTAAGTAAATACAAAACACTTTTTCAAAAATCAAAAATTATTATTTCAGAAAATAAGAATTTGGTTGAAGCTACTAATATTGCAGCCAAAGTATGCACTGGTGATATTATTATTTTAATTTCTGATGATATGCTTTGTCCTGATGGTTGGGATTTGTATTTAAAAGAATTTCACCACAACCATAAAAATTATTTACTGAAAACATTTGATGGTGTGCAAAAATGGATCGTTACATTGCCAATTATGGATCGTTTATTTTATGAATCAAATGGCTGTATCTACCATCCAGATTACAAGCATATGTTTTGTGATACAGATTTAACGCATAAAGCAGATTTAGAAAAAAAGTTAATTATTAGAAATGATTTAGAATTTACGCATGCACATTATAGTGTTGGAAAATCTGTTAGAGATGCGATAAATGTAAAAGCTGATGCCACTTTACAGCAAGGTGAAACAATTTATTTAGAACGTTGCCGAAATAAATTTGGCTTAGATAAGCATATCAATCTATTCGATTTGAGTGCTGAAGGTATGCAACATATTAAATGGTTAAATAAAAAATTTCAATGAATTTATCCATTTTAATACCAACTATCAGTAAAAGAAAAGAATTACTGTATTCACTTTTAAGTGAATTTGAAGCACAAATTGGTGGTGATTTACGTATTACTTTTGGTGAAATTAAAAGATACATATTTTCTGATATTGAAATTTTAATTGATAAAGATCAAGATTTGTGTTTAGGTGCCAAAAGAAACAGACTTTTACAAAATGCAAAAGGAAAATACATTTGCTTTTTTGATGATGATGATTTTCCAGCATCTGATTATATAAAAAAACTGCTGGCTGCTTTTGAATCTGATCCTGATTGTGTTTCATTGCGTGGAATTATGACAACCAACGGCCGAAATCCTGAAATATTTGAACATAGTTTGAAGTATTCTGCATGGAAAACAACCGAAAACACAGTGAAATATGAACGTTATCCAAATCATTTAAATTGTATTCGTGCTTCTATAGCAAAACAAATTCCGTTTCCTGATAAAAATTTTGGTGAAGATTTCGACTGGTCCACAAAACTACACGAATCAGGCCTTTTGAAAACAGAATATTATACAGACAAAGTTTTATATCACTATAAATATGTAAGTAATAAATGAAATTAAAACTGCCAACGGTAACATTAATTTGTGTTGATTGCGTAGATGCTGAAGGCGCTGCCAAAGTGCTGGAAATCTGCAAAGATAAAGTTGATTTTGGCGCTGTAAAATTATTGACCAACTTACCAATTGAAAATGAACATCGCATTGAAATAATGCCATTAAATACACTGATTATGTATTCAGTATTTATGCTTACCAAATTGCATGAATACATAGATACACCAAATGTTTTAATTGTACAGCGAGATGGCTGGATTTTAAATCCTGAATCATTTAGAATGGAATGGCTGGAATTAGATTACATCGGTCCGTTATTTATGCAATATGATAAAGTTGGTTCTGGTGGTTTTTCTTTGCGTACAAAACGCATAATGCAATATACAGCTACAATTTTACCTTATTGGAACGGATCTGAAAAAACAGCCAATGAAATACAGAAAACTTTAGGTTATTATGAAGATGGTGTTTTGTGTTTTGATAATAGACTTAATCATTACAAAAAAGCGACACCACAACAAGCATGTGTATTTGCACAAGGTGGAAACCGAAATCCTGAATATTTTATTGAATTGCCATTTGGTTTTCATAGAACCTGGCAAGGAATAAATTTTACAACTGGTGTTGTTGATAGCAGCAATCCAAAAAATGATATTAGAAATAGTTACAAATCAGAATTTAATAAAAAATGATCTACTTAGAAAAAACAGATATTGGCGCCACGCTAACAACCTGGATTTATTGTGCTTTTTGGCAAATGTTTTCTGCTGAACAGCATGGAAAAGATGCATATATAAACTGGCCATCAGGAATGAATCCTTCACGTTGCTTAAAACCTTATGAAGATGATTTAATGTTTGCGCAAAAGCAAAACATGTTTGATTGGTATTTTGTGCAACCAAAAGTAAAAGACATTCCAGAATGTACAGAAGTTTGGACTTGGGAAAACTGGCAGGATCCGTGTGCTGTTCCGTTCATGGCACAACCGTTATCTGTAATAAAAGATTACTACAGAAAACACTTACATTTTAATGATGTAGTGAACGCGCGCGGCAATACTTTGGTTGAAAAATACAACATTGATTTTTCTAAAACAATTGGCATTACTTGGCGCGGAACAGATAATGTAACAGATGGCCGACCACGAATACCTATTGAAAAATATTTTAAATATATCGATCAAGCGCTGGAAGCAATACCAGATGCGCGCATTATGTGTACTGCTGAAGAAGAAACTATTTTGCAGCCGTTGTTAGATCGATATACACAGGCATTTAATATTGATGAATTTCATTCTTCACCGTTTGGCTGTAAGGACAATCCGGAAAGGTTTATTCCAATAAGTGGTTTTGAACGTGGTATGCAACCGGCTTTAATGGTTTGGCTATTTTCTAAATGTGCATGGTACATTAAAAACCGCAGCAGCACCGGTGCCGTAGCCAGCTGGTTATCTACAGGAAAAATTATAAACCTTGGCCATCCTGAAAATTTAGGTTACGATAAAATGGATGATGAAGTTGAAATTGATGGTAAAAGATTTCCAATTTAAAATAATTCAATGCAAACACTAAAACAAATATTTGAAGCTTTACAAACGCAAGGTTTTGAAACTGACAAAGGTTCTGTTCACAGCTACATTGATGTGTATGAAGATATTCTACAACCATACAGAAACACGGCTAAAAATGTGCTGGAAATCGGTGTTTTTAAAGGTAATTCTTTACGTATGTGGCAACAATATTTTTGCGGTAAAGTGTATGGCATTGATTGCGATGAAAAACCACACGATGGAATGGCTGATTTGCGCGAAATGATTGCTTCAGGTGAATTCAATATTGACATTTTCGATGCTGCAAATGCTGATCTGGTAGAATATCATTTTCACAACATGAAATTTGATGTGATTATTGAAGATGCGAATCATTCGCTATCACAACAATTGGAATTGTACAACATCTACAAAAATTATTTAGCACCAGGTGGAATTTATATCATTGAAGATATTGAAAACATTGATGAAAGCTGCCATGCATTTGAAACAATTGATAACAGTAAACAAGTCACCATTTTAGACAGAAGAAACATTCTGAATAGATTTGATGATGTATTAGTCATTATAAAATAAATAACATGTATTCACAAAACAATGAAGAAGAAATCATCTTAAATTACTTCAAAGACAAAACCGCAAAATTTATAGACATTGGTGCTTATGATGTTTTCCGTTTATCTAATACGCGTGCGCTTGTGGAAAAAGGTTGGCAAGGTGTGCTGGTTGAAGCTGATCCAATTAACTATAAAAGTATTGCTGAATTCTACAAAGATGATGCAAATATTAACGTGCTCAATTTTGCCGTTGGAAATTCAAATGAAGATTTAGAATTCTTTTCTTCTGGTGGTGATGCTGTATCAACTTCTGTTCCAGAACATGTAGAAAAATGGAAAGATGCTGGTGTGAAGTTTGAATCTACCATGGTAAAACAAGTACATGTTTCTGATTTTATAGATGCTTTTGGACATGATGTGAAATTTATCAGCATTGATACTGAAGCAACCAACATGACTATTTTTAATGCAGTTCCTGATTGGTTTTGGCAGCAAATTGATATGCTTTGCATTGAACACGATAATTGTATTGTTGAAATTGTAAGCAAACTGGCTCCATTTGGTTTAACAAAAACACTTTTAATTAATGCTGAAAATTTAATTCTTGCAAGATAAAGAAGTGTTATTGCAGCGTATGATTGATAATCTTACAGAACAACGTAAGATATTGATTTCGTTTCATGAAATAACAGTTGAATTAAGCAGTAAAAGGTTCTATTTAGATAAGGTTTCAAAGCTGGATTTTGAATTAGATAGCTACAATTATCAATTATTAAAAGTAAAAAATGAAGTTAGCAGCAATTTATAATGTATTTGATGGTGTGGAATTGCTTCGTGGTTCGATGGAATGCCTGAAAAACGATGTTGATCTTTTTATTATTGTATGTCAAGATTTTTCAAATTTTGGTGAACAATATGATTTTACAAATGATTTTGAATTACCTGATTTTGGATGTAAAATTATATTTTCAAAATTTGAACCTTTTTTAAATAAAGGTGGAACTTATAATGAATCTTTAAAACGTAATATTGGTTTAGAAATTGCCAAAGATGAAAACTGTACGCACTTTCTGCATGTAGATTGTGATGAATATTACCAGGATTTTGCAGATGCAAAAAAACAATATATTGATTCAGGCGCGCGCGGATCTGTTTGTAAAATGTGGACATACTTTAAGAAACCAACATTACGTTTGGAAAATCCTGATAATTATTTTGTGCCGTTTATTCACGAACTAAGAAAAGATACATTTGCAGGTGGTGAACAATATCCATTTTATGTAGATCCTACGCGAAAAATACAAGCTGGATTTATTCCTTATCTTGAAAATGAAGTTGTGCTGTTGGATACATACATGCATCATTTCAGCTGGATCAGGAAAGATATTGAACGCAAGGTGCGAAATTCTTCAGCAAAAAAGAACATTGAACGCAGCCAATTGTTGCATGATTATTACAGTGCTGAAACAAAAGAAGATTATTTCCTTAAAGATTACAATCAAAAACTGGTTGAAGTTGAAAATTTATTTTCGCTTAATATATAAATAGTCTGTAGGTAAAATATTAATTATACGTTTTTCAAGTTCTATTATTTGCATTTGAAATTCGTTAATCTTTTTTAGATGTACTTCTTTACCTGAATTAAAACCAATTGCATATGGTGGTACAGTTATAAATAATATAAACTGTTCACCAATTTGAATTTCAGAAAAAGTTTTTTCAATTTCAATAGATGATTGTACGTTTATGTTCCTTTTATATGATTTAAAAGTAATGTTTTCCATAAGCTTGTTGAAGTTGAAAATTTATTTGGAATTAATCTATAATCGTTTTACCACAACTTAAACAAGTTCCATAAGGTTGTGAAATATATTCACGTTGTATAAATTCATGACTACAAATTTCTTTTTCTATTGAATGAAAATTTAATAATGATGGAAAATTTATTGTTGTTGACATACCAATGCTTTGGGTTTTCTTAGTAAGAATATCCTTTGTAATATTATCTATAAAAAAATTATTTAGTTACAAAAATTTGTTTGCTTTCGAAAGTTCCATCTTCAAAAATGGTTTGTTTGATGAAAAAACCAATTGGTTGTTCCGATAATTGCTGGCCGTTGATGGTAAAATAATTTATTTCTTTTATTTCGCGGCTGGCCGTGTTTTGCCTGATGCCTAAAATTACGGACAAATTAAATACACCATAAAATGTTGTTGGCGCTAAGTTCGCTGTTATTCTAAATGCACGGTTGGTTGGTGCTTGTGGCATATTAAAATGTACAGTTCTTGTTCCGTTGGTATTTTGTGGCAAGTTGAAATAAAACGGATAAAATGCCGTATCAAAGCATTTATACAATGCACCGTTAAAAAAGCCGCTGTTATCCTGGTATTGAATGTAGATTTGTAAGCGATCGGAACCGACATAAGGACCAGCCACAAATTGTACATCTGCAGTTTGCGCGCTGCCTGGCAAAATTGCCACGGTTGAATCAAAAGATGTTGCAGTTAAAGCAAGCTGCAATGAAAATGCCATTGATCTTGTAATGATCAGGCAAATAGTAAGGAATAGATTTTTCATTTTTTATACTTTTTTTGAACAAATTCATTAATTGCAACAGCGTATTCTTGTTTATTTTCCGATGGAACAGGTACTTTTATACGTTCCGTACCACCTTCAAACATTGGTTTTCTGCCACCTTTTCCACCGTTATTTTTGCGGCCATCTTCTTTCATAGTGTAAATATACACAAAATATTTAAAAGTGGTACACTTTTTATTAACTTTTATTTATTTTGTATCACATTTGTAAATTTAAAAAGGTTTTACTTTATACTTTTCATTGCAAAATCGCACCAATCTGACCATGTTCCGTTTTTAATTTTTGTTTCTATACAGAATTTATACACGAAAATATCTTTCACTACATTGGCATAATAACGGCAATCGTACAAGTGATTTTGATGTACATCAGATTTTTTTACCCAACGGTAACAACCTTCTTTATCTATTTTTTTGTGTTCAGCTTCGAAATGCGAAAAATAATTATCGAATAAATACAAACCATTTGCTGGTTGCGGAAAATTCATAAAGCCAGCTGGTTGTACATCAGTTAAAGTTGGATTCCATTTCAATCGCATCATTTCAGCCAGCTTTTCTTTGCAGATATTTACATCAACCAAAAATAAATTTGGATTTTCCAGAGATTTTTTAAACGTTTTAGAATCTCGACTGTAAGCCGTGTATTTATCTGCGCCTTGACCTTTTAAACCACAAACAATCATATTGGTTGTATTAATAAATTGCCATGCATGTGTAGTTTGATAACCAACATCGACACCAGTCATCATAATACGCATGCTTCTGTTGGTATCAGTTAAATATTTTGCACTAATTATTTTTTCCAATTCAGGCCAAACGCTGCGTTGCATACCATGCTGATACGTCCAACGTGCGCGATCTATGCCGTTTTCACCTTCACGTGGAATGAATGTACCAATACTACCATGAGCAACCGAATATGTGGCACCATTTACTGAATATGCCACGATTTCATAATCTAATCGTGCATCATCTAGCTTACCATTTAAATCGCAACCTAAAGTAAGCAACACAATTTTTCCGTTACCATCAGCAATAGATAATTTTTCAGGTATGGTTCCAATATCATAAGAACGTACATTTTTTTGCAGTTCGGTTGCCTTAATTTCTTCTGCAGATATTTCGTAAGGCAAACCCAAACATAAATTCTGGAAAGTTTGGTGTAAATCTTCTTTACGATTGCCATTTGGTGGATTGGCTTCCAGGTATTCACGCACGTAATGTTCCCAATCGTACATGCCTGGTGGTGCATATAGTGCTGAAAGATGGTAAGAATAGTTTCCTTCGCGTTCAGGAATGGCAGTTGGTATCCATTTTCCTGCTAAATTCATTTCGTATTTATGCGATTCTTTGAAGAAATCACCACAACTTTGGCATATATAACCAACACTTTCACGAATTAATTTTCCGTTTTCATCTGTTTTCCATGTAATTCCAGCCATTTCCGTGCTGCCTTCTATCTCAACAGACCATTCCAATGCTATATAAACACCGCAGCATGGACATGGAACATGGTATTTTCGCTGATCACCAAGTAAATAAACATCTTCAATGTTGGATGGCCGCGTTTCTGGTGTGCTGATGTAGTACAGCTTCATTTCATCATAGTAGGCAGCCAAACGCTGTTCAATCATTTTTCTAGTAGATCCTGATTCTTTGGTTTTTCCTTTGGCTGCATCGAAATCATCAATGAATGCAACTTTTACAGAACGTTGGCGCAAAAGTTTATGGTTTCCTGCACTGCCTGATACCAGACTGCCACCTGCAAATTCTTTTTTGGTATTGGTATCACCTGTTTTGGTGTTGCGTGCTCGCGCAACGGTTGGTTTTATCAATGCTCGAATGCCGCAACTGTCTATTAAACCATCTATTTTTGTCATTGCTTCTTCAGATAAATCTGAATGACCTGTTAAGAATAGTATATTGCACGGATTTTCAGCAATGGACCAACCAATTGCCGGTTCAATTACACCTGTGGAAAAACCAACTTGTGCGCCTTTCATCACTGAAATGACACGCGCTGGATGATCGTGCTGCATGCAATCGACAATTTCACGGCAATATGGTGTGAGATTGTATGAAAATGGACCTTTAAATTTAGATTCTGCACTTGACATAACGCGATTCTGCTGCACCCAATCTGATGGTGATATATTGGAAAACTGAATGTTGCAGCTTTCTAAAATATCTGATAGTGATTCATATACTGTGGTTAGTTGCATTGGTTATTTTTTAAAAGTTATATACACTTAACTTTGGTAAAGTAGAAATATTTAGTTTTGGTGCATTTGGTGTTCTAATTGAATTAATAAAATCGATCCACAAAGAATTTGATTGAATGGCAGCTTCTTGTGGTGAAATTTCACCATCAATTAATTGAACACAGATGGATTTGTTTTGATATTCTATTTCACAAAAATCTATTTTGTCATTTCGGTATAGAATACTTTCTTTAATCAAATCAGTAAATATTTTGCTTGAATTTTTATGACCTATATTTTTATCAAAATCAATACTTGCAATATTTTCCATTACAATAAAATTGATACGTTGCACTTCGTTTATTTGTTTTGCTAAACTCATTTGTTTACTTTAATTTATTTTAGTCTATAACAATATTTTCCATCTTGAATTACAAGCTACCTATTTGAATTAAAAAATCTAACTCGATTTTAAGCGACTGCATTGTATGAGAATTATAAAGAATATTAAATAATTCATGTAATGTTTTCGGTTTTGTAAGTGCTTTCTTTATCATATTATTTCCTAAATCCGTAATTAAAAATGTAGTTAAATTCTTCTGTTTCTTCTTGTAAAATTTGAATCTTTGACAATCCTATTTTAGTTCCATTATAATTAACATATCTCCACCCGTTATGCTCTTTAATAGGTAAATCTATCCCACGTGTGGTTACTACCAATTGACGTGTGCTATCGTGCTTAAGTTCATGTAAATAATTGTTATTCATTATATTATATTTAGTTGCGCTTATTTGAGAGTTAGGCGTAATGGCTACAATACTGCTCCATCAGAAACTTTCCCCATTGCAAAGCCATTGCTTCTGCTATTCCTGGAAAGGTTTTTGAACGGTGTTTTTTGTCATTATTAAACATCCAGGCAGGATAACCGTTTACTATTTTTCCTTCACTTACCCAAGTTGTTTCCTTTTCAAAAAGATTAGGTTCTTTAACGTGAATAAGTCCGGGCAAATTCTTTAACCAAAGGCAGGTTTTTTTTCTTGCTTCATCGCCAAAATAATAAGGGTTAATTATTTGATTTGGCTTTCTAAAATGTTTACTCATTATTCCGACAGGGTTTTCAATAGCTATGTGTTTTATATCTGCATTGGCAATTCTCATAAAAAAATCTATTGCTTTTTGTTGTGTTCCGTCTTTCTGTTTTCTTTCAAAATAAGCTGCTCCACTTACTGCTAAATCGGTGCAAGGTGGAAAAGCTATCATAGCATCCCAAGTATGTAATTTTGAAACTCCACAGCAACCATATTTACCAGCACTTTCTTCAAATATGTTTCCACATTTGCACTCATAATATCCGTTTATTACATCAAAAACATTCCCTTTAAAATGCTTTGCGTTTGGATTTCTATTTTCTTGCATATCGCAACTCCAGGCATCAAAGCCCATTTGTTCAAATCTGCTTCTAACTTCATCGCTTTCCTCACAAGCTATTAAAACCCTCATTCTGTTTTCATTCTAATCCACTCACTTTTAAAATATATCCGCTTGCAAAATCTTGACTTCCATTGCGTTGCCTCCGCCCTGAGCATTTGAGTAATAGCGGTTTCTAACAATATCAAAATAGGCGTTCACTTCCCCAGGTCGGCCATTGAGTTTTTGGTTCTTCATCTTCCATACTTTGATAGTCACCTCTCCTGTATACTTCCCGTCTTGCCTATGAGATTGGATAGCGAAAATACAGTCGGACTTATTCCACCACATCGAGCCTCCGAATAATTGGTAAGGGCCGGGGATATTTGTTGCCTCTGTTGTATCTCTTGGGGTTTTGGGGTGTTCAATGCAAAAGAAAATTACCTTTTCATTGTGCGTAAAGTGTACGAATTTATTCAAAACCTCTTTCAACTGCAATGCCATGTTTGGGTTATCGTCATAGTTTGCTAGCGAATTGAACGGGTCCAACACAAATACCTTACATCCGTAGCCTATCTTTAGTTGTTTGAAGTCTTCTATGACCATTTCAGGGGCTGGCATATCCTCGTATTCAACAAAGAATACCCACTCCTGCAACCAGTCTAGGGCTTTGTTATAGCGGTCCTCTGTACAACAATCCTGATAGTGGCGATCGGTGGACTGCCCTAAAAAACAATGGGCCATAGTTGAAATAAAAGATTCTACCGGGTACGATTCGGGAGAATAGAAGCCCACCTTTCGCTTGGCTATCATGGATTGAAGTAACGCTAACTGCATTGT
>OFQX01000385.1_pt1 | contig 13722 bp, 15 predicted proteins | sample 1542951 | NCBI WGS metagenome assembly OFQX01 (sample SAMN07774215, study PRJEB24372) | wastewater metagenome | isolation source: WWTP Novara (Effluent) | place: Italy: Novara | collected 2015-12
GGTTCGCTCGCTTGACATAACTTTACCTGTAACCTGTGAAAAGCACAAGCCCTATTTATGAAAATACAACACATTGTGCCCATTTTTCTTCCTCATAAGATAGGAAACAAGCAGGCGGTGCCCTATAATTATGCTCATGACTTGGAAAGCAAAAGCGACCGACCCCCCGCGACCTCGTGCGCCATATGCTCTCAAAATAGCTTGGGTACTGGCAGGCGTGATGCTCCTGATGGCGGTTGCTCATATGATACGGATCGACAAACTGATCCCTGTCATGTCGCAGGCGCTGCAGGAGCCGGTTGCGACGTGGTTCGTGGCGCTCATCGTGACAGCTGAAGTCTTTGCTGTGCCGTATTTGTTCAGCATGAAACTGAGTCCATTGTTTCGCATCATGAGTGGGACACTGGTCGTGCTCGTGCCTCTGGCGTGGACGTGTGTGACTATCTGGACGCTGGGCGAGGGAACTTCGACCGGACAATTTACCTCGTATATCTCAACACCTGGATCGTGGTGGCTGGTAGTGCTCAATCTTGGTTGGTTGGCCGGCAGTTATTGGGTGTTGTGGCTCTTGAAATATGACGAATCATTCGTCATAGCCCGACCTCGACATACTCAGCCCAGATAGATACAAAAATCGCACCATAAACAGTATGGTACTCATGCCCAAAACGTAGTAGCATCGTAGTATGCCATTTACAGCATTTATGACTCTCCTCGGCGCGCTCACGATGCTGGGGTGCTGGTACTTCATCGGCCAGCGAATCAAACATAGCACAACTGCGGTGAGTAAACAGGTGCGTCTGCTCCATAGCTTCTTCCTGCATTTTGGTATTTTTACTGCGCTTATCTTTTTGCCGCACATACTGCTCAGTCTTGACCCGAGTAAGTTTCCAATTGCGATGGCCTGGGGCTATATCATCGGTCACGTGTTTTTGTATATCGGCCTGATACAGATCCTCCGCATGACGTTTTCGATGGTGCCACGGCTCGTCAATAAAGAGCGCTACGCGATCATCTTTGGGGTGCTCGCGACTGTTTTCATCACGGCTCTCAATATCCAAACTATGGTATTCGGCAGACTTCCAGAGTATGATTTCCAACAACTCGTGACGCTGTTCAACACCGCCCCAGTCGTCGGAGCTGCTATCGGTATCTACGCGATCACTGGCCTCTTGCCAGCGACGATACTGTTGTTCCGCAACGGCTACCGCAATCCTGACGCTCGACTTCGATCATATCTCCTCGGTACTGGGTTTTTGATCATGATGACCGCCGGACCGCTGCACGATGTTGCTCGCACCGGCCAGCTCTATGTGATTGCAGACGTCGTCTCTATCTTTGGGCTACTCTGTATCACTGCGGGAGTTGTCTATCGTCTCGAAGAACGAATCACCACTGTTACTGCGTCTTCGAAATCTATGTAGTACGACTACTTCAGTAGTCAGAAGCTACCCCATGCCTCCAGCTCTGTCTCGGGCTCGGGTGGTTTTAGGCTGAACCTGGGAGATCCGGGCTAGGCTCTAAGGTGATTCGGCAATCAGCCAGAGTTGCTATATGCCTATATATCGTCGACGAGATTGGCGACCTGTGCGTTGACAACTTCACTCTGGTCGCCCTGTAGCTTGCTGTAGGGCGGTATCTCGAGGAAAAAGGTCGAACCCTTGCCTGGTGTGCTCTTGCACCATAGCCTTGCGCCCATGCGCTGCGCTATCTCCATGCACAGATACAAGCCAAGTCCTGTGCCGCCGGTGCTGCGAGTACGAAAATCTTCTACTCGGAAAAACTTGGTGAAGAGCATTTTTTGGTCTTTGGGTGATATGCCCAGGCCTTCGTCGGCAACCGCAAGCACAGCGCCGCCGTTTTTGGCGGGTCGGGCTGAGAGTGTGATCGTTCCTTTGTCGCTGTATTTCAGGGCGTTGGTGAGGAAGTTTTGCAGTATTTCGTGCACATATCGCTCTGTCGAGAGAACCGGCGGCGTGTCTTTGTCGACAGTGGTGACGATACGTATGTTTTTTTGACGAGCTTGATCCTCAAAATCTTTGACGAGATCTTTCAGGATCGCGTCGGCACTGAGCCTGGTCAACTGGATCGGCAGGTTGTCGTTTTGAGCCTCGCTCAGCATGGTGATGTCTTTGACGATGCCGGCCAGGTAGCGAGCGTTGCGGTGTGACTGCTCGAGCAAGTTTTTGGTGTCTTCTGAAAATTGATCTTTGGAAAGAAGTGCGGTTTCGAGTGAGCCCTCGAGGATAGCTAGCGGTGTGCGCAGTTCGTGTGAGGCGACAGATATAAACGCTGAGCGTTGTTCATCGAGGCTGCGCTCTTTGGTGATGTCTTCGCACACAAAGATGTATTCTACCGCTTGCTCGTCAGCGGAATGTACCGGTGTGACGCCGATATCGAGGTCTATACTGCTCCCGTCTTCGAGGAGGATCTGGAGATCTCGCCGGTGTTGGGCACTTGAATTTTCCTTGAGGATGTCGACTGGTTCTGCACTGTGATTTGAGCGGGGGCGCAAGACGATTGTCTTGGCAAACAATTTGCCATGGATATCCTCGCTACTCCCAGTCAAGATATGAGCTGCTTCGTTGTACTCGATAATCTTGCCCCGGTCACTGACGACAAAGATAGCATCACTCAAACTATTGACAAGCGCTATGAGGCGCTGTCGCTCACTGTCGTCCTGATGTTGCTGGCTTAGCAGCGCGAGGCGTTCTTGTTGACCATTGCGGCTCAGTCTTTCGACCCAAGCACCGAGTGCCAGGAGCATAAACAGCAGGATCACGAGCAAACGGATCTGGCTGAATTCTACTTCATCCCAAGGAGAATACTGGCTCACCAGTATCAGCATCACTGCTTGAAGCAGAAACACGATGATAGCGCCGCGCAGACGGAACAAATACGCTGCCCCCATGATGTTAAACGCGAGCAGGGCACAGTACGGCGTATTGACTGTCCCGGCGAGTGCGAGCAGGATGCCCACGAAGATGCTATCAATAACAATGGCGACAAACGCTGAGTTGAAGACGGCTTTCGTCCAGGGGTGTCGCACGTAACTCACTGCATTGTAGAGTGCGATAGCTGCCACGAGCAGGTATACATACGGCGTCTGCGGCAAATCAAACGGAAACGTTGCGAGTACGACGGTCGCGGCGAGCCAGCGCAACAGACGACTTGTCTGTAGAAACGCTTGTTGTGGCGACGTGGGGTTGGGGTTCGTTTTTTGTTTTGTCATGCGATTGGGTGCCGTTTGCTCAATCAGCGCGGGTTAGGCCGTCTTTGTGGTCGATGCTTCACTGTCGCCGAGCACTTTTTTGATCCGTGTCACCACTTCGCTGATAGTGAAGTTCGATTTGATGATGTAGTCGTCTGCACCTAGTTGTCGGGTTCGTTCGACATCTTCTGGCTGGCTCAGCGCCGACATGATGATGATTTTTGCGTGCTTGGTTTCGGCAGTATTACGAAAAAGCTCTATGGCTTCAAACCCGCTGACACGCGGCATCATGAGGTCAAGGATGATCAAATCGGGCATGAATTCTCGAGCAGTCTGCAGCGCAGTCTCGCTATTCTCGCTGTGGATGACATCGTAACCTTCGCTAGAGAGGCGCATTTTGTAGAGATTGGCGAGGTCGTAATCATCGTCAACGATCATGATTCGTAATTTGTTGGTATTTTCACTCATACTGCCAATATATCACATATATACGCGCAAAAACTCTCCTACATGACGCCGAGTGTACGCTCTGTGTCCATCCCTCCCAGCAGATCGCTCTGCTCTGGTAAAATGCCGTCATTGTGGCTATAATTATCACCCGTAGTATTCTGATGGGGATTGGCCAAGTGGTAAGGCACCAGGTTCTGGTCCTGGCATTCGGGGGTTCGAATCCCTCATCCCCAGCCATGATAAAAACACCGGCCTCGTGTCGGTGTTTTTATCATGTTTGTTTATAGTCGGGATTCGAACGGGAACAAAAGTCTTTGTTCCCCGGCACTTTTGGAGATTGATCGACAAAAGCGAATCCCTCATCCCCAGCCATGAAAAAGTCTAACGTCCTTGTGATGTCAGACTTTTTCTTTGTTATCATGAGACCATGAATAAAACAATTTTAATCCTCGATCAGCACGAGATTGACTTGTCTGTGAATATCGAGGAGAGAGAAACGTATTATGTACGCACAGCAGTGCGGGCTGTGCTGAGTGATCAAAACGGGCGAATAGCACTGATGTATGCCAAGCAGCGGGGTTATTACAAACTTCCTGGTGGTGGCGTAGATAAAGATGAAGACCTAATGGATGCCCTCAATAGAGAGTTGCTCGAAGAGACAGGATCCCAGGTGAGAGTTGCTCAAGAACTCGGGCAAGTGCTTGAATGGCGGGATTTTGATAAAATGAAGCAAATCTCGTACGCCTACAAAACATCTCTCATTGGTATACCCGGCACGCCTAGCTTTACGCAGAGCGAAATTGATGAAGGGTTTGAAGTGAGATGGATCGAAAGCATACACGAAGCAATCAGGCTCATTGAACTACAGACAAATCATGAAGATTTGGAGGTAGTTTTCATGTCAAAGCGAGACGCGGCAATACTGCGATCAGCGAAGTAATATAGATTGTTTGCTATGATTTAAGCATGACGTATATTTACTTGCTCGGGGCAGGCCTGCTCGTGAGTGTTGTTCATTGTTATCTCGTTTGGCGCCACCGTGATGATCGTAGGTATTCTCTCAGTGAGCACGCTATGTTGAGCAGAAGTAGCCGTGTCATATATTTCGTCAGCCACTTGGTCTGTGAGGTGCTGTATTTTGCCTTTTCCTACCAGTTCTTCATTATTGAACATGATTTACCAGTAGCTCATTATCTGAACGTTATATTTGTGATTCTTGATTTTGTACAAGCGCTTCTGCCATCAAGAGGCAAGACGAAAAAGGTTCATTTCATATCAGACTATGTTTCTCGGGTATGTTACCTCCTCACAGGCGTGGTCGCGTTAGTGGCACTGCAAATCGCAGAGCCGTATAAGACTCTAGCTACATTGTTTCTCATTCCTATTGTCGGCATGTTTGTATACATGCACATTAACCATTCCAAGCTTTATCCATACCAATTGCTCATTGTGCCCCTCTTTGTGGTGTATATGCTTTTTATCGTCATGGGCGCGAGCAAGTAATGGTTCATATGAATACCTTCGTCATTCTCCTGCGTGGCGTCAATGTTGGCGGCAAGAACAAAGTCCCGATGGCTGAGTTAAGACAATGCCTGGAAGGTCTTGGGTATCAAAAAGTCACGACATATATCGCTAGTGGCAATGCTATGTTAGATGCGGACGAGAGCGCTGCGGTGATTGCAGGCAAGATCGAAAATATACTATCTCACTCGTTCAAACTTGATAGCCCGCGCATCAAAGTATTGGTGCTGACTCATACGCAATTGCAAAATATCGTCAACCACGCGCCGAAAGGCTTTGGCCAGTCGCCGGACACGTATTACTCTGACGTGGTATTCGTCATCGACAAGAAGCCGGCTGATATCATGTTGCAGTTCGAGACCCAACCTGAAGTCGATGCTGTGTGGGAAGGCGGTGGGGTGGTTTACTCCCAGCGGCTCAGTGCCATGCGTACGAAGAGTCGTCTCGGGAGGATTGCCGCCAAGCCAATCTATCTACACCTCACGATACGCAACTGGAACACGGTCACCAAGTTATTGGCACTTGTCGAAAGTCGCAATCCTACGTAAGAGCTTGGCTTATTCCATACTAGGCATGGTCGATGGTTCAGGCTGCCCGGGTATGATGTATTGGTTCGGCCCGAGCTCTTTGACGGGCGACGGTTCTGAAATCTTCACATTGTTGTATTCGTATATTGTTTCGCTCGTATACTCAGGACTTTGAGAAAGATGCCTGCGGATCTTATATTCTTTGTCATCGAACCAGATGAATTCTTTGGCGTCAGCCTGTGAAGGATTGACGATTTCGTACTTGAAACATTGCAGATTGCCACAGGCTTCTCGGCCAAGTTTTTTGTATGTCTTGTCTTCCGAGGGCTTTTTCTCGTCACTCGACGGTTCCACGAAATCTTGTTTGTAGTCTTTGGCGACGTCTTGTTCTGGGTCTTTGACGGTTTGCTTGTACCAGGTATCGCCAGATTTGGTATAGGTCGCTTTGCCGATAGTGATGACTTCGTATGACGTCTCGCCGGTCATCGTTATGTGACTATGCTCGCCATCTACCTCGAAGATAGTTTTGTTGCCATTTTGGGTTGTGATCATGCGGTACTTGACATTAGTTTCCCAGCTGCCGAAGAACTTACAGAGGTCGTCGTCGTTGACTTTATCGCATTCGGCTTTGACGGCTTGCTGACTTGCTTTGTTAAGAGCGGCATTGCCAGATGAGTCTTGGGTCGTGAAGAATCGCCACCCGATGAATCCTATGAGCCCGAGCACGACGACGGCTATTATGATGATTTCGATATGCGCAAAACCGTGGTCGTTACTACGAGATTTTTTCATGGATTCATCCTGCTTATGTTTAGTCTGTTTTCATCTTAGGGTTTAGATCTAAATGGTGTCAAGGCGCAGAGCGCATAGATGCAATAAAAAATAAGACCTCCATTTGCAGAAGGTCTTATCTCTAGGCCGACATCTACCTCAAGCCGAGTTTGGACGAGCAAGCAGGCCAGGCACCCCAGCCCTGACGGGCGAGGACTGATTCGGCACGGGCAATTTGCTCTTCGCGACTAGCGTCACTCGGAAGCCCTGAGCCACCGACGGCACGCCAGGTGCCGAGCGAGAACTGCAAGCCACCGTAGTAACCATTGCCGGTGTTGATCGACCAGTTACCGCCTGATTCGCATATAGCGAGCTGATCCCAGACACTACCGCTTGCAACCGGTGCGGCAGCCGCACGAGGGCTGGTTCGGGCTGGTGCTGCTTGGGCGGCCGGTGCTGATATTGGCGTCGATGCCGCGATAACTGGTGCGGGCAGCGGACGAATCGCCAGTGCTTCGTTGGCAGTCGGTATACGCAGACTATCACCCGGGTGGATAAGGTCTGGATTTTCGATGCTGATATTCGCACTATAGACACGCTCGACGGTCGAGCTGTGTGCCTCAGAGATTGCCGTCAGATTGTCGCCTGACTCGACCGTCACCATGACCGGTGCCGGTGCTGGCTTAGATTTGGTATCGGTGGCTGCATGAGCCACTGGGCTGTTTGTCCCGAGCACAATAGTGCCTAGGACTGCCACTATAAATAGTGCAGCTATACGCATAGTTTGTATTCTCACCTCCTTGTGATCCCCTGAGTGTTATCCAGACTTTATAGGACTCCCACACTTTTCACACCTCCCACCATCCATCTGACTGGCGTCTGTTCGTTTTTCCTGTCTCAAGGTAGCGATAGCTACCCTTCATCAGGACAAAACATCCATACACTCAGCCAGACTGAACGCTGGCAAGGTGCGAAAGTGCGAAAGTCCTATGTATTAATTGATATGGGGTGGATAACAGGGGTCACGATACGTTCCTCTACCCTCACGGTAAAAAACACGCAATATCTAGCATAAGCGTTAATGGTAAATATGTCAACAGTTTATCGAATCCATAGGGGTAAAAAGCAAAAAATGTGGTATCATAGAACACTGAATATATAGCTGAAAGGATTGAAGATGGCTAAGCACAAGAACTGGCACGGTGCCGCACGCAAGCGTTTGCTGAAAAAGCGCGCCAAGGTCGAAGCTCGAAAAGCGAAGTAAAATTGAACCCCTTCATATCTCTATCCAATAGCGAAACCATCAGATTTCGAGCCGAAAAGCCTAAAGGATGAGGAAAGGTAGCCATAGCTACCTTGACGAGTCCTGAAGGCTTTGCAGGCCGGAAGCTGGTGGTTGTAGCTGGATAGGAGATAGGAAATGGGTTCTACGCACCCTCCACGTGAGGGTATTTTTATTTGTCGATTGACGTGTAAACCATACAATAACTATTTCTTGCATTTATGTAAACTAATTCACATACATAGCTGTTAGAACCGACTACAATCTCGTATGAAAGTTCGCGACTCACAAGGTGCGAGCATAAAGGGAGGTTCTGGTATGGGGAGTGTATCTCGAAATTTGCGATCGACCGTGTCACCAACAGTCGCCCTAGGGGCAATTGCTATCTCTCTCTTGGCTGCTGTCATGATCGTGAGATATACCACTGCCGAATCACAAAATAGCGCAGCCAGTTCAACTCTCCAAACCACTATCGAGGCATCTCAGTCAAATAACGCCTCCGTACATCTTGAAAGCAACACGCTCACCGACTCACAAGCGGGCGTCAGTAGCAGTATTTCGACCTCTGCGACCGCTTCTGGGATCCATGCGCCAACTGTTGAGGGCTCCGTGACAGTCAACGGTGAGACATATGCTGTACCCCCAACAGGCGAGCTGAACCAGACAGTTGTGACTGACGACGGTCAAACCTCGATAAACATTTCTTCTCATAGCTCAGGAAGCGGAGACACGGATAGGTCGTCTTCGCGTGTACGTGTATTTTCTCGATCCTCTAATGTGAACCAATCTTCAGAAAGTGTCAGCCAATGACGAAACAGCCGTGACCCATCGACGTCCCGGCTTTTTTCGAGCCTGGACATCGGGTGGTCACCCGAGCGATATCAATAATACTAATTCCAAAGGAGGAAATATGAAAATTGCAAAACAAGTGAGTGCGGCTGCGCTGTCCCTCGGCCTTGTCGTTGGTCTCTCGGGTCTGGCGAGCGGACTAAGTGGTGATATCGACACGACTGGTCCAAAGTCAACGAACAAAATCATTGAAGAGTGGAACAGTAACGTAAAGGTCGACAACCACAACAAAGTTAACGTAGATGTTGATAACGATCAGGATGCCGATAGCGGTGATGCAACCGTGTATGGCAACACGAATGGTGGAAGTGCAACCTCAGGAAGTGCTTCAAACACCAACTCTAGCTCAGTTACTATCAATTTGAGTAACTAAGAGACCAAGATGTAGGGAGGGCTCCACCGCTCGGGGCTCTCCCGTCCATGAATTATCAGCGACTGAAATTGAAAGAGAGGCAGGCCATGAAGACATTTACCGCTATCGCACGCAAATTGACATTATATATAGTATCCGCGATTTTGGTGGGAAGTGTGCCTATGGTGGCACTTGCCGAAGAGGTAGCTCCGGTCGAAGAAGATCCGGGGTATGTGTATGACGCAGCGACTGGGCACTGGAGCTCAAATAAGTATTTGTACGATCCGGTCACTAATACGTATATAGAAAACACCGGCGCAGGATCAACCAATACAGTTGAGGACGGGGCATCTGGCGCTATATCTGACACAGGATCTGAGTCCACAAACCAGATTCAAAATGCCGGCGAAGCTACTATGGACGCCACCGTTACCAATGACACCCAGGTTGACCATAGTGTGTCGGGTGCGTCACTCAGCGGTGATGCCACGGTTCAAAGCAATACAGTTGCCGGTAGCGCGACAAGCGGCGATGCTGCAGCGATCGCTACTATCATGAACAACCTGAACTCATCATCGGTGTTAAGTGGCCAGCCATACACCTTTACGCAAGATGTCTATGGTGATGTCTACGGTGACATCCAGTTGGCGCCCGACCTGCTGAAGGCGATGAGCCAGCAAACCGCGCAGCAACCAGCCAACAGCACGATCAATTACAATGTCCTGAATAATAACACGCTGAATAATACTGTGGATCTGGGTGCGTATTCGGGTGCCGCGTCGGTACTCGACAATACTCGCGCCGGAAGTGCTACCAGCGGCAATGCGACGGCGGTGGCAAATGTCCTCAATATCATTAATTCTGTGATAGCTGCCAACGGATCATTTGTTGGAACAATTAACATCTACGGCAATCTGAATGGTGACATATTGCTCAATCGAGAGGGGTCGCCATCACTTATTACTAGTAACGCTGCGAGCAATCCGCTCACCAGCGGCTCGTTAACGGCGAACAATACCAATCTCACTGAAATAGTTAACAATATCGACCTAAGCGCCTCGACCGGACAAGCCAAGGTAGCCAGTAATACAAATGCAGGGAACGCGACGAGTGGTGATGCAACGACCAACCTTGTGGTGATGAACCTCTTGAACCAGCAGGTGAATGCCAAAAACGCCCTGCTTGTTTTTGTCAACGTGCTCGGTAAATGGGTGGGAATCATCGTTGATGCGCCCACAGGGGCAACTGCAGCAGTGCTTGGTGACGATGTGACAAGTTACTTGATCGCGCAGACTGGCTCTCACAGCAATAATCAAATTACCGACGGGACAACCAATGACACGACGATTAATGCCTCGACTACCAATAAAATTACTAACAATCTCTCGGTCAATGCACACTCGGGCGATGCCATAGTGTCTGGTAATACTAGCGCCGGAAACGCGACGAGCGGTGATGCGACAGCGTCGGCCAATGTGATGAATATGGTGAGTAGTGCGTTTAATCTCTCCGAGTGGTTTGGAGTCCTGTTCATCAACGTGTTCGGGAGCTGGGAGGGCAGCTTTGGGGTAGATACCGAAAATGGTAACAAACCAACGGCCGCGCCGCCTCAGGCCACCCATACCCCTGCGGCGTCAGTGCCAGCACAAGTGTTCCAATTTATAGCCCGTCATATGCCAACTAGTTCTACGACGGGCGGTAGTGGTACTGCTACGGATGAATCGAACCCGCCAGCTCCTACGGCTGTGCTTGCCGCCAGCGACAACTATGTATCGTCTCCTGCTTCACGAGAAGTGTCAAACCAGCCGACTACGATCAGCGTTCCAGCAGTTATCGCCATCCTGACAGGACTACTGCTAGGGGTTGCATTGATAACGCGTCTCATCGGATTTATGCGTCAGCGATTCACGGGTCTTGCCTGATATATGCAGCCGCACTCTCTCAGGTGAGGCTGATATACATCAAGACAAGCGTCAGGACAAATCCACACAAGTAGTTGAGCACCAAAAAGTGTTTCCAGCCCACATTTGCTTTCATCGACTCGCGATCAGACAGGAACAGGTAGGGCACGATGTTGATCACGTAGGCGAGTCCAGTTATGCCGATGAGGTAAACTGGAAAGCCTTGGAATATGATGATCGTGGAAGCACACAAGTAGAGTATCGCAGAGAACCATACTGTGCGGGCTGCACCGAGGAAGGTGGCGATCGACGCGAGCTTGGCGGTGCGATCGGGGATAATATCTTGCACGGCTCCATAGGCATGTGAGGCCATCCCCCACAAAAAGAACGCGATGACATACGGCCAGGCGCTCATCCCGAAACTGACCAGTGTCAGGGCATAGACAAGTGGACCGACGAAATGAATACTGCTCGATATCGAATCGAGCAGCGGTCGCTCTTTGAACCGGAGATATTTCAACGAATAGGCCAGCACAAAAAAGATAAGTCCGATGAAGACGATCCGAGACTCACTGCTACCTTGGGTCAGTAGGAATAACAGAAATGGCAGGCTCAAAGTGATCGACGTGATGATGATTACTGGGTGAAATGATCGCTGTTCGCGCATCCCCTCGATGCCGCCTTTGCGCGGATTTTTAATATCTGATTCATAGTCAAATACGTCATTGATCCCATACATCAACAAATTGTAGGGAGCGAGAAAGTAGAGAGTTCCCACCCAAAACACCACGTCGAGTCCACCGCCCGCCATCACATAGCCGGCCGCAAACGGAAAAGCAGTGTTTGGCCAAGAAATCGGTCGTGAGATCCAAAATAACTTTTTGGTGGTGTGCCAGAGATTCATTTCTTTTCCAGTTTATACCATAACGCCGGGATCATAATCGCCGCTAGGACGGCATAAAAGAAATCCTCGATAGGTGCCGCTCCTATCGTGATACCCAAGATTTTATCGGGACTGTAGTAAAAAAATCCGAGCGAAATCATCAGCGAATCAAAGATGAGCGTCAGTGTGATGAGTGCGACAAACATCAGTCGCCATGGCCGTGATGGCCACCGTGGGATGATCTTCAGCCCGACGATGACGACCAGCATGACGATGAGGTTGAGTATCAGGTAGGTGAACATAGCCGGTGTATCCCTCGGTACAATATAAGCGTGGTGTAGCAAAGTAGCACCAAGAACAAGATCTCTTCGAAAGGGAACTCAGGCAGCACGGTGAACGGCAGCGAATAGGCACTCGTACCGTGCTTGAAAATTCCCAAGGCAATACCACCTATATCCCATGCGATAAATACGAGTGTCCCATACAGGACGGTCAGCACCGCTCGTCGTTTGTCGTTCCAGAGTGCGAGCCTATATCGCCAATCGAGGACGGCGAGGCCAGAGAGAGAAAGCACGAGAGCGAGCGCATAGGTCAAATTCATACTGAGTGCTCTTTTTTGATTCTCTGATAGACGAGTTCCGCACCGATGAGACACATGGGGAGCCCAATACCCGGCAGTGTATTGGCGCCGACGTAGTAAAGAGTATCAAGTTTTTTACTTTTGTTTTTGGTTCTGAAAAATGCACTCTGTGTCAGTCGGTGTGAAACGCCCAGCATCGATGACTGCCAGGCATGAAAATCACGCGAAAAATCACTGGGCGCATAGACGGCTTCCGTGACGACCTGCTGGGTGAGGTCGACGCCGGTCATATGTTTGATCTGAGCGAGGTACTTGTCTTTGAGACCTGGGAGATCAGCGTCTGTGATGGTATTGCCGGCCGGAAGCGGGATGAGTACAAAGATATTTTCGTGTCCGGCAGGCGCCACACCCGGATCGGTTTCGGACGCTTTGCACAGGTAGATTGAGGCTTTGTCAGGTGGTTGTTTGTCGTCATATATGGCCGAGAAATTTTCGCGCCAGTCATCGACGAACAGCAAGTTGTGATGGGTGAGCTGGGGTAATTTTCCTTTGACACCGATATAGAGTAGCAGCGCGCTGGGGCTGGCTTCTTTGTTACGCCAGTACGATTCTGGATATGAGCGATGGGCGGGGTCGATCAGTGCTGTTTCGGTGAAATGCAAGTCGGCGTTTGATATAACGATATCGGCACTGACGGTTTCTCCGGACGCCAGTGTGACCCCGCTCGTTTTTTTGCCCGTCGTGTTGATGTGTGTGACCGGCGTGTTCAGATGGTACTGGACACCGTGACGTTTGCCGATACTCACCAGGCTCTCGATCACACGGTAGATCCCACCATCGGGGTAGAACACTCCCTCTTTGAAATCGAGCGCGCTCATCAAACTGTAGATAGCCGGAGCCTTGAACGGCGAGGTTCCCAAAAATACCATCGGGTATTCGAGTATCTGCTGGAGCCGGCGATCCTTGACGAAATGTGAGACGTATCGGTGCAGAGGAGTGAGGGCAAGCTTGAGCATGGCGGGCACATGCCGCAGTAGTCGGCTGTTGAGGATGTCACCAAGTGAGGAAAAATTCGAGTAGAGAAAATGAGTGATTGACAGACGATAGATCGTATTGCTTTTCTCGACATATTGTTTGAGCATCGTGCCGGCACCGGGCTCGATGGATTCAAATGTCGCACTGTCTTGCTCGGTATCACTGGTGATAGTGATCGGTGCGTCATGTTCAAAAAATACTTTGTATGCCGGCGAGAGTCGAGTCAGCGTGAGCTCGTCGTCGATAGACAGTCCGAAAAGCTCGTAATACCGTCGAAACACATCGGGCATCAGATACCAAGATGGCCCGGTATCAAATCTAAACCCGTCTTGTTTTCGTATGCCGGCGCGCCCACCTAGA
>OFQX01000386.1_pt1 | contig 13708 bp, 13 predicted proteins | sample 1542951 | NCBI WGS metagenome assembly OFQX01 (sample SAMN07774215, study PRJEB24372) | wastewater metagenome | isolation source: WWTP Novara (Effluent) | place: Italy: Novara | collected 2015-12
GGGCATCGAAGCACAAAAGCTGAATCCACTACCCAACTCAAAAAGAAAGCTATTGAAGTTTTCAACGCTTGGATAAGGGAACGGGACAAAGAAAAGCCATGAGAAGTGCGGTTAAAACGTCCACACTTTTCAGCAATGTGAAACAATTTTTCGCTTTTTGTGGAATATTTACTACTTTTGACGTATAAACACAAATTATGAAGCCAATTATCGCAATTTTATCAGCACTGCTTTTAATGGGTAGTTGCTCAAAAGAAACTAACTGCAACTCGAATAACGGAACGGTTGAGATTTACACCGATAAATACGGTGGATGTTCTATATCTGGAGCGGATGGACGTTTCGACTTAATGTTAAACGCTAAGTCTAAAACCGTAATCGAAAAGCCAACGGGGAAGTATTATATCGCTTATTACAACAACACATCGGTGTTAAAAAAAGATTCGTTTGATGTAAAGGCTTGTGAAACTGTTAAATTGAGTTACTAATTTAGATTCATTCTAAAGTAGAATAAAAATAGTATATGCCATTTGAGAAAGGACAGCAAAAAAAAGGGGGCAGAGTAGCAGGTACTCAAAACAAATTGACTAAAACGGTAAAAGAAACTGTTTTGGATGTATTTAACCGTTTGCAAGATGACCCAATAAATAATTTAGAGGCATGGGCTAAAAACGAACCTGCTGAGTTCTACAAAATTGCATCTAAATTGATTCCGTCGGAGGTGAACGCAAATGTCGAAGTGATTGCACCAGTACTACCTCCGTTTATGAAAACGAATGAAAGCCAATCCTAATTTTGACTACTTACACGAAAAGCTACCAAGTCAACGGATAACACTTTTGCAAGGTGGCACGAGGTCTGGAAAGACATACGCAACTGTTTATTTCTTAATAGATTACTGCTTAATGTATAGTGGCATGGAGATAGATATTTGCCGTGACACTTTCACAGCTTTGAAGGCTACTGCGTGGAAAGACTTTAAAGATGTCCTAATCAGTTGTAACCTTTACAATGATAAAAACCATAACAAAACAGACCATAGCTATTTACTAAATGGCAATACCATAAACTACTACGGTGCAGATACGCCAGATAAGATTCACGGTAGGTCAAGAGATATACTATGGATTAACGAGGCTCACCAGTTTCCACAAGAAACAATAGACCAGCTATTCCCTAGAACACGTTACAAGATTATAGCCGACTATAACCCAGCATTAGGTTTGGAACATTGGCTAGACCCGTATATTGAAAAGTACCCACCATTAATTACAACATATAAAGACAATCCATTTTTAACTACTGATCAAGTCGAAGACATTGAAAGCCGAAAGAGCAACAATTACTGGTGGAAGATTTACGGTAGTGGTGAACGTGCTGATAGGGAGGGGGCTATCTTTACCAACTTCGAAATAGGCAACTTCGACACGTCTTTGCCTTATGCTTACGGTCAAGATTACGGGTTTACCATTGACCCTACAACACTTGTCAAGGTAGCGGTAGATGAAAAGAAAAAGATTATCTATTGTGACGAACAACTTTATTCAACGCAAGGGATGGGTGTTGATTCCATATTCAATACCAACTTAAACCTAATCCATAAGAAAAACGATTTGATAATAGCCGATAGTGCTGAACCTCGTTTGATTGACGATTTGAAACGCAAAGGATTAAACATACAAGGTTGCGTTAAAGGTCAAGGTTCAGTTAGTTCTGGTATATCTAGGATGCAAGATTACAAGATAGTTATAACACCAAACTCTTTTAACATTCGTAAAGAGTTATCTAATTACGTTTGGAACGATAAAAAGGCAGGTATTCCAGTAGATGCCTTTAACCACTGTTTTATCGGTAATACACTAATTACTACTAAAAAAGGTTTAGTAAGAATTGACGAAATAGAAGTAGGTGAATTAGTTTTAACTACAAATGGATATAAAAAGGTTTTAAAAGTGTTTAATAATGGAGTACAACAAGTTAATAACTATTTGATACATTCAGATATTAATTCATTATCTTTAACAGCTACAAAAAGTCACTTAGTTAAAACTGATAAAGTATGGATGGAAATATCAAAATTACAATCGGGGCAAATGGTTTACCTACACAAGAATTTAAAGGGAAACAATACTTTCTTTACCCAAAAGAAAGATATTTTTCAAGGGGTAATAAACGAATGCATACTACAGTGTATAAATTTTATTATGGAGATATTCCAAAAAACTATCATGTACATCATTCAGACGGTAACACGTGGAATAACGAAATTACAAACTTACAACTTGTTCAAAAAAATAAGCATTTACAAGAACACGGCAAAGAACGTTTTAATAAAAATAAAGAATGGTTTAAAGATTTTCACGCAAAAGGCATTGAAAAAGCTACCCAATGGCATAAGTCAAAAGAAGGTATTGAATGGCACTCTGAACAGCAAAAAGAAAACTGGAAATCAAAACAATGGCATATTAAAATATGTTCTATTTGTAATAAAGAATACAAGACACCATTCCCAGAAAGAAGTAAATACTGCCATCAAAATTGCAAGGCTAAAGCACTTAGAAGTAGGAGAAAGCAGGATGGAAAAAGTTTATGATATTATGGTAGAAGATAATCATGAATATTTTGCAAATGGTTTATTAGTACATAATTGTATCGATGCGATACGTTACGCTTTTGATTATCTTGCACGTCCGAAACATTCAACAGTACTAAAGAAAAACTCACTAATATGATAACTGCTAAATTCAACGGTGTAGATGTTAATATTCCAACTTCATGGTCGGACGTACCGTATAAAAATTACATATCGTACACTAAAACAGACAATCAAATAGAGCAGGTTAGCTGTTTAATCGGTATCGAAAAGGATAAACTAGAAAAGCTAAATAGCGAAAGTTTAGGGGCGATACTAATGGCAATGTCATTCACCACCGAAGAACCTAGCGCATACATGGCTGAGTTAAACAGCACCGATGTAGGTCGGGAAAGCTACGGTAAAATAGAAATGGCAAAGGCTATTTTGCTAGGGAACGAAAAGCCTATTGACGCTGTGCTACCTATACTAAAATTATACACTGGAATTGATTATGCAGATATGCCAACAGATATTGTCCATCCATTGGGCGCTTTTTTTTTGCTCAGTTGCATAGCTTTTTCGAACGGTACAAGCGATTAAATGATTACAAACCTAGTGCAGTTGAACAGTTGGCAAACGTTGATAGGTTTAAAGCGTTTGGTGCTAAAATGACTATCAAAGCCATTGGAGAAAAGTATAATAAAACCATGTCGGAGGTTTTGCAGTTACAAGCCGAGGAGGTTTACGAAGTATTGCTAATGGACTTCGAGCAGTCAATGTATCAACGGGACTTGGAAAATGCATACAAGCAACTAAATAAATAGGGCTAACTAGACCTAAAGGCAAAAATATTATGCAATTTTGCCACTATGTATATAGACTTCATAAATACATTTAAGTCCATTGCGGATGAAATTAACCCAGACGGAACATTTTACCACGGTAGAGTATCGGATGCTAACCTAGCAATAGATAAGTTACCGTTGCCACAAATCCACGTTTATCCTTTTAAAGTTGCACCCATAAATAAGACTTATGGCTTGGATAATGCACCGAATATATTATTGGCTTTTATATTTCAAGATTCACCGAATAGTAACGATACTGAAAGGGATGCTATTATAAACGAAGCTGATACTATGCAACGGGCTTTTCGTTCTAAGTTGGATGAACTTGATTTAGATTACACCAATTACGAAGCTGAGCCGTTCTTTAAACAGTTTAGCGGAGTTACAAGCGGAATGTTTGTACGTTTTAACATGACATTAAAAGTAACAGCGTGTTGATTGTTGACGACATATTGAAGCGATGGGGTATATCTTTGACTGAGCAACTCGTTAATGACATTAAAACTAAAATGATTCAAAGACGGGGTGTTAACGGTTCATTTGCTTCACCCGTTAATGCAAGTGGAGCATTAGCGGATTCGATTAAATATACCATTGACGGATACCGATTAAAGGTACAAGGGAATGATTACATATACTATTTGCAGTATGGAAGAAAGCCCGGGGGTCGACCTCCGATAAAAGCAATTCGCCAATGGATAGATGACAAAGGTATAACGCCAGAGAAAGGCAGTAAAGATTCTTTGGCGTGGGCTATTGCAAAAAAGATTGAGCAAGAAGGTACAACTATTTACAAGGCTGGAGGTAGTGATTTAGTGAGTGGAATATTTAACGAGGCTTTGCAAAATTCAATAGAGCAAGACTTTGCCAACTTGATAGCTAGTGAAATCAGTAGTGAAATATTAAAAATAGCAGCGTGATTAGTAAAACATACATACCAGTATCAGTACCACCTAAATGGAGTAGCGTACACCAGCCTATACGGTTTGTTTACGATATGCCGACAGAGGAGTGTATATTGTATAATCATGCAACAGAAGGCTATTTATCGGTGTGGAGTGGGTTATTTATGGACTTAGACATACCTTTGACCATTGGCGGTTTGGTATTTATTACAAGCGGAACGTATCAAGGCTACCACGTAGTTAAAAAGATACTAGGTTATGGTTACAGTGGACTTATTAAAACGAGCGTTCAATTTCAAACTGAAACGCTTTACTCTACGTCAACGGGCGGTACGGTGTTCGATGTTAAACTAGCAACGCCTCCAGTATGGAATGTGTATGCAGGTTATCAAGATAGTGAAATCAGTTCACCTAATCCATTTCCATATACGAAGGTTTCAGAAATACAGCCAGAAGGTAATGGAGAAGGCTTAATTGAGTTTAATTGTAGCGGATACGTTCAAAGCGCAATGAATGAGTTAAGCCCACCGACTGAGGGTACAACGGGAATGAGTATAGACTATTCACTTTTTATGCCATATCGGATATGTACACCAGTTTCATTTGATGCTATTTACTTTTCGTTGAATAGTGGAATAGACACCGATATATTAAACCGTGAATATGTGGGAGTTGATAAGCCTTTAAATTCATTGCCTATTGAATTTGGATGCGGTACAACGTGGTTAAGCTACATTGAAGACGAACAAATTGTAACATACAGAACAACAAACTAATATTATGGCAATCAAATCAAAAGGAACTTTAAAAGAGGGATTTAATACTGACTTTGCAAACGGATCAGCATACAATGCGGAAACGCTACGCAATGCGCTTCGTGATATTGTAGATTCGTACAAAGACGAAGTTCAAACATTAACACAATCCGAAATAGATGCAATCGTTTCGCCACAAGTTAAACAGCTTGTTTATAACAGCGATTTGGGTGAGTTGCAAGTCTATTTAGGTGGTTGGGCTACTATCTTGACTGCTAAGACGGCAACACGAACAGACGAACTTTATTACACTTTCTCGGTTACATTCGATGGAGAAACGGGGACGGGTGCTGAGGGTGCAATAATTTTGCCTCAAATGTTTGTACCTAGTTCGTTTGTTTGCTATCAAACTATTTGGAGCGCAACGGGAATGGGTTTAGGTTCTGATGTTATCGCATTTGGTGTTGCTACCGATGCTGTAAACAATATTTTCAGTAAAGATTTAGATACGATTGACGAGGAAGCTACTAAGGTAGATACACCAACGGGCAACCTAACCAAAACAACTATGCAACGGTTAATAGTTGGTAGCGTTGCTGGTGGGGACGTAACACAAGGTACTTTAACAATAACAGCTAAATTCATTCGAGTGTGAGGATAGTTTATAAAGTCTATAATGTTTGTGACAGCGATAGTGCTGTATTTCAATACTTTGACGATAACGTAAAGAACTTTACTGTTTTATCGGTTAATGGCTTATGGACTGCGCCTGATACTTATGATTCAACTCCTAGTTGGTTTACTGCCTATAACGATGGCTCTGGCAATTATAGCAGTTGGTTATTTGTACCTTCGGCCGTACCGACTGGAAGTTTCCCTATATCGTATAGCGGAACGGACGGAAACGAGTATTTAATTGTAATCAATAAAATAGCAACGTGTACCGACTATTCATTTGCGAATAAGTGTTGCAATTCAACAAATATTGTTTGGGTTAATACTTTAGGTGGTTACGAAAACTATATTTTCGGTGGCATAAGAAAGGTTTTAGAGTTAAACGAGGGGGACAGCGACACGTTCAAAACGCAAGATTTAACCCTAAAAAACTCACAGCTACAAAACATTTACGACACGGTTATTGTGAACACGGGGAAGATACCTTTAAGCCATTTAACGAAACTTAAAAGCCTACGCAATTCAATACAAGCATGGTACTATAACGAAAGTTTGCCGTCTTATTATGAGTGGGCTAACCGATTCACACCGATTATTTTAGACCGTGAAGGAATGATTTTAAGCGATACAAAAGAAAAGATTATTGAAAGGTCGGTAAGGTTTAGAATAGCTAAAGAAATTAATATCCAAAGTCAATGATAAGGCTAGTAATCAATGGGCGTGATGCAGACGTGCTACAAACGGAAACGATTGTAGGTGAATATGCTATTGCGCCTATTGGTGATATTTCAAAACGTGTCGGGGCTAGGTCAATACAGTTTAAACTACCAAAGACTTCAAACAATAAAGCCATCTTTGAGAGTAGTGAGATAGCAACTTCGACATCTAAAATACCTTACCGAAACTTACCATGCAGGATATACGTTGATGGCGTTGATATGAATATGCAGTTTTGCATACTCGAAAGCGTTGACGATAATTACAACATTCGTATGTACGGGGGAAATAGTGTTTTATTCGATTGGTTAAAGGATAGGAAGTTAGCTGATTTGAATTTAAGGCATTTGAACCACCATTGGGACGTTGACCATATCGCAGTAAGTAAAGCTAAAGACTACCCTTTAAAATATGCAGTAATTGACTTTAATAGTGATTCTCCAAATAGCGCAATAGATGAAACGAATGACCGTGAATGGATGGGTACAATGTTACCATGTATCTACGAACATTATCTAATTGAAAAGTGTATTAATGAAGCTGGATACACGCTAAATAACGAAACGGAAAATTCATTGATGTTTATTGATAACATACCATCCGTTCCGCTTGGTAGCAAAAAATATGAACGTGATTTTGATTTTGATAGGCTTATAGGGAAATTTCAGTTAGTTGGTTTTGCTGGCGGGACTGGTGGTACATATTGGGATTCAATAGCTATACTAAGCCAAAACCAAGTTTATTGGCAACAGTTTTTTATATCTAATACCAACTTTGATGGTGCATGGTGTTTGCCAGATGCGGTTAAGTTAAAAATAAGATTAGTTGCTCAGTTTCTAAATGGAGTAGCGGACGAAACTATTGAAATAGATTTATATTCCACATTCAATGGTTCATATAGTTTGGTAACTACATATAGCGTATTCGTTCCAGTCGCAGGGCAATTAGTAGATGAAACTATTGAGATAGACTGTAAATACCCAGATATAGGAGGCGGTTTTATAAGATTTGGATATATTGGAAGGTCAATGAGTGGCTCAAATGTTTATTGTTTTGACGGTACACTTGAAATATTGGAAGCCACTAAACTAGAAGATGAAAACGAATCAATATTTAAACCTATTGGATATAGAAAGCCATTAGTTGTTGGAATTTATGATTATGTTTCAGTTGCTAATAATTTGCCAGACTTTACACAAGCTGAGTTTATTAAGCAATATATGCTTAGAACAAACTCTATTTGTACAATAGATGAACGAAATAAAGTATTTTCCATTGTCCCGTACAAAAAATTAAAGGATAATATAGGTCTTGCAATAGATTTGAGTGGCAAAGTAGATTTTACAAACAAGCCAAAAGTAGAGTTTGACCTAAACTATGCACAAAGGAACTATTTAAAGTATAAAGATGATACTAAAGTTGTAAAGCCAAATGGAACGGATAAGACTTTTATTATTGATGACAACACACTAGAATACGAAAAGACAATTATACAGTTATCATATTCGGCTTGTGAAACGGTAAAAAGAGTTAATAGAAATATTGCAAATATAAAGGTGTTTGAATCATTAGAATTTAAAGACCCATCAACACCTCGAATAGTATTAATTCGCTTTGAAGACTTTAGTTTTATTTATAGGCAAAATGTTTCAGATAATACGGATGCGGTAACGCTATTAACAGACGTTCCCATAGGCTTCTTCATCGACACCACGCAAGAATACTCAAACGGTTTTGATAACGATTTATTCAATCAATTCTTTTTATTTATTACTGGAGTTATTGATTACGCCAAAGTAATCGAGTGTGAAATGCGATTAACTACTTTAGATATAGCCAACTTTGACCCGTTAAAGCCGGTATACATTCGTGAATTTGATGCACATTTTTATGTGAACAAAATAAAATTTGAATACACCTCGAGAAAATCGAGCGTTGTTGAACTTATAAAACTTCTTTAATGGCAACAGTAGTGGATATATTTGAGATAAACGTGCAACCGATTGCGGATCAGTTGAAGTCATTGAGCGAAAGTATCAATGCTACTAAAGACACGTTAAAGAAATTAAAGGATGAGAACAAAGAAAATACCGAAGAAAGTATTGCGGTTACGGCTGCGTTAAAGTCACAGCAAAAAGAATATCGTTCACTAGAAACTGTGCTAGTAAATCAGTCCGCAGCGATAAAAGAAGTTGCAAAAGCACAAGCGCAAGAAATCGATATACGAAAAATAGAAAGTAACTCAATAGAAACTAACCGAAAGCTGTATAACTCTTTGTATGGTGAATACGTGCGAATGAGTGCTGAGCAACGGGCAAAGACAATACCTACACTAAAGGCATTGAGTGACGAATTAAAGAAGCAAGAAGGTGCGGTTGGTGATACTAGGCGAAACGTAGGTAACTATGCCGAAGGTTTTAAATCTGCATTAGGTGACTTAAATGCTTTTGGTGTATCTGCTAATACCGTAACAAAAGGATTGGACGCTGCTAAATTAGGTTTTCAATCAGCTGGTGGCGGTGTTAAGGGATTTAGCGCAGCACTAGCAACAACCGGATTACCATTAATTATATTAGCCGTTCAACAATTAATCAACGTATTTCAAGAATTTAAACCGATAGCAGATGCAGTTGAAAATGGTGTACGGGCTTTAAAGGATGCTTTCGGTGCGTTGATTAGCGGAGGTTCGATAAGTGAAGCCGTTAAGCAAGGGCAAGAACTTTTAGAGGTAATGCGTGATTTGGAAGATACGGAAAACGCTTTTGCCATATCATTGGAGAAATCAAAGGTTCAAATTGATAGGTTAGTAATATCATCAAAGGATAGAACTAAAACAGAAAAGGAGCGTATCGCTTTAATTGATGAAGCGAATAAAATTGAAGAGAAAGCATACAAAGAATCAGTTAGCAGAAATGAAGTATTGCTAAAAAAGCAAATAGAGATATTTTCACAAAAGAATAAAATCAATGGTGAAGAACTTGATTTGCTCACTAAAGGTACAAATGCAGAGGCTTTGGCTTTACGCACAAGGCTAGAGCGTTCTAGTAAGTTTAACGAATCGGAATTAAAAACAATCCAAGATGGTTTAAAAAAGCGTGTTGAACTCGAGGGGCAAAGTTTGGTATTACAAGAAAAGCTACAAAATAGACGTAACGCTTTACTAGAATCAATATCTTCTGAGCAAGAAAAGGCTAACGAAAAGGCAAAGGCGCAAGATGAAAAACGTTTAGAGGAACGCAAAAAACATCTTGACGAACTTAAAAAAGCGCAAGAAGCATATAATAAAAACTTCGAAGCGTTAACAGAAGAATTTTATTCAACAGAACGTGAAAAACTTGAAAAGAGTTACGAGAAGAAGTTTGAATCAATCACTGGCAACTCAGCTAAAGAGGTTGCGTTACGAACTGAAATAGAACGTCAAAAACTAGAGGCACTTGCAAAGCTAGAGGAAGAACAGCAAAAGAAACTAGAAGCGCAACGTAAGAAAAATGCAGATGCCGAAAAGGCTATTGAGGCTAAAAAGTTCAATGATAAGATTGAGCAAAACAAACGTAGTTTAGATTTAGAACTTGAAGCCGTTGATTTATCGGTTGGGACTGAGGAAGAAAAAGCGAATAGGAAGCGTGAAATACAATTAAGATATTTGCAAGAACAGTTAGCATTAACTAAAGAGTTTTTAAAAGAAGATACACAAGCAAACATAGATGCAATTACTAAGATTGAGAACGCTATTGCTAAGGCTAGACAAGGGTTGCAAGTTAAAGACGAAAAGGCTACTTTTGGGAGTTCACTAGGTTTATCAAAAGAAGACATAGGCGAAGTTCAACAAGGTTTACAAACCGTTCAAACTGCGGTTAATGCAATCGGTGCTGTATTGTCTGCATCAACTGAGGTTCGTTTAAATGAGATTGAAGCGGAGAAAAACGCAGAGATACAAGCCGTTCAGGAAAGTGGACTATCTAAAGAAAAGAAAGAAGCGCAAATACGTGCCATTGAAAAAAAATATGCTTTAGAAAAATACGAAGCTGAAAAGAAAGCGTTTGAAACTAATAAAGCATTGCAAATCGTAAACGCTGTAATAGCTGGGGCTTTGGGTGTTGTATCAGCTTTTCAACTAGGCCCTATTGCAGGGGCTATTGCTGCTATTGCTATCGCTGCAACAACCGCAGCACAAATAGCCGTAATCGCTTCATCTAAAATGCCGCCACCACCAAAGTTTGCAAAGGGTGTTATCGGTTTAGACGGTGCAGGTAACGGCACAAGTGACAGTATAGACGCTAAGCTAAGCCGTGGTGAATCTGTGATGACTGCAAAGGCTACTGAGCGATTCGCACCAATGCTAGCACAAATGGAATTGGCAGTAGGAAACAAACCTAACTACCAACTAGGAAAACATAAGTTTGCAACGGGTTATATTCCAACTTCGGACGGTGGCTTTTACGCACGTTCAGCATCTGCATCGATGTTGAACAATTCGGAACTTGTGAAAGGTTTTGAAAATGCAGTTAGCCGTATGCCGTCACCAACACTTAACTACAATGAGTTTAGTCAGTTTACGAATAGCGTGGATAAGAGTGTTGCTATTTCTGAGTTGTAGGCTTAGTTTCGTAAAGCGTTATTTCTTTTTTAATCGCATCCCGTATGAAGTCACTTTTGCGGATGCAATTATCGTCAAGTATTTTAAACATCTTGACCTCCCAAAACTTTGATAGAGTAGTCTTGTGCTGTTTAGCTATGTTTTTTCTATCCAATTTTATTGATTTTTATTCCCGAAAACAGAAACTAATATCGGTGCAAAGAATACCAGACGTGCTACTTCTCCCCATTTTAATGGGTTGTAGTGTAACCCAATAAGACAACAAAACACATAACCACCTAAGAATAACGAAACATAGCTTTTAATCAATGGATAATACTTTTTCATGGTTTTAATTTAGTTAGCCCTATTTAGGGCAAATCAACAATGCAAAGCAAATATAGTATTTTCTTTGTAATGTGAATAAAGGAAAAATATTTATCGAAGGTGTTATTGGACGTGACTACACTCCAGCAATGCTAGACGCTCAAATTGATAATTTGGGTGACATCGATGTTTTGGACGTTTACATAAATAGCGGTGGAGGTTATACTGTTGACGGTTACGGAATACATGACCGATTAGCTTCATTGCCTTATACAGTTAACACGATTGCCAATGGAATGGTAGCGAGTATCGCAACGGTTATTTTTCAAGCACCTAAAACGCAAAACAAAGGGGGCAAGCGAATGCTGTATAAAAACAGTGAGCCGTTTATACATAACCCACATTGGCAACCAGACGAAAACTCTAACCCTATTGAAAGCAAAGACGCTAGAGAGTTGTTTGATAGTTTGGTAAAAGAAGAATCTAAATTGAATAGCTTTTATTCATCTGTTACTAGCATCGAATCAGATAAGATTCAGTCAATAATGAACGATGCAAAAACGTTGACGCCACAAGATTTTATAGAACTTGGTTTTGCAGATGAAATAATTGCAACAAATATCCAAGCGTTCACAAAATACAGATTAGTAGCATACATTAACAATAACAATAAACAAACAGAAATGGATAACAAGGAACTAAAGGACGAATTAGGAGGCATTAAAGGTCTTGTAAACAAGATTTATAACGCTCTAAAGTTTAAAAACGCTTACACCGAAACATTGGACGGTATGAAAATTTACTTCGATGGTACTGTGGTGACGAAAGACACGCTAGTATTCGAAGACGAAGCAATGACTATTCCATTAAAGGATGGCACATACACTCTCGATTCAATCACTCTTACCGTTGCTGGTGGCATCGTTACAGCCGTTGAAGAAGTTTTGGCAGAACAAACGCCAGACGCTTTAACAGAGGCTAACGCTAAAATAGCAGAACTCGAAGCGCAACTTGCCGAAAAAACTACTTTGGTAGCTGAGAAAGAAACTGTTTTGAATGAAACTAAAGAAGAGTTCCTTGCACTTGCAAAGAAAGTTGAAAAGTTCGAAGCAACGTTTGTAACTGGGCAAAACTTCAAAGCTAATGGTGGACAGTCGCAAGGCAAAGAAGAGCCAACAGCATCAACTGAAACGGCTACACAAACGGCAGCACGTTTAAGAGCAGAGAAAGACGCTAAAAAATAAATTAACAAACTTAAAAAACAATACAAAAAAGATGGCAAACGCAATCACATCACTACCAGCAAACGGTTCTATTCCATACGAAATGTTTTGGAAGCCGTTATTAAATGATCCGAAAATTAACGCTTTGCCGTTTGATATTATTTCGGGCAAAATCGGTAAAGAGCTATATTTCGATACCGAATTTACAGACCACCCAACTATCAAAACAACTTGTGGATGGGATTACAAAAACGGTACGCCAATCACAAAGAAATCTCTTAACCCAGTTGAGTTGGATTTCTCTTTTGAGCAATGTTACACACCGTTTTTAAAATCAATCTTTGGCGATAACTTGCCAGACGGTTGGAGAAAAGGCGAATTAACGCCAGAAATTGTTGACCGTATCGTTACTAAGCAATCAAACGCTTTTAACACGAACTTGCTTTATGCTTTGTTCTTATCGGTATCAACACAATCAAACCCGTGGTTAGCTGGATTTGATGGAGTTTTCGCTAAACTTTTGGAAGGTGTTGCAGATAGTGACGGTACAGTTGACGCTGGAGCGGTTGCTGATTCTGATTTGACACTTGCAAATATTGAAGGGACTTTGTATGACATTTATACAAAACAAAGCAACCTAATGAAAACTTTTGATAACGGTCAAAAGGCATTCATTGTAACTCAATCAGTTTACGAAGCATGGACAAGATTCTTGCAAGTTGGTAACGGTTCAGCGTTCTTGTTGAACAATGCAGATGCACTTAAAAACGGTGTGACTGGTGTTTCTTATCAAGGTATTCCTTTGATTAACGCAAACTACATTGACCGTGGAATTGCATTGTACGATACAACTGGTTCTCCAGCATCTACTGTAAATCCAAACCGTGTTATTTTGACTGTACCTACAAATCACAAAATCATGATTGACGGTAGCGGATTCGAAATGATTGAGCCATGGTACGAAAGAAAAGACGATATGGTTTACTCTCCAGCTTCAGCAATGATTGACTATGTATATGGTTACGGAGAATTGAACGTTATCGCAGGATTCTAAACAAAATTTTGAGAGGGGGAGTCGGTTAGTCGCTCCCCTAATCATAACCCAAT
>OFQX01000387.1_pt1 | contig 13700 bp, 16 predicted proteins | sample 1542951 | NCBI WGS metagenome assembly OFQX01 (sample SAMN07774215, study PRJEB24372) | wastewater metagenome | isolation source: WWTP Novara (Effluent) | place: Italy: Novara | collected 2015-12
TGTGTCGTCCAGCACAGTGATGGTTTCGGCATTGGCAGTGCAGGCCAGCGCCAGCAGCATGGTCGTGAATGTTTGTCGCAGTGCATACATATGTGACGATCACAGCCTATTGCACGATGCCACTGTCTGCCGATACCAGCTCTCAATACCTTCGGCATCCTTTTGGAGTTTGGCGATCTGTGCCAGCTTCTTCTTGCGCAAGGTGTCGGCATCCTTCAGCTCTTTGGCAATTGAAGCCGGTGCCTTGGTCGGTATCACTGGCAGGGGGTTCTTGCCAGCGACAGGTGCAGGCTTGCCGGTTGGCTTTGTTACTCGTAACGGTGCGACCAGGACAGGCTCGGATAGGTTGATGACAGCCTGCACTTTGGCCGCTTGCTCTGGTGTCACCCAGATATGCAGCGCCTGCTTGCCTTCCTCGCGCATACGCGCCCTGAACTCTGCCTGCCGTGTGCTGTTGGTCTTTGCCATGATGGTGGCCTGTTACTCGTAACGGACAGACTCAGCCCAGCTTTTCCAGCAGCATCCTTTCAACAATGTCGGTAGCGGTGCAGTCGTTATCCAGCGCCGCCTGCTTCAGCTTCTTGTGCAGTCCGTGGGTCAGATTGATGGTCAGCCGCCGATAGCCTTCAGGCGCATGGAAAACCCGCTTTGTCTCAGTGGCAGGGGTGCCAGCTTCAGCGAAGGTAATAGCCTGCTCTGATGTCTTGGACAGGGTTGGTTTTGTCAGTGTGGTGGTTTTCTTTGCTGTGCTCATGGTTTTACCTTCAATAGTTTTTTGACTTCCTCGACCAATGATCTGGCCTCGACTTTTGCGCTCTGGTCGGCCAGCTCTGCCACGGTCAACCCTTCACCCAGCGCCTGCATGTAGGTGACCCGCATTCCCAGCGTTGTGGTCAGCGCCGCCAGGCCCAGCTCCTTGGTTGCCAGCTCCGACAACTCTTGCGCCAGCTTGGTGTTTGGCCGGTAGCGCGTCCAGATCATCCGGGCATTGACCGGCTTCACCTGCTTGGCTTCCTCGATCAGCGCCAGCAGGTCACTGGTGGCCCATATCTCGGCCGCTGATGCGCCCACAGGTATCAGGCACAGGTCAGCCAGCACCAGGATGGCCCTTGTCAGCTCTGCAATGCGTGGTGGCCCGTCCAGCACAATGAAGTCGGCATCTTGGTACTGCTCGACCTTGGCGACCAGCTCCCGGTGATTGGTGGCAGTGTCTGCAATCAGGTTGCCAGCCTTGCCTGCCTGTTGACGGACTGCAAACCAGCTCGCGCTTGTGCCTTGTGGCATGTCGCAGTCGATCAGCACGGTCTTGCCCTGTTTGGACAGTTCCCCGGCCAGGTTGGTGGAGACAGTCGATCTCCCGGCCCCGCCCTTCACTTGGATGATGCCGATGGTCTTGGCACTCATGGCCTTTTCCTGTTGACGGTTGTTTGCATTCTGGCTTCCTTGGCTTTCATTCAAATGGCTGTTGGTAGCAGGTGCAAGCCGGTTGGTGGGTAAGTCGTAGACTTATCCCCAATAGGCGTAGCTCTAACTACAGGGTATTGATTACAGGTGAATACAGGCTCTTTATTAGTGGCGTCACAGTTAATGCGTGAACCCGTCACAGTTAATGCGTGGAAAACCTTCATCGGCGTCACAGTTAATGCGTGAACAACTGAGTTATCAACCAGTGTTTTGGGGATAACTTGAACCGCCTTCATGGCTCGCTCTTTCTGGGGATGTGGGTCAGGGATGGCTTGACGATCAAACCGGCATCGGTGGCCTCGACCTGAACCTGCCCATAGACCAGCATCACCTTGCGCAGCTCATTCAAGAATGCTGCCTTGAACTGCCTCAGGACTGCATAGTTGCTGCCAAATTGCAGCGCCAGGGATGACCAAGGGATAACCGTCTGCCGCTTCAGGTAGCTGGCTCGGTAGGTCAACCAGGTGTAAATATCCAGCGCCATCGGCGACTTCTTCAGCATCTTGACCGCTCGCATGTCGATAGGTACAGGGCGGTCGATTACCTCATTGAAGAAGTTTTCGGACAGGGTGACAGTGGACTTCCACAGACCTGCCTGCTCAGGGTGTTTGTTGTCCCACCAGAATTGCGCTCGGTCAGCCACTGCTTGATTGATGACCGCAAACCCTGCGCCCTGTTCATAGACCGCAGTGATTGAACTGGAAAACAGTCGCCGGGATTGATCTTTCAGCCGGGTGATGCTGCCCCACCTGCCGCCTGTTGGCATCATGTCCAGCTCGGCCATGAAACCGCTCAGACTGTCGCCCAGCTCCAGCTCCCGGCTTTTGGTCTTGACTGCCTCAGTGGTCAACCAGGCCAGCAGCAGACGGGGGATAGTGCCATAGGGCAGACCGATGGCGCTCGGTGCCATGATGGACAGGGAGTAATTGCCATTCCTGCGCTCGAACTCGTTACCAGCGACCGCCCGATGTGGCAGTGTGGCCTGCACCATTGCTCTGGCCATGAAACCCAGCGCCCCGGCTTCTTGCGCTTGTTCGTCTTCAATGGCCAGCGCCTGATTTATCAGGGCATCAATGGTTTGTGGTGACAGGTGTTTTGCCATCTTGCGCTTTCGGCTTGTTTGGACTCGGTTTGATTGTATACGCTGATACCTGCATACTTATGCAATCATGCGCTTATGGTTTACCCTTGTGCCTAAACTCCCAGGGTGGTACTGGGTCAGCATCCCGCCATAGTCCCAGCTTCGCCGCTCTGGCCTCGATCTCAGCCGCTGCATAGCTCTGTTGGTCAGTGGGTGACTGCTCCCGCTGATACTGCTTGTAGTGCCATGCCAGGCCGCGCTTGACCTGCACCAGGTTGCAATCCAGACCGGCCAGCAGCACCTTGCCGACCTTGCGCCCGTACTTGTCAACCTTGACCCACTCGACCGCCACAGACTGCCCTGCTACCTGCTCGGCCAGGCTCTGCTTGGAGACATTGCCGAATGCTTGCCGCTTTTCAGGCGCATCAATGCCGGTCAGCCTAATCTTGTGCTGGGTGTGTGTGTCGTCCAGGACTGTGATGGTGTCGCCATCGGCCACATTGATGACCTTTCCCAGCAGGGTATCGGCCTGCACCTGAAACACCAGGCACAGCGCCAGGGCAGTGGCCGCTGATTTGAATTTGATTCTCATGGGGGATTTATTCTGCGCGTGGCAGTGCATGGGGTTTCCCAGCTTTCGACTTAGCCGACATTTTTGCCCCCCTACTGGCAGGATGCGACCAGCTCCCGCGCCTGCCTCAGCTCCTCATTCACCATCTTGGACAAAGCCCTTAACTGCTCTCTGTGACCGCCGCGCCATGCGTTGCTTGCCACTGTGGACTTGCCCTCATTGGTCTTAGGCCCGGTGGACTGCTCCCACGGCCTCCACCCTCTGATTAGCTCTGCCTGTTTTCGCCTGCGCTCCAATGTCCAGCCGTTGACCATGATTAGCCTCCAATAGTTTGTTTGGCGCGGTTTGAATATCTCCCGTGTGCGCGTGTGCCTGCGCGTACTGTTCGGGAATGGCTCCATTGTTCACCTGTTGGTGACCGTTGCTGATGTTGGCCTGCTTCACAAAGGTTGCCGCCTGCTTGGGGTATTTCAGGTCAACCAGCGCCGATATGGTCGCCCTGCTCTGTGCCTGTGCCTTGAGTGCCAGCGTCATGTAAAGCCCGTACTGCTTCAAATACTCTTGGTCTGCCGCCCTCATCGCCAGACTGGTGAACATGGTTTGCAGCGCCGTTGCCTGCCCGACCAGCATTGCCTCCAAGGAGGACAGGTCGCCATCATTCACCTTATTGAACTTGTCCTGCATCTCAGTTAGCAGCTCGCCGATGTCCACATCCTTGCCCAGGAGGTTGCCCTGGTAGGCGTTTACAACCATGACCGAATTAATGGATGCCTTGGTCGCCGCCCTAGCTTTTGCCTGTGCAGGGGTCTCGCCCTGCTTGCCTGCAATGGGCAGGGTCTGCGGGTCGCGTGGTGGTGTGGCCTGTTTGCCAGGTTGCTTAGTGGTGGCAGGTTTTGCCGCCGTTTTTCTCTCAGCCATGTGTAGCTCCTTGAGTGGACTGTTGCAGCGCCTGAACCCGCAGCCAGCTCGCCGCGCCGATGCCCACAGGCTTGCCGACCAGCTCAGTGGCGACCCACTCGCTCCAGGTGCGACCCGTTTTCTCTGCCAGTCGATCAATGGCCAGCCAAAACTCGTTTTCCAGTTTGACCGTCGTTCGATGTGGTGCCGCAATGTGTCTCAGGGCAGGTAGACAGGGATAAGGCAGGGAGGCGGGGGATAAGGGGCAGGGAAGCATGGCAGTATTAACAAGCAAATGGGAGGGTAAAAACAGGGGTTTTCATTGGGGAATGTTGCTCGAATCGGTTTTTATTCTGTACTTCAGGAATGGAGCATCAGGATTGACTTGAATCCGTGATTCCTCCATCGCCAGAAGGTAGCCAGTGGCCTGCAAAACTGCCTTGATGATGTCCGGGACATATAGCTTTCTGGTGGCCACGAAACCATCATGCTGAAGCAGCACCAGGTCATTGGGGTGCATGTCGATGGCGACCATTAGCGCCTTAGCCTCAGCGCCTTGGATGAGGTGGGCAAGTTGTCGCGCTCTTTTGTCGGTGCCACTGATGGCCTTGCCATAGGCGTTGGTCAGGCTTCCATTGGCGGTGCGTGGCCACTTCTTCAGGATGACCGCTCGCGCCCTTGCAACATCTTTCACAATGCCATTGAACGCAGCGACCTTGTACAGCCGCGTGGCCGCCTCCTTGCCGATCTCCTCGGGGATGGCGTTTTCATGCCAGGTTGATGCCCTTGCGCCATACATGACAGCCAGCAGACAGACCTTGGCTTGGTCAACACTGATGCCAGCTTGATCTGCAATCGCTTGCCGGGTTGGCTTCTTGTCGGCCAGGTAGTCGGCAATGGCTTTGCACTCGTAGCCATACTCAGCAGCCATCTGCCTGATGATGTCAAAGTGGCAATTGGAAAAGTCGTATTCCCACAGCCCAGCCAGCGCAGCCTCTTTAATCAGGCTTGAGGAATTTTGCAGGTTCACCCCGTTGGCATACCAGCGACCGCTGGGTGACTCTGTGTATTGTTGGGCAATGTAGCCATGACCCGCCACATCGGTCTTGGCCATCCTTATGACCTGCGAAGTCAGCTCATACAGCCGCTCGATGACAACCAGTGACGGGTACTGTGTAACCAGGTCATGCGGTGCGCGGCCAGCCAGCCACTCTCGTTTGATGCCCGTTAACCACTTGCGAACCCGCCCCAATGTTTCCAGGTCGACGGGTACATGACGCAGCTCCTTAGACCCCTTGGCGGCCCTGCTTATCCGCGTTGCCTTGCCCTTGGTGTCGGTTGATGCGAATGCGCCCGGTAGTGTTTTTTGCGCCTTCAGAATCTGCCCCTCAATGAATAGCAGCCGTGTTTCCTTGCGCCAGCGCCGATCAAAGTATTTATCCCTGCTCGCCTGCACCAGGTCGGTGAACCAATAGCCCTTGGTGAAGTTGTCGTCAGTCCTCACGCCGCCTTCCAATTTGAAAAGCCAGTTGTCCGACACTCTGAAAAAGCCCAGCCGGTCATTGATGATCTTGAACTGGCCGCGCCCGAACCATTCTTCTAGTTCCTCATACCGAAAGCTCATGGCATCTTCAAACTTGGGATGCCGCCTGCGCTTGGTGCGACCCATCCAGACCATTCTGGCCAGCGCGTGCTGACAGCTATCAGCCTCACGCTTGAAGCCGGGAATGGTTTTCTGAAGGTGCATCAATAAATCCTCGGGTACTGTTTCATGTCTTGTTGCCATCCCTGACTACCCCTTGGCACTGTTGGCCTTTTGGTTGATGTTCTTTTAGATCAGGTGTTGAAAACCCGCTCGACATTGCTGTAAACCGCGCCGGTCTTGCTCTTGGACTGCAACACCAGAATGCTGCATTCCTTGTCGATCAGGTCTTCCAGGTCAAAGCCGCCTTGCAGCTCCTTGTCGGTCAGGTCACGACCCAGGATGCCCTCGATAACCTCGGCCAGCTTGGACTGCTTGGTTAGTTGCGGTGCAGTTGACCGCATGACCTTTTCACCATCGAACTGGCCGCCGCTGATAGTGAACTCAAACCCGATGCGCTCGCCATAGGTGTTGGCAAACTGCTTGAGGTTGGAGACAGTGGCCCGGTAGGTGCCATCCTTGATTGATGCCGCCGGTGTGGCCGCCTTGGGTTTGACTTTGAAAACCATTTTTTAACCCCTTTCCTTTTTAACGAACGGTCGATTGTTAAAACTCAGTGCTGGGTGACATTGCTCACCAGACCCCAGAATGAAGGGTCAATCAGCCAGCGACACAATGCCGCCGCTGTACTGGGTTGCATGGTGTTGACCAGTGCGACCTGCTCAGACGGTTTGCCCTTCAGACGCAACAAAGCCCCGGCCGCCTTATTGACTGCCAGGGCATCAACCCGCTCAGGCTTCAGCCGCTTGGACTGCCTGATGATGTTGGGAGGGAAAAGGTTTTTCAGCTCAGACTGGATTGACAAGCGAACTCCTTTTCAGCAGCAGGTGAATGGTGGCCGGTGCCCACTGCTTGCCGGTCTTGGTGGGGATGCCGCGAGTGTTCAAACTGTCGGCAATGCTTTGCAGGGTGTTGCCGCCGGTGCGCGATGCCTGAATCTCGGCCACGATCTCGGCTTCCTGTTGGACTTGCACCAGGCGACCCTCGATAGCTTCAAAGCCATAGGGTGTCTGGTTGGTGTACTTTTGGCCGGTGCGCTTTTTGTGTTGCAGGGCATTGGTGGTGCGCTCGGCAACCAGGTTGCGCTCGAACTCGGCCAGGACTGACAACATTTGAAACATCATCTTGCCTGCCGCCGTGGTGGTGTCGATCTGCTCAGTAAGAGAAACCATGTCGGCCTTCTTCTTTGCGACCGCTTCACCGATGGCCAGGGCATCCTTGGTTGACCGCGCCAGCCGGGACAGTGAGTAGCTCACCAGTGCCATGCCCTTCTTGAGGGAGGCCAGCGCGGCCAGCAGCTCCTTGCGGGTGTCCATGCGCTTGCCGCTGATGCCAGCATCGACATAGACCTTCACCAGTTCGTAATCATTGGCTTTGCACCAGCTCACGATCTTGGCTTCTTGCGCCTCCAGGCTCACGCCTTCATTCGCTTGCTTCTCTGTGCTAACCCTGATGTAACCGATGGCTTGTTTCATGGAACTGTTTTCCTTTTAACTGGATACTATGTTATCACATAAGGCAATCATTGCATACATATTTTGTTATGCAACACAGGTAAGGTTTGCAGCTACTCTTACAAGCTAAATATGCCTCTAGCCCTCGTGGAATGTGCGCAAGCAGCTACTGAATTAATAGCGCCTATCTTGGTGAATAACCCGCGTCGGTCAGTGCGTACTGCATTGCATTGAAAGCATCCCGCATCAAATAGGCTTCTTCATCACTGGCCGCACTTTGTCGAACATCCGTCCAGATATACCGCTTCAGGTATTGCGCCAGCGCCTGCGCTTGTTCATCGGTCAGCTCGACCGTGACAGTGATTTTTTCGCCGCTCACTTTTCCAGCTCCTTGACCAGCAGCCGCTCGATGATGTCGGTGGCATTGCAATCCTGCTCGACCGCCGCCAGCCTCAGCTTCTTGTGCAGGTCTTCCCGTAGGTTGATGGTCAGCCGCCGATAGCCTTCAGGTGCAAAGAATGCCCGTTTCTCAGCCGCCGCCTGTTTTGCGCCTGTTGTTTCAGGAACCGCGCCAGCCTCAGCGAATGCCAGGGCAGTATCTGACTTGGATTTGTTGGCCAGTGTCGGTTTGGCCAGGGTGGTGGTTTTGCTCATGATGTTTTCCTCAATAGTTTTTGAACTTCCTCAGTCAGGAACCGCGCCTCTACTTTCGCGCTCGGCTCTGACAACTCGGCCACGGTCAGACCGTCCCCCAGTGCTTCCATGTAGGCGACCCGCATTCCCAGCGCAGTGGACAGGGCAACCAGGCCCAGCTCCTTGGTGGCCAGCTCTGACAGCTCTTGCGCCAGCCGGGTGTGTGGCCGGTAGCGTGTCCAGACCATCCTTGCATTGACCGGCTTCACCTGTTTGGCTTCCTCGACCAGCGCCAGCAGGTCACTGGTGGCCCATATCTCAGCCGCCGATGCGCCCACAGGTATCAGGCACAGGTCAGCCAGCACCAGGATGGCCCTTGTCAGCTCTGCAATGCGTGGTGGCCCGTCCAGCACAATGAAGTCGGCATCTTGGTACTGCTCGACCTTGGCGACCAGCTCCCGGTGATTGGTGGCAGTGTCTGCAATCAGGTTGCCAGCCTTGCCTGCCTGTTGACGGACTGCAAACCAGCTCGCGCTTGTGCCTTGTGGCATGTCGCAGTCGATCAGCACGGTCTTGCCCTGTTTGGACAGTTCCCCGGCCAGGTTGGTGGAGACAGTCGATCTCCCGGCCCCGCCCTTCACTTGGATGATGCCGATGGTCTTGGCACTCATGGCCTTTTCCTGTTGACGGTTGTTTGCATTCTGGCTTCCTTGGCTTTCATTCAAATGGCTGTTGGTAGCAGGTGCAAGCCGGTTGGTGGGTAAGTCGTAGACTTATCCCCAATAGGCGTAGCTCTAACTACAGGGTATTGATTACAGGTGAATACAGGCTCTTTATTAGTGGCGTCACAGTTAATGCGTGAACCCGTCACAGTTAATGCGTGGAAAACCTTCATCGGCGTCACAGTTAATGCGTGAACAACTGAGTTATCAACCAGTGTTTTGGGGATAACTTGAACCGCCTTCATGGCTCGCTCTTTCTGGGGATGTGGGTCAGGGATGGCTTGACGATCAAACCGGCATCGGTGGCCTCGACCTGAACCTGCCCATAGACCAGCATCACCTTGCGCAGCTCATTCAAGAATGCTGCCTTGAACTGCCTCAGGACTGCATAGTTGCTGCCAAATTGCAGCGCCAGGGATGACCAAGGGATAACCGTCTGCCGCTTCAGGTAGCTGGCTCGGTAGGTCAACCAGGTGTAAATATCCAGCGCCATCGGCGACTTCTTCAGCATCTTGACCGCTCGCATGTCGATAGGTACAGGGCGGTCGATTACCTCATTGAAGAAGTTTTCGGACAGGGTGACAGTGGACTTCCACAGACCTGCCTGCTCAGGGTGTTTGTTGTCCCACCAGAATTGCGCTCGGTCAGCCACTGCTTGATTGATGACCGCAAACCCTGCGCCCTGTTCATAGACCGCAGTGATTGAACTGGAAAACAGTCGCCGGGATTGATCTTTCAGCCGGGTGATGCTGCCCCACCTGCCGCCTGTTGGCATCATGTCCAGCTCGGCCATGAAACCGCTCAGACTGTCGCCCAGCTCCAGCTCCCGGCTTTTGGTCTTGACTGCCTCAGTGGTCAACCAGGCCAGCAGCAGACGGGGGATAGTGCCATAGGGCAGACCGATGGCGCTCGGTGCCATGATGGACAGGGAGTAATTGCCATTCCTGCGCTCGAACTCGTTACCAGCGACCGCCCGATGTGGCAGTGTGGCCTGCACCATTGCTCTGGCCATGAAACCCAGCGCCCCGGCTTCTTGCGCTTGTTCGTCTTCAATGGCCAGCGCCTGATTTATCAGGGCATCAATGGTTTGTGGTGACAGGTGTTTTGCCATCTTGCGCTTTCGGCTTGTTTGGACTCGGTTTGATTGTATACGCTGATACCTGCATACTTATGCAATCATGCGCTTATGGTTTACCCTTGTGCCTAAACTCCCAGGGTGGTACTGGGTCAGCATCCCGCCATAGTCCCAGCTTCGCCGCTCTGGCCTCGATCTCAGCCGCTGCATAGCTCTGTTGGTCAGTGGGTGACTGCTCCCGCTGATACTGCTTGTAGTGCCATGCCAGGCCGCGCTTGACCTGCACCAGGTTGCAATCCAGACCGGCCAGCAGCACCTTGCCGACCTTGCGCCCGTACTTGTCAACCTTGACCCACTCGACCGCCACAGACTGCCCTGCTACCTGCTCGGCCAGGCTCTGCTTGGAGACATTGCCGAATGCTTGCCGCTTTTCAGGCGCATCAATGCCGGTCAGCCTAATCTTGTGCTGGGTGTGTGTGTCGTCCAGGACTGTGATGGTGTCGCCATCGGCCACATTGATGACCTTTCCCAGCAGGGTATCGGCCTGCACCTGAAACACCAGGCACAGCGCCAGGGCAGTGGCCGCTGATTTGAATTTGATTCTCATGGGGGATTTATTCTGCGCGTGGCAGTGCATGGGGTTTCCCAGCTTTCGACTTAGCCGACATTTTTGCCCCCCTACTGGCAGGATGCGACCAGCTCCCGCGCCTGCCTCAGCTCCTCATTCACCATCTTGGACAAAGCCCTTAACTGCTCTCTGTGACCGCCGCGCCATGCGTTGCTTGCCACTGTGGACTTGCCCTCATTGGTCTTAGGCCCGGTGGACTGCTCCCACGGCCTCCACCCTCTGATTAGCTCTGCCTGTTTTCGCCTGCGCTCCAATGTCCAGCCGTTGACCATGATTAGCCTCCAATAGTTTGTTTGGCGCGGTTTGAATATCTCCCGTGTGCGCGTGTGCCTGCGCGTACTGTTCGGGAATGGCTCCATTGTTCACCTGTTGGTGACCGTTGCTGATGTTGGCCTGCTTCACAAAGGTTGCCGCCTGCTTGGGGTATTTCAGGTCAACCAGCGCCGATATGGTCGCCCTGCTCTGTGCCTGCGCCTTGAGTGCCAGCACCATGAATGACTGGTAGTTTTTCAAATACTCTTGATTTGCCGCCTTCATTGTCAGACTGGTGAACATGGTTTGCAGCGCCGTTGCCTGCCCGACCAGCATGGCCTCCAAGGTGGACAGGTCGCCATCATTGACCTCCTTGAACTTGGTTTGCATCTCCGTCATTAGCTCGCCGATGTCCACATCCTTGCCCAAGATGTTGCCTTGGAAGGCATTGACAACCAATACCGCATTGATGGATGCCTTGGTCGCCGCCCTAGCTTTTGTCTGTGGCATGGTCTCGGTCTGCTTGGCATCAAGGGTTAGCGTCTGTGGGTCTTTAGGTGGTGGCGCGACCTGTTTGCCGGGTTGCTTACTGGTGGCAGGTTTTGCCGCCGATTTTTTCTCAGCCATGTGTAGCTCCTTGTATAGACTGTTGCAGCGCCTGAACCCTCAGCCAGCTCGCCGCGCCAGCGCCTGCCGGTTTGTCTGCCAGCGTGGAAAGCGCCCACTGTTGCCACGGGTGACCCGCTTTTTCTGCCAGCCGGTCGATTGCGACCCAAAATTGTTTTTCCAGCTTTATCGTTGTCCTGTGAGGTGCGCGAAGATGCCTCACACACATTTGATGCAGGAAAGCAGGGGAGGAGGCAGGGGACATAGGAGACCGCACTATTAACTGACAGGGGGGAGGCTCAAACCCGCATGGATATTGGGCTGTGGCCTGATTTCGAGTTTGTTTCTGTTCCTCAGGAATTGGGCATCCGGGTCTATGCGGATGGTCTTTTCCTCCAGCTCCAGCCGGTAGCCTGTGGCCTGAAAAACTGCTTCCATGATGGCCTTGTCAGACAAGCGCCGCGTGGATGCAAACCCGTCATGCTGTAACAACACGATGTCATTCGGGTGCATCTTGATTGCGGTTTGCAGCGCCAGCGCCTCCACACCTTGAATGAGGTGGGCCAGTTGCTCCTCTGGTTTGGCATCCGCTGCGATGGCCTTGCCGAATATATTGGACAGGCTCCCGTTAGCTGTGCGCTTCCAGCTCTTGAGGATGATTGACCGGGCCTGACTGATGTCAGCATGGATGCCAGCAAACAAAGGGACTGCGAAAAGCCGCCGCGCCGCTTCCTGCCCTATCTCCTCAGGGATGGCGTTTTCATGCCAGTCTGATGCCTTAGCGCCGTACATGATGGCAAGCAAACACACCTTTGCCTGTGTCTCAGTGATGCCTGCCTGCTCAGCGATGGCCTTGCGTGTGGCCTGCTTGGTCTCTAGATAGTGGGCAATGGCTGTGCATTGGTAGTCGTGCAGCGCCGCCATTTGCTTGAGGATGTCAAAGTGACAATTGGAAAAATCATATTCCCATAGACCATCCAGCGCCGCCTGCTTTATCAAGGTGGGTGCAGTTTGCAGATTGATGCCCTTTGCGTACAGCCTGCCGCTTTGGGCTTGCACATACTGGGTGGCAATGTAGCCATTCCCTGCCACATCTGTCTTGGACATCCTGAGAATCTCCGATGTCATGTCGTGCAACCTCTCGACAAATTCCAATGAGGTGATGGGCCTGAACATATCGCCATGAGGTGCGCGACCTTCCCGCCATTCATTGCGGATGCCCCTTAGCCACTTCCTCAGCTCCCGCAAGGCATCCACCCGCACGGGTGACCTGTTGGACATCTCTACCGCTTTCCACTTGGAAGCATTGCCGCGCATATCCACTGATGCGACTACCGGGGGGAGGGTTTTCATGGCAAGCCCTGACATCATCAATAGCTTGGTTTCCTTGTGAAACAGCTTGTCAAAGTAAGCATTGCGGGATTGCGTCACCAGTGGGGAAAACTTGTAGCCCCGTGTGTAGCCATCCGACATAGACCAGTTTGGCGTGACCTCAAAAAAGCCCAATCGAGTGTTGACCACATCAAAGCCACTGCCGCCCACATTGCGCCCGAATGCCTCTGCCAGCTCCTCATAGCCGAACGACATAGCGCCTTCAAAGTGGTGATGCCGCCTGCGCTTGCTGCTCCCGTGCCACACCATCCGCGCCAGCTCGCACTGGTGGGGGAGGCTCTCCCGCTTAAAGCCGGGGATGGTTTTGCAAAGGTGGTTCACTAAATCCTTGGGTACTGTGTCAGTCCGTTTTGCCATCCCTCACCCCTTGGCACTGTTGGCCTTTTGGTTGATTGCTCACGATTGTTACTCTTTTGGGCAAATGCTCAATTACTCAAATGCACTCACGCCTGAAAAACCCGTTCGACATTGGAATAGACCGCGCCGGTCTTTGACTTGGACTGCAACACCAGAATGTTGCAAGTGACATCAATCAGCTCCTCTAGGTCAAAGCCGCCGGTAAGCTCCTTGTCTGTCAGCTCTCGCCCGGTCAATCCCTCAATGACCTCTGCCAGCTTGGACTGCCGGGTTAGCTGTGGTGCAGTTGACCGCAACACCTTTTGACCTTCAAACGGCCCACTGGTGATAGTGAACTCAAACCCGATGCGCTCGCCATAGGTGTTCACAAACTGCTTGATGTTGGACAGGGTAGCGCGGTAAGTGCCATCCTTGACCAGTGCTGCCGGGGTTGCTGCTTTGGGTTTGACTACCAACATTTGAGTGTTTTCCTTTTAACGAACGTTAAAAAACCTTGGTGTAACCTTGATGTGATTTCGGTCAGTGCTTGGTGATGCCGCCCACCATGCCCCAAAAGGCAGGGTCAGCAAGCCAGCGACACAATGCCGCCGCTGTGGATGGTTGTAGGGCCTGCACCAGCCTTGCCTGCTCCTCAGGTCTGCCCTTCAAACGCAACAAAGCCCCTGCCGCCGTATTGACCGCAAGGGCATCAACCTGCTCAGGCTCCAGCTTCTTAGCCTGCCTGATGGTTGCTTTATCGAAAAGGGTTTGCAGCTCAGTGTGCAGGGACAAGGGCAGTCCTTTTCATGAGGAGGTGGATGGTTGCCGGTTGCCATGTCTTGCCGGTCTTGGTGGGGATGCCGCTACCATTCAGGTTGTCAGCGATT
>OFQX01000388.1_pt1 | contig 13693 bp, 13 predicted proteins | sample 1542951 | NCBI WGS metagenome assembly OFQX01 (sample SAMN07774215, study PRJEB24372) | wastewater metagenome | isolation source: WWTP Novara (Effluent) | place: Italy: Novara | collected 2015-12
AATAGTTAAGGGCAACACGCCCAATTGCTACCCCAAAGGAAACCAAGAAGAGGACGAGAGAGGAGAGAGGGACAAGCCAGCAAAGCAAGACGAGGAGAGCGTAGCGAACTACTGTCTATTTACTGAATATACTACGTATGTTCGTCCTACGGACTGTTTCAATACTTAAGGAAAAAATAAACCCTAAGCATCCGAAGATACTTAGGGTTTAAGACTCTAGTCGAAGTAGCTATCTACTGCGCTAGGAGCTTTAGCGTCATCACCAGCAACGACAATTCGACATTCAGTCAAGCCTTTAATGAATTTTTCAGAGAAGCCTGCAATCTCGGCTTTAGTCGCAAGCCTTTGATGAGCAGCGTTGTTACTGAACAAGCTTATGGCAAACGTGCCAAATTTTGTTTCCACAATTACCTTGTGAGTAACAACACCAGAATCTTTACCTACTGGAGTATTTTTTTCGATAGCCATGATATTCACCATTTAAACAATGCACAAAATTGTGCTGGGATAAGTGTCACCTGACACCCCCCAATTGCTACCCCAACGAAGCCAATGACAAGGTACACGGCACGGCAGAGTTAGAGGGGAAGAGGCAGCAGGACAGCTACAGAAGAGTTTTAAGCAAGGAGTATTGAGGAGACAATAGCAATAGGTTAGTGAGCAGATATAAGACACACATAGAGGCTACAGTGAGACTATCGGTAAATGGAGATAATATACAGATGTATAGACAAGTGTATATTAAATAAGAGGTAAGATAAGCATACTTAAATACAATCTAAATACAAGTACTTAGCATCAAATTTATATACTCAACACCCTAATAGTTTTCCTGACACTAGGTATTAGTGATACTAGGGTAATGGATATTAGGATAGGTTTTAGTGTGGTTATACTAAGCTAAGGGATTCTGTCAGAAGTTTATAATGAGCATGGCGTACCTTACTGTCTTATGCCTTGTGTAGATTGTGTAGGGTATTGCTTTGCTTATCTTGTGTAGTGAATGAGCACTGACACCCGAAGGTGTCTATGCTATTAGATATTACACCTCTACGTACTGAGCAGCATCCATTGCTTCAGCTAATGTATCGTAGCTGTATTTGATACTACCAATGCTATTGGTAAGAACCCATTGAGGGCACTCAGACTCAAACTGAAGAGGGTTAGAACTATACTCACCAGTGATGGTAAGAGTTCCACAACGGTAGTTAACACCACCATTAAACGGTTGACGATTCCACATGTTGATTCACCTTAATAAAGAGGAAGCTGCCTAACGGATGTTAAGCAGCTATTGGTTTAGTTACTTGAATGTGTCTTCGATGGCCTTGAGTTGAGCATCAATAGACGCAGCTAACTTAGGGTCATTATTCACACGTAACTTAAGCTTTTGTAAGCTTTCGACTAATGCCATTTGATGCTCTATGCGAGCAATCTCTAAGTCAGCAGCTAACTGCTCAGGCGTAATGCGGAGAGTCTTAGCGTAGTCGTGAGTAGACTCCGCAACCTCTGTATAACTCTTGGCAAAGGCTTCAGTGCCTTTACAGAGTTCGATTACGATTGAACAGATAGCAGCAAACACTTGCTTGATTAACTTCATCATGACGATTTACCTTTGCAAAAGTTAGGACACGGATATATGTCCAATTGCTACCCTAATACACCAGTGACTCATGGAATAGCGATAGACGTATTAGCATGACGAACGAAGTGAGGAGTCAGGCAGGTAAGAATCCTTATTTGGTAGTCAACATGGGGGAGGGTATTTCGCTTTTAGGGTAAGGATGTGAGAACCCTGTGTTGGTACTAAATTATTAAGTGATTCAAAAAGTTTTAACGGGTATCTTTTCCCCGTACCTATAACTACGTTGGTACTTATAATTATAAAATTAACTTAGCTTAACCAACCCACAGGAACGCAAGTTAACTTCCACGCAGCGAAGCGGGAGTGGAAGTTAACGTAGCGAGTGAGTATAAAAGAACAAAAGAATTTACTTAATTAGGCAGGTGAGTAAGTGCAGAGTATTATTCTACAAAATTTTATTGTTATGAATCAAATACTTAGGTCTTAAAATTACATACACTTTATATGTGAAATAAAAAAGGATTACATACGGTTTGTATGTAATCCTTCTAGTCTTATGCTATGCTCATTGTTACCACACGTTAAGCAAGTACAAGAGAGTTCACTATGTCCAATACTATAGCAGTTGTTGGTTTAATCACCAACCTGTTTGATGATAAACAGTTACACATTCCTAGCGGTTCACGGGTATCTGTTGAACCACCTAAGTCTAATAACTACGTAGATAAACCACCATTTCTAATGCTTGGGAAAGGGGAGAAAGGTAAGATGTACACAGCATATCCAGTCATAGATACCTTACTAGACTTATCTAAACCAGAGGCTTGGTTTATGAAGATGGTGTTTAAGTTCCACAGAGAGACAACAGGTATCTCTACGCTGCCTTATAGTAAGTTAACTGAAACCGAGAAGAGGGTACTTAATAAAGCTTATCAACTTTTACTTAAGCGTGACTTTGTACGTAAGGTTAAGTTGCATGACTATATGATAAACCCATCAGCACTTATTACTAATAAATTCCCTGAACACCTTAAAGTGTGGGAAGCACTAGGTAAACCAAAACTAGGTAAACAGCCTAAGAGTTACCAGTTTATCTCTTGGCTTCCTGAGCACTTTTGGCTTAAGTCTTATGAGACATGGAATGCTAAAACTAAATCATACTTGAGTAAGTAAGTATAAGTATCTACTATACCCCCATGATTACTTAAATAAGAGAAGGTTATGGGGGTTCTTACTGTAGAGCAATTCAAACAAGCTCTGCCTAGTCAGTTCAAAGCATCAGTCAACCAAGAGTTAATTGACCAGATTAACACGACACTTGCTGACCCTAACTTATATGAAACTTATAGAGATAACTTACTAAGTTACTCACACGTTATGCGTGATGGTAAGTTTAAGATGAGTGACTACATCTTAGCAGTTAAGTATTGTTCTCATAAGATTATGGGTGCTAGTAACATTGATGCCTTTGTTAAAACATTCCCTGATAGATACCAGTCTTACTTAGCTAACGGTACTTCTTCTAAAGACATTGCTTCTTATGTCACCGCGTATAACAAGAATAAATTAGTTAACCTTATCTTAGAGCAGTCACTTATCCCTTCTTGGATTCTAAACCAAGACTTGTATCAGAAAGCTATTAATGTTCAGGCTGAGTTAATGATGAGTGCTAATAGTGAGAAGGTACGTAGTGATGCAGCCAATAGTTTACTGACTCACTTGAAACCACCTGAAGTACAGAAGGTTGAATTGGATATTGGGGTTAAGAAAGATGGGGTGATGGATGATTTGAAGAATGTGTTGACTGAGTTGGCTTTGAAGCAACAGCAGTACATTGCAGCAGGTATCACACAGATTAGTGATGTGACCCAACAACGCTTAGTGAGGGTAGTCGAGCATGACAGCAGCCCTACCTAAGAAGGTCACTGAGTACTTAGCTGAGGTTAATTACTCTGATAACAATGGCTTCGTTCCTAGTACCTTCTCTCTTGAGATGGTTAACCTTATTAAGTTAATTGATGGGGGAATGACTGAGAACATTACTCCCCCTGTTCATTTAAAAATACTAGATAGTTATGTTGATGTGTCGGGTAAAGACGTTATCAATCTTTGTCACAGGGGTATGGCTAAAACCAGTTTGATGGAATACCTGATATTCCGTATTGCTTTGTATGGTGAGTTGCCTAGCTTGGGCAAGATACCCCACATGATTTATGTGGGTGACACCATTGATGGTGGTGTGAAGAAGATGCGTAAGGCATTGGAGTTTAAGTTTAATAACTCTGATTTCTTACAGCAGTACCTACAAGAAGTTAAGTTCACAGATATTCGATGGGAGTTCATTCGTAAGGATGGTACTTCATTAGTGGTTTCAGCCTATGGTGGTAAGACCAACATTCGGGGTACGAGGGAGAATGGTTCTCGTCCTATCTTGGCTTTACTTGATGACATTATCACTGATGCTGATGCACGTAGTCCGACTGAAATTGAGAATATCAAAACCAATATCAACAGTTCACTAGAAGCAGCACTTCATCCTAAACGTAGAAAGATTATCTGGAATGGTACGCCATTCAGTGCAGCAGACCCATTGTATGTAGCTGTTGAATCTGGTGCTTGGATTGTTAACGTATTCCCTATCTGTGAGAAGTTCCCTTGTAGCCGCGAAGAGTTTAGAGGCTCATGGGAAGACAGATTCGACTATGACTATGTAATGAAGATGTACGAGAAGCTGAGACTACAAGGAGCACTGGCTTCATTCTATCAAGAGTTAATGCTTCAGATTTTATCTGATGATACGCGGTTAATCAGTGATTCAGACTTGAAGTGGTACTCACGTAAAGCACTGATGGCTAACAAAGGTAACTTCAATTTTTATATTACTACTGACTTTGCCACCAGTGAGAAACAGTTTAGTGACTTTAGTTTTATCTCGGTATGGGCAGTAAACAATAAAGGGTTTAAGTATTGGGTTGATGGTTTATGTAAACGGCAGACAATGGATAAAAACATTGATGAGTTGTTTAAGTATTGCCAGAAGTACTCCCCTCAGTCTGTAGGTATCGAGGTCTCAGGTCAACAAGCAGGCTTTGTCAGTTGGATTGAGAAAGAGATGCTTACCCGTAACATATTCTTTTCATTGGCTTCAGACAGTAATGAAGGTAGAGCAGGCATACGCCCTAGCACCTCTAAGCTCCAGCGATTCAACGTAGCTGTACCTTACTTCAAGATGGGTGAGATGTTCTTCCCTGTTGAGGAGAAGGGAGGTGTAGCACTTGATGAGTTACTGGATGAATTGAGTTTAACCACAGTAGGTGGGTTTAAGTCTAAGCACGATGATGCACTTGATACCATCTCCATGCTGCCACTCATGCCAATATGGTTGCCAAGTAGTTCTACTGAGTTTACGCAAGGCAAGTCAAAGATATGGGGAACTACCGTTGAAACAGGTAGTGATTTTACCGCTAGTTATTTTTGTTAGGTGATATATGTTATTAACTGAGATATTGGATTCATTGGCTGGAAGTGAACTGGCTAACCTTAATTGTGTGTCAAATGGTGCAGTAATTGAAGCTAAGATACCTGCCATTGTGACTGCTATTAACATTGGTTTAGTTAAGTTGCATACGCGGTTTCAGTTAAAGAAACGCTTATTATCTTTGACGGTAACTTCAGGCAGATTGGTTTATGAACTGGACTCATCCAATGCAGTAAGTGTTAACGTAGGTGGTTACATCCAAGACGTAGATGACCCATTCACTGATGACCTTATTCAGATACTCACCATGACCACAGCAGCAGGGGATAATATCCGCTTTGATGGCTTCAATGGTGTGATGTTACTTAACCCTAAAACCTTTCGTTTTGCAGAAGCACCCAAAGATGATACTTATATAATTGAGTATGTAGCACGTCCTGCCAAAATAATATACATCAATAACACAAATATTGAAGTGGACTTACCTGATGCTTACTTACCCCCTTTACTGGCTTACATTGCTTCTCGTTTCTATAGCCCTGTAGGTATTGCACTGGATTCTAACCGCAGTAGCTTAGATGTGAGTTACTTACAACGGTATGAGACAGAGTGCCAACTCCTAGAGAACAAAGGGATTAACACAGGTAATTATCTTGAATCCGACAACTTCACACAACATGGTTTTATTTAAGTAGGGGGCAACGTGGAACAACAAATTGTAGAAGATATTAAACCAGCAGGCTGGACTAAAGCCCCTACTCTTTTAGACTTAAAGAAGGACTTCGAACAGACAGAGAGTTTCCATGCAAAGCAGATTGCCAATCTTAATAGATGGGAGGAAAGCTTTGATGTACAGCCTATTGCTGAGAACAAAGAGAAGAAAGCACAATCACGTATTAACCCTAAGTTAATCCGTAAGCAGTATGAGTGGAGATGCTCGTCATTGAGTGAACCCTTCTTCTCAACACCTGAATTGTTTAAGGTTAATCCTGTGACGCATGAAGATACTAAACGTGCCAAGCAGAATGAGTTAATTCTTAATTACCAGTTCCAAACCAAGATTAACAAAGTACCTTTCATTGATAGCCTTATTCGTACTTGTGTGCGCGAAGGTACAGTGATTGTGCGTGTGGGTTGGCAGTATGAAGAGACTACTGTAACTCGTGAAGTCCCAGTGTGGTCTTATCAGATGATGCCACCTGAGATGCAAGAGCAGATGCAGCAAGCTATGCAACTGTTTCAGACTGAACCTGATACCTTTGAGGCCAGTATCCCTGAGAACATTAAAGCCAGTGTGAAGGCTTCAATGCAGTATGGACAAATGGTGTTGGCAGTACAGTCAGGTACTCAGACCATTGAAGAGACCAAACCACTAATTAACAAACCTACTTTAGAAGTTTGCAATACACGTAATGTTCGGATTGACCCTACGTGTGAAGGGGACATGGATAAAGCTAAGTTTGTTATTCATAGTTTTGAGTCCTGTTTAGCAGACTTGAAAGCAGATGGTCGTTATAAGAATCTCAAGCTAGTGGCTTCAGGTTTACAAGAGCAAATGTCTCCAAACCATAACTACAGTGATGTAGGTTCATTCACCTTCTCTGACTTAGCGCGTAAGAAGCTCACAGTGTACGAGTATCACGGCTATCGTGATGTTGAAGGCAAGGATGAACTTACACCTATCTTGGCTTCATGGATTGGTAATACGTTGGTACGTATGGAGGAGAGTCCCTTCCCTGATAAGAAGATTCCCTTTGTTGCTATCCCCTACATCCCTGAACATAACTCTATTTATGGTATCCCTGATGGTGAGTTATTAGAGGATAACCAGAAGATTCTTGGTGCCGTAACTCGCGGTGTCATTGATTTATTAGGTAAGTCTGCTAACTCACAGACAGGTATTCCTAAAGGTTTATTGGATGCCACTAACTTAATTAAATACCGTAAAGGTTTGGATTACGAGTACAACCCTTCAAGTAATCCCAATGCTATTTTCATGCACAAGTTCCCTGAGATTCCTCAATCAGCGTTGTGGTTAATTAACCATGTCAACAATGATGCTGAATCGTTATCGGGTATCAAAGGATTCTCAGGACAGGGTATTACTGGTGCTGGTTTAGGTGAGAATGCTACGGGTGTACGTTCAGCAATGGATGCAGTCAGTAAGCGTGAGATGAGTATTCTTAGGCGTATTGCACATGGCTTATTAACTATTGGCCGTAAGATGTTATCCATGAATGCAGCGTGGTTAACAGAGGAAGAAGTAGTTCGTTTAACCAATGGTGAGTTTGTTCCAGTACGTACTGATGACTTGGCAGGGGACTATGATTTAAACCTCTCTATCTCTACCGCAGAGTCAGATGACAGCAAAGCCAAAGAGTTAAGCTTCATGCTACAGACGATGGGTAATACGATGGGACTTGGTTTGGCTCAAGTTATCCTGTCTGAGATTGCACGGTTACGTAAGATGCCTGACTTGGCTAATCGTATTGAGAACTACCAAGCTCCGCCTGACCCAATGCAAGAACAGATTCAACAGTTGGAGATGGCTAAGTTACAGGCTGAGATTGCATTGCTTAATGCTCAAGCACAAGAGGCAGCAGCTAAGTCTCAAGTACAAGGTGCGAAGGTAGGTGTTGAACAAGCTCGCGCAGAGAACTTACAAGGCGAGGCTGATTTGAAGTCTCAGAACTTTGTACAGAACCAAACAGGTGAGAGTCATCTACGCGAATTAGATAAACAGACCTTAGCTAATCAAGGTGCAATTGAGCGCGAACAGGTTAAAGGGGATTTAGCTAATGATGCACAAAAGACCCAACATAACTCTGAATTGCTTAAGATGATGGCAGGTGCACAGCTTGGCGGTAATCAAAGCACTAGACAGGTTAGTTAAATTACTATTTAATTTACTTACTTAAATAAGTAAGTGTATAAGCATGACTGATATAGACGTAAATAACTTACTGGCACAGCACCGTCAGGAAGTGGCTCTAGGTGATGCAATAGTGCAGTTAAAACTAACTGCACCTTTTAAGCTGGTGTTTGAGACTAACCTGTTTACCCAACAGGTTCATTCATTGGTTTTAAAGTTAGCAACACTTAGCAAACCAAGTCCTGAATACGATGAAGTGTTACGTGAGTTAGACGCGATTAGTTATGCCCAAAACTATTTACAGCAACTAACTGTAAAGGGTACGGAAGCTGCTCAGAGTATTAGAGAAGCTAATGTCTTTTTATCTAACAACGATGAGGATTAATTATGTCAGTGGAAATCCCAGAACAAGATAACAGCGCAGAACTCGCTGCAATGTCTGACGAGGATTTTTTAAACAGTGTTAATAGTGCAGAGACAGTTGCTCCTGTGCCAAACACTGAAACTCCTGCGAGTGAAGTAGTACCTGTAACCGAAGCTGAAGTAACTGCTCCTGCTGCTGAAACCACTACCGAAAGTGCTCCAGCAGATACTCAACCTGAAACGCAGACGCAAGCTCAGGTGGACTACGAAGAGTTCTTCAAAACTATTACTAAGCCGTTTAAGGCCAATGGTAAAGACTTCCAAGTACTTGACCCTAATGATGCTATCTCGCTTATGCAGAAGGGAACTGATTACGTTAAAAAGATGACGGAGATTAAACCCCTACGTCGGATTGGTAAGTTACTTGAAGAAAACAAGTTAAGTGAAGATGACTTAGCTTACTTGATTGACCTGAAGAACAAGAAACCTGAAGCGATTGCCAAGCTGTTGAAAGACAGTGAAGTTGACCTGTATGGTTTCGATGTTGAGCAGGGTAAAGACTACGCTCCTGTGGCTCCTGTTGTTAATGAAGTTGACGATGCACTACAGAGTACCCTTGATGACCTTCAAGCTAACTCTGCATCATTCAGTCAAACCATTGCAGTAGTAGGCCAACAATGGGATGTCAGTAGTCGTGAAACCGTAGCCCAACATCCACAGTTACTTCGTGTTCTTGATGCTCAAGTGGCAAATGGTACATTTGCTAAGATTGATAGTGTCATGCAGTACGAGCGAGCTTTGGGACGTTTAGATGGCATGACAGATATTCAAGCTTACGCTGAGATTGAACGCAGATTACAAGCTGCACAACCTCAGACACCTCCGACTGTACAGGCTCCTGTTGTTATTCCTCCTGTCACTACGCCCCAACCTAATGTGCAACAACAGAAGTTGGCAGAGCAACGCAGACAGGCAGCTCCTCCTCGTCAAACCAAAGTTGAATCAAAGCCTTCTACAACTAATTTACCTGCTATGAGTGATGAGGAGTTTATGAAACACCTCGCCCAAGCAGGTCTCTAACGAGGTCTAAGTTATGACACAGCAATATAATGCTCCCACTGACAGTTCTCCTTCTTCAGTTGGTGTGCAAATCACGACTCATGCCTATGAGCGTAAAGCCCTTATTGAAGCGCGTCGTGAGATGTTCTTCGGTCAGTTAGCTGACGTTACCTCTATGCCTAAGAACATGGGTAAAGAAATTAAGCGTTTCCACTACTTACCTATCCTTGATGACTCCAACATCAACGATCAAGGTATTGATGCTGCTGGTGCAGTTATCGCTACTACTGAGTACACACTGGCTATCCCTAGTTTAATTGGTAATCCAAAAGACCAAGAAGCTGCTGGTGCTGTGACTACTAAACGTGCTTATGCTGCTGGTGATTACGTTTACTGTGCTAACGGTGTAGCCAACACTTCTCGTTGGAAGTTACAAGTCGGTGCAGTTGCAGTTGGTGGTGATGCTACCGCAGGTACTTCTAAAACCAATGCTCAGATGGCAACTGTTCTTAACACAGCCATTGTTGGTGGTACTTTCACTGTTCTTGAAGACGTGATTACCTGTGACTCGTTGAACATCCACTACACCACTGAAGCCGCAGCGACAGCAGCAGCTAAGATTGTTGGTGGTTCTGTTAAGATTCGACGCTCTGGTAACTTGTACGGTTCTAGTAAAGATATTGGTTTGATTCCAAACAAGATTCCTTTAATCCATGAAAATGCGGGTAAAGTGAACGGTGTTGGTATGACCCGTATCGACTTAACTGGCACTATGGAGAACTTTGGTTTCCATGCTAGTTATACTGCTGATTCGTTGAACTTCGATACCGATGCTGATTTGTTAATGCACACTAACCGTGAATTAATGAATGCAGCGATGAAGATTACCGAAGATGCCTTGCAGATTGACTTAATCAACAATGCTGGTGTTGTGCGTTACACAGGTAATGCGACTAACAACTACACGTTGAATGAGAACGATGAGTTGACCTATCGTGACCTCATGCAGTTAAGCATTGACTTAGATAACAACCGTTGCCCTAAACAGACAACCATTATCACAGGTACTCGCTTAGTTGATACGAAAGTTATTCCTGCTTGCCGTGTGGCTTACATTGGCTCTGAGTTGATTCCGACTTTAGAAGCAATGGTTGACTTACATGGTAAGCAAGCATGGGTTCCTGTTGAAGCCTACGCTTCTGGTACAACCGTGTTAACAGGTGAGCGTGGTCGTATTGGTGACTTCCGTTTCATCATTGTGCCTGATATGGTTCGCTTCTCTGGTCAAGGTGGTTACAGCACTTCTGCTACGTTCTACGATACGAACGGTATGTTGGATGTGTTCCCAATCTTGGTTGTTGGTGAAGAGTCCTTCACTACTATTGGTTTCAATACTGATGGTAAATCCAACAAGTTCAAAACCAAGAACATGAAACCTGATGAGCTTTACAGCTTGGATAACCCATTTGGTAAGAAAGGCTTTATGTCTATCGAGTGGTGGTACGGTTTCTTGTTGTTACGTGGTGAGCGTTTAGCGTTAATCAAAACCGTAGGTAAGATGTAATTATCTACTTGTCCTCCACTTACTTACTTGCGTAGGTAAGTGGAGTGCCTCCTTACTCTAGGATATTTAGCATGAAAAGTTTAGAAGAATTGAAAGCACAAGCAGATGAGATGGGCTTGAAGTACAACGGCAATATCTCTGCAACGACATTACAACAACGTATCAATGAAGCCTTAGCAGTTGATGATGAAGTAGTGGAAGTACCTGTTAGACCAGTCAACCCCATTGCTGAAATGCGTAAACAAGCGACACGTTTACTACGTGTAACGATTACCCCAATGGATGTATTGAAGCGTGATTATCGTGGTGAGTTCTTTGAGATTAGTAACCGCGTACTGAAAGTTAAACGGTTTATTCCTTACGGTGTACCTACCCACATTGAAGCCGTATTGCTTGATGAAATTCGTAATCGTAAGTTCCGTATGACCATTCCAGCTACCCGTGAATCTGGTGCTGAATCTCGTTTAGTTACTGCGTATGCAATCCAAGAGTTGCCTCCGTTAACTGAGCAAGAACTGAAGAACTTAGCCAAAGCACAGCAAGCCCGTAACAGCATTGAGTAAATAACTTGGAGTAGTACATGACCGTCACTATTGAGAATACCGCAGTATCCACCGCATTAAATATTGACGAACTGACCACAGGTTCTTTAACGGGAACTGGTGTATTTGATGTACTACTCCAAACCTTACGGTTACACCTTGACCGTGAGTTCACCAGTGGACGTATCACTGGTACAGCTTATGCCACTGTCTATTCTCAAGCCCTTACCAGTTTCTTAGGGCAAGCAACTGCCTATTGTTTAAGTAAAGCTAAACTAGCTTTAGAGCTTAAACAGATGCAAGAGGTTATTGAACTCACACAATTACAACAAACCAAGCTTATTGCAGAGACAAGCCTTGTTGAAAGCCAACAGAGTCAGGTTGAAGCAGAGACAGCTAAAGTACTCTATGAAACAACTTACGTTCTTCCTGAGAATGTGAAGGTCATTAAGAACCAACAAGACCAGTTAATTGCTCAAACCAATAAAGTGACTACTGACACTGTTATCAGTATTAAACAAGGTCATTTGACGGATGCTCAAACCTGTCAGGTTAAGGCAGAAACCAATAAAGTAAATGCTGAGGTGACTCTCAAGTTACCTGAAGACGTTGAGTTAATTAAACGTAACCAAGCCTCTGTTACAGCGCAAACAACTCAAGTTACTTACACCACAGCTAACTTACTACCAAAACAAGTTGACCAGTTGACAGCACAGATTGCAGGCACAACAGCACAGACTGCTCAAGCAACTTACACCACAACTAACTTATTGCCTGCACAGTTGACTCAATTAACTGCACAAACCGCAGGGACGACTGCACAGACTGCTCAGGCAGCCTTTACAACCACTTACCTGTTGCCTGCCCAGTTAAGTCATACAGAGGCTCAGACTGCCAGTGTTGATGCACAAACAGACTTGTACACTCAGAAGAAAGCCACTGAATTAGCTCAGACCGTTAGCACACCTGCTGCAAACTCAGTCATGGGTGTGCAGAATGCGTTAATGGTTAAGCAGGCCGAAAACTACGAACGTGATGCAGAACAGAAAGCGGCTAAGATTATGATTGATACTTGGAACGTAAGACGCAACCAAGACCCTGATACGGCAGAAATGCTTGAATCCAACAGATTACGGGAGCAGGATATTGGTATAGCAGTTGCCGCATTACTCGCAGGTCTGTCAGCGTAATGGGGGGTATCTTTAGTACCAAACGTGAAACTAAAGCGTTTACAGCTATTCAACGAATGTCTGATGATGACAGCATTATCCTGTCATCTCAGATTGCAGTAATGCACTACATCTTAGAGGGTGCAGGCAAAACTTCCACATCAATATCAGATAAGTCCTTACCCAATTACCTTATTGAATACTCACAGAGAGCCTTACCTCGTCGTTGTGAGCAGGCATACAACTATGCCAATAGCGGTCACTACGCCTATGGTTTGCCAACGGCAGGGGAAGCCACAGTACAAGGGGTAAACCTATCTACCGCAGTCAAAGCCTACCTTGATGCAACATCAGGCCATACAGTGACTATGGTGTACGCATTTATTGGGGATGCTAATTATCAACACTTCATGTGGAAGAAATTAGAAGATGAATATGGGTACAATCCAACAACCAATGAATTAGAAGCTTTAAGCATTACAGAGGGTTTTCCCTGTTACCTTCAGACAGGTAAATTAGTCTTTGGTTCTGCTACTGTTCAAAGTACTGAGTCAGGTTCTGTAATGGAGCAGTACGGGTACTCTACAGAGAGTGGGGAGTGTACTGCCCGAAGCCAAAACTTAGGTGCTGCATCTGTCTCTCCTGATGTAGATACCGATGTAACTGATGCTTATGCTGAGTTCTCTTACCAGTACATTGAAGTTATCCCTGATGTAACTCCTCCACCCAATCCTACGGTAAATAACTTAACTACTAATGAAATTAATGGGTATGGGGAAGTATTTAGTGTTATTACAATTTACGTAAATACCGTGTGGCAAACTGTCATCATAACTGATGGTTCTGGATATTTTAGCCACACGTTTGGGACTCCCTTAGTAACAGGGGATGTGGTTAGACTCGTGGCTAGTGATACCCACTCTAATGTTGCTTCTGGAAGCGATACAACTGTACCTTACACTAATGGTTCGCCAGCTACAGTAGGTACTCCTCAAACCATCACAGAGATTACACACACTGAGTCATTCACCTTTGACTTCTTGGATTACATTCCTAGTGCT
>OFQX01000393.1_pt1 | contig 13574 bp, 12 predicted proteins | sample 1542951 | NCBI WGS metagenome assembly OFQX01 (sample SAMN07774215, study PRJEB24372) | wastewater metagenome | isolation source: WWTP Novara (Effluent) | place: Italy: Novara | collected 2015-12
TGCTTTCTGATTCGCGTCGGATACGAAGGGGGCTGGTGGGACACCTATCATTTTAGATGAGCGATCCGACTCACCTGGCCTAACCTCAAGATCGTCACGTTTACCGAAAGTATCGACCAATTCGGCTTGTGCTTCCTGTTCAGAATTGTAGCTGTCCCCAATAGTCGGACCGTTCTTATATGCAATGAACCACTGGTTAACTTCTCGTTGGAACCCCTTGCTCCGACCTTGCTGCGCACGCTGTGATTGCAGTTCCTCGATGAACAACCCGCCGTTCCGCGTGTTCATCCGAAGCCATCCGATCTGTTTGCCTTGGCCGGTATCCCCGAAGTGCGTGGAGTCCGACTCGTTGTACTTCTCGATGGTCGGTATGGTAACCACAAGTTCCTTGTAGTCTGTGCCGCCCGGCAGGGTTAGCTTGTCGTTGTTGTGTTTTGGTTCAGTATTCTTGATCTCATGCAGCTGCTTTTCTAACGAAGCTTGCTCGTCTTTATCAACAGGTTTATCTTCAAGTTCGTCGAGCAACATGCGGTCGAGCTTATCACGAATAGCGTTGAACTCTTTATCTCCACCCAACGTCACATCCTCAACCTGAACCCCATTGTTACGAACGAACTCGATGACCTGTTGCTTACTAACTTTACCTTGAGCGTCTAACCAGTTGTCGATACCTGACCAATATATCTCATCCTTCTTAACTCCAAGTTTACCCGCATTACTTTGTAGCCATAATTTTACTTGCTTTCCAGTAGAGAATATCTTATTACTAGCATTCTCAATAACTTGTTCAAGCTTGGAATATAGCTTTGGACTAACCTCTAATTCTTTCCTTGAGAATTTAGCATCTTCAGATTTGGGAAGTGCTTTGATGCGTATTCTCTCTGCTCTACTTGAGCTTGCTTTATTTGCTGAAGCTCTAAGTTCGTCAGTGGTACGGAATCCTTGTAGGTACTTTGCTTCTTCTCGCGTGAGTGAACTTGGCTCAATCCCGAAGAGTTCTCTAATTTCATTTCCATATTTAGTCTCCAATAGTTTAGTTAATGATTTGTCTGCAATAAGCTTATCACCACGCATGGCATTAGTCAATAGAACAGATCCAACAACATCACCACCTTGCTCTTGAATATAAGAAGAAAGATCTGCTAGTGTAGCTCCAGAGGATGTTACATCATCAACAAGAACATATTTACCTTTAGGAATATCTCCTTCAAATCGTGTTCTTGCTATTAATCTTTCCATCATTTTCATACCTGTATGGAAAGCTTTGTCTTTAACATACAGACTATCATTAATACTAGCCCCTGTTTCACTAGCATATTTTTGAGCTATAGCATAAGGTATTCTGTTTATACCATCTTTTTCAAATTGGGTTACAGGAACATATATAACATCCTTACCAAAAGCACTCTTAGCTTTAATAACATCTTCTTTAGATATCAAGTCATTTACAAGCGAGATAGCAGAATCTAAGTTACCATGTTTAGCTTCTTGATATTTTGGATGTGCTTTTAAACCTTCTAAAGATACATTAGATGCTATAGGCTCTTTAGCAGTGTAAGGAATAACTCTACTAAACTTAGCAGACTCAGGATCTCGAATCATGGATTCCATAACATTAAACTCGTTATTCTTCCTGAACCCAAACCGTTTATAGAATGCTTGCAGTTTTACTTTATTCCCACCAAAATCAGCACTAGGAGTCAGTGCTATCTGTTGATTCGTGGTATCGGCGTAATTTATCAACTCTTGCATTGCAGCAGTACCCATGCCTGCGTTACGAGAATCTTTAGGAACGACTATCTTATTGAGAGTGATTATCCCGTTACGTTCCGACATTGAACTAGCGATACCTTTACTATCCCATGATTTCTCGACAGCATCTAGCGACTTCGATACGCGACTAAACTTAGCTTCTGCTGATTGAGTAGGTTGTTGAACATCTTTATATTTAGCTACAGCTAAGGCAATAACTTCTCTAGCTTTCTTAACATCTTTTACAAAAGCATCTGATCCTAAGTTATCACTTTTAATAAATTGTTCTAACCAAGCTTTAATAGTGTCAGCAATCTTTGTGAAGAGACTTCTATCTTGATCTGCTAATTTATTCCAAAAGTCTTGTTTGGTAAAGTTATCTCCCATGATATCGCCAATCATTTCTTTGACAATATCTTTGTGTGAAGCACCTTCTATTTTATATTTATCAGCATACTCTTTATGATTTTTTAGTAAACCTTCCATAGATTCTACAAGATCTTTATACACATCTGGCTTATCATATTCTAGATGATGAGAAAGTTCATGTCCCATTACTGCATGAGCAGGATATTTAGTATTCACATCTAAGAAGATAACATCTTTAATATTTGGAACAACAACTCCATTAATACCAAAGTCTCCCTTAGCATCAATCCATGTTATTCTTTTCCCAAATTTACTTGCAAGATTGGTTGCTGTAGTTGCTTGAGCTTCTCTGGTTTTGTCTTTAGCAACAAAGTCCCGCACATTCTTGGGTGTGATTGTGAAGGTGTATCCTTGCTTGTTAAGCTTCTCTTCAAGAAGTTTAGAATCTTTAACACTATTATCCTCCTTGAATGAATAGCCTTGTTTCTCTAATTGAATATGAATATCTTCTTGTTCATCAAGGGTATCATTCATAGCTTGGTCTAATGCCAATGTAGCTTTTCTGTAGCCTTCAAGATTACCCTGCTCGGTTAAAGAAGCTAATCCAGATATAATACTATCTTCATGACTGCTATCAATTTTAAGCTTTTTTAAGCATTTAGCTAGACTCATAATTTACCTATAAATAAACAAATAATTTCTATAATTTCCATATCATCTTTTTCTACATCTACAAGATGACTTGTTGGAATTGTTGTACGTGTATGTCTTGATGTAACAAATCCTCCCGAAGAACTTGGAGGTGGAATAACAATTGGTATGTCTGCACCATCAGTAGTGAGAGTTCCTAACTGAATACCTAGTTGTTTTCCTATTAATCCAACTGGAGCAACTAGATCTCCATTATTGACAGCCACAAACTGCCCTGAAGGAGTTATATTCAGTTGGTTGGTAGTTACACCTTCAGAAACATTTAAAACCTTACCTAGAGCGTTTAAAACAGTATTAGAAGTAATTACTTCATTAGCTACTGAAACAAGCTCACCAGTTAATGTAATAACCCTTGGCACACTAAAAGCACCCAAATTAACCGAAGTGCTTTGACCAAATAAACTAGCAGATGAGTCTGACCCTGCGGATACAATACCATTTGTGGTTAGTATTGTATAGCCTGATGCACTTAAATTAAGTGAATTATTTACTACACCTTGTGATAAAGATACACTCTTACCATCTAGGGTTACAGCACTACTTAGAGAAGGAGAAACTTCACCATTAGCAACACCCAAACTTTTACCAGTCAAAGATAAACTAACTGTTTCTGTGACAGTGGTATTCTCAAGCTGAAGGGTTTCCCCAGTTATATCAATGTTGTTACTTCCTACTATACCACCCAACTGAGTTGATAGTGTATATCCTGTAGGAGTAATACTCTGATCTAATGAAGTAAAAGAATTCTCTTCTGCTAAGCTTAGTGTTTGCCCTGAGACACTGATATTAAATAAAGTAGTAGGAACACTTTCAGCAATCGATAGCTGTTCACCTGTTATACTTTTATCTGTTGCACTAGATAGATTTCCTGATGCTAGTGTTAGAGCTTGACCTGTTAAACTAACTGTAGCCGGACTTTCTGGAACTAAAGTTCCTTCATTTACTACTGATGAGACTCCATCTAAACTCAAGAAGGAATTTAAACTAAGGCTATATTGTGTTACAGAGGTAGAGTTTCCGAGTAGATTAATTGACTCTAGAGGAGATAAAGAACCCTGGGTAATACTAAATGATTTTCCAGCTAGTGATTCTCCAATTGAAGCTGAAAGACTTCCAAATGCTATTGATAGTTGACTACCAGATAAACCTATTGTGCTATTAGAAAGTAGTGAACCTGTAAGTATTGTACTAGCTTGTCCGGATAGAGCTACTGATTCTTGTGGTGATAGTGTACCTTGGACAAGACTTAAAGACTTACCAGTTAAAGTTTTACTAGTAGAATCAAGAATACTTCCATTTGTTACTACTGCTTGTTCACCCGATAATTGTTTTGTATTACTGGATGTGAATGAACCTATACTTATAGAGCTAGACTGACCTGATAAAGTTACAGATGTAGCTGCTTCATCCTCAAGCAGCATATAGGGAGTCTCTGGATCATTACCAGGTCTAAAAAACTCATTACTACTTTTATTTGCTAGAGAACCTGATTTTAGAGTTATTCCATTAAAGTCTGCCACATTATGCCGCTCCCGTCACGTATATTCGTCCAGCATAATTGCTTGCTGTTGAGGATGGTTTCATCATTTCTAAAAAAGTAAGGCAAGCATTATCATAGATTCTAGGAGCCTGGTCTCTGTTAGTTAACCAATCAAACGGCATCATTATACTTGCTATTGGAAAGGACATAAAACCTATTGGATGCCCAATCACAAAAGCAATAGTACCAGTAGCAACTGCTGCGGAGCACTGCATTTGAGTTATGTTCTTAACCCCGACAGATAGAGGATCTAATGTAGCAAACCATTGAGACGTTGGATGATCTAACCGCTGTGTTATAGCAGAAGCAGCTCCAGCAAAACTTGGTAAATCAGTAACCGTATTTCTATCGTCAGTATACTTACATACCGTCCAATTATGTGCAGTAGCAGCTAAAGCTGTTCCAACTTCTACAAAAAGGAAATTACCCCCACAAAAATCAGGATCAGTTGAAGTTGTACTTTGATACCTAGTAGGAACACCAGTAACAGCTTCAGTGGCTGTACTGTTCATTGTTTTTGCAACTGCAAATATTCTGTCATAGAATAACAAAGAATTATTAATAGTAGTTGCAGACACATCAGCACCAACCAAATGATTTGTTCCACCTCCTGAGGGGGCTGTAAACTTCATACTACCTTGATCTGCATTTACATGCACAGTGCCACCAGGTGCAGCACCAGGAGCAGCACCCGCACCAGGTTGCCCAGAAGAAGCCCATAATGAAGATGACACTGAAGCTACTCCAGTTGGGCCAGTTTTATTGAAATTCTTTCTTTGAGAATACCCTGAGGATGCCCGTAATAACGCATCAGATATAGATGAAAACCCCACATTGAAAGATGGGGTTAAAAGATGCTTATCCAACCTTTTATTAAAATCTTCCAAATAGTCTAAAGCACTTGAAAAGAATCCATATTTAAGTTTACCTGTAAACGTTCCATCAGCATGTAACCAAACAGATCCAGGTAAGTCAAGTATACATATAGGTTCTCCATACCAATTTTTAATATTCCTCCGAAGTTCATCTATCTTTTCCTGACCCAACCATGTTTCTAGGTGAGTCATGTTAACTTCTTTGTTAATATTAAACATTTAACTAATCCTTATTAAACCCGTAGTTAAGTCATTCGTAGGCATGTTAATAGTAAAATTACCTGCTGTTACACTCTGTGCACCAAACGTAAAAACACCTACTGCCTTGTTTGATTGAGTTGAGTTATAAATTAAAGCACAATCAAAAGAACCTGAAGAGGTTAACGCCGTCCATGTAGCTGCTGCACTTGGAGTCCAAAAAGCTACAATACCAGTACCACCAGTATTAGCAGGTGCAGTAGCATTAGTTAACGTAACACCTCCAGCCGTGTAATTGCCTGTAGCTGCTAGTTCACCCGTGGCTGTATATGCTGTAGTGTCTGCATTAATAGTTGCTGTTGCTAAGTAGAGAGACATTTTGTAAGTATCTGCACCTGTACCAGCCCGTACTACTGAGGTTCCAAATGCATGAATTCCATTTAATAGTTCTACTCGAAATGATTTAGGTACTGCTGCGGTATTAGCCATGTATATTTTTCCTTTATATAAATTTAATTAAACTTTTCAGCATCACCAGCCAGATCCAAACCACGTAGAATGTTTACATTAACATCCCGTCTGACTAGCTCATTATTAAAAAACCACTCTGTTGCTACCACCCTAGCATTATCTTCATCATAGATAACATCTTTAACAGTTAAATCATTACGCTCTATTAAACCTTTATTTGTTTCCACTAACATTTACTTTACTCACTCTGTGGTTACCATCTCTTTGCATAGAGAATGTTAACGTTCGTTTATCGGATACAGCAGTAATCTTGTCTATTAAATAGTTTGTATCTCTATTTATATGCAAACTCCAATTTCCATCTTCTTCTTTCTGAATGGTATTCAATAACATCTTATCTCTAGCTATAGATTCTTTTTCTAGTCTCTCAATAGCTTTTTGTATAGGAGTTAAATCCACCTTCTCTGGAGTAACAATAATTTGTTTTGGAGTATCTTTTCTTGGTACAAGACCAAGCGCTGTAAATTTATCTAATTCTTCTTTCTTTATTATCTTAGGCATTTAAACAATCCCTCAGATTATTAAGCAAATCTATCCTAGACTGAACATCATTCAAAGCAACATCAGCTTGGGTTCTACCTGGATGTTTATCTGGATTACCTTTCCAATCTAAGGTAGCTCCAGTTTCATCTTGTATTTTTAAGTTAACATATAACTCTTTTAATTTAGGATCACTATAGTCTAGAGTCTGTTTATCTTGGATGGGAGCTAAAGGACTAGCATCACCTTCCACCATAACTGCTTCTGCTGATTTACTTAATAGCCCGGCATCTTGCCTGGAACTTTGGGTTTCTTCTGTTTGCTTGGCTGTTTCTTCATAATCTAAAATCTCCGTGGGAGTTAATCCCGTTGTGTTTGTTAAGTCTTTTAATGTTGGATCTACTGTGAATAGTACTGTATCTTTTGTTATAGGTTTTCGACTAACTGCCTGTGTTGTTGCAGCAATAGCATCTTCTACTGTTGGAGCACTAGCTATATTTGCTACATCCTTTGTTATAATTTCTTCATTAATAGCTCCAGCAACTTCATGAGCTTTCTGTTGATAGTCTTTAGATGTTACATTGATAGCACCACCAGCTCCAAACAATCCACCTGTAGCACCACCTACGAGAGCACCTGTTGCAGCAGCACTAGCTACTCCTTTACTTAAATCTTGAGTTGGATCTAAATAGTCTTTAGTGGCTAGATTGGATAAGTATTGTTCAGCTCCAGATTGTGGAGCTTCTTGTATAGCTTCTCCAAATATACCTTTAGCTGTTTCTTTTACTAACCCACTTGAGGTACCTGTGGTAATCTTCTGATATGCTTGTCCTAGTGCACCACCACCAGTAAGAGCACCAATAGCTCCAGTGGATAATGCTGTGTTTTGAAAGAGTTCTGTACTAGCTTCATCAGCTAATAACTTACGCGCTTTCATAGCTCCATGTTCTGCTTTTAGGGATTGATATCTTGGAGATTTCTCAAGCTCTTTCTCAGGCATACCAATTATTTGTTTCTTAAAAGCAGCAGCATTTTGTACACCAGCACCTAAACCTTCAGCAGCACCAAAGCCAATAGCAGATGGCACTCTAGCTATAATATTACTAGTAACTCCTACAGGGGCAGCAGTACCCGCTAGTAATGCACTTGTGGCTCCACCAGAACCTAATACTTTAGCTCCTGTTTGGATACCTTTTGAAAGAATCCCTCCAACAGGGGCTGTTGCTATCATTGCAGGAAGAGATTTGGTAATATTCATACCTAATGCTCTACCCCAGTTTTTACCTAGAGATAAATCATCCTCAACTACATTATCCTCCATTGCCTGTTGACCTGCTGGTGTCATAGAGTCTTTCCAATACTTGACTCCAACATCGCGCATTTCACCAAGCTTTTTGCCTACATTGTCAGCCCCTACTTTTTCTGCTACCCATCCAGCACCACCTAATAACTCATTAGCTCCAACTGCAAAACCTTTCAAATAGTCTAGAGCTTCAGGATTCTTTTGTAGTTCAGGATCTAGTTCTTTTCTTTTACTCAATAATACTTTAGCAATAGCATCATTGGACATATCAGCAGGGAAAGCAAACACCTGCCCATAAGCTTTCACCTTTCTAGTCATTATTCAAATTGTCCTGTTTTCGGATTGAATGTTGGTATTAATGGCTCGTCTACTTCCATTACTCCCTGACCTTTTGCTGCTTTATATTTTCTCTCAAACTCAAGTAATTGTTCAGGATCCATCATCATGTTATTACTAGCAATACCACGTAACATTTTCTGACGTTCTATCTCAGCGAGTGCTTCTACAGGATCTTTTGATTTTCCAAGCTTAACGTAATCCATGGCAGCTTTACCTTCAGATGATATAGGTTTATACTCACCTAATACTCCAACACCCCCTTCAGCTTGTTTCATCCTGGCTAGAGAAACTCTATTACCTTGTTTAACTCCTTCAAGCTCTAATTGCTGTGCAAGTCTTGAATCATTTAATTCTTTTCTAGAAGCAGATTGCCTGTCTATCTTATCTAAGTCATGTGCTCTACTTCGTTCTGCTTCAGCTTGTTTAATAGCTGTCTCTCTATCAAACTTCATAGCTGCATATTTAGATTTAATCATAGCAGCAGTAGCATTAGCCTGTCCGTTGATTTGCATCATCTCAACTTTATTGATAGCATCAGTATTCATGTTAGAAGCATTTCTTGCTCCTGTTGCAGCACCCGCCGCTAGCATTCCAAGTAATCCCATTATGCTCCTCCCAATATACCGGATTGAGTACCTGATTGCACCGGATTAGCTTGTGTCATATTTTGTACAGGTTCTTCTTGTGTTTGACCTATTCCACGTTCAGCCATCTTAGCTTGAAAATCTGGATCATATTTACTATGTACTAAAGTAACAAAGGTATGTACCGCAGTTTCATAATCCTCATCAGTAATAGCAACCCCAACCTCAGATAAATACTCAGCTACTCTAGCTATCATTATCATTGCATATGGATCTACTATATCCCCAGGCATGTTCTGACTTTGTTGCATAAGAGTCATGAAAAAACTAAATGCTCCTTCACCCAAGTCTTTACCAATGTTCTGACTTTGTTCTAAATGATCAAGTAAAGTATTTGTTTCTGGATTCTCAAACAACATCTCATTTGATACATTCAGAAGTTGATCTAGATTATTAACTTGTTTCTCATCCATCTGATTTACCATCTCTGAGTAAATCTCATTTGAATTAATAGTTAGTTCTTCCATTATGATCTTAATATCCCACTGTAAGCGTAAGGATCTCTTTGCAAACCTACAGAAGGATTAGCATTCACTACTGTACCATTGTTAGCATTGAGCCTATCAAATTGCTGTTTTTGTAACCCAAAGTTATCTTTATGCATTTGCATTCTTTGATCCATCTGTTCATTTAACATGTATGCTTCTCCCATACCACCAAGGATATTCATCGTAGGATTATATTGAGTTAGCACTCCATTCGTTTTATCCCAAAAAGACTGTTCTTCAACAGGATCAAATGAAGCTAGCTTATTAACACCTTCTGGTTTATAACCTAAGTTTGAACTAGCTGTAGAGAAAGCATCAGCAGCACCTACTTGAGGAGTTGTTTTCATTGTACTGAATCCAGCAGCTTTAGCTTTAGGACTATCCAACATACTCTCTACTTTGGTACTATCTAGTAGTTTTCCACCTTGGGATACTTTAGCTGCTGTCTTTCCTGCTGTAGCAATTCCAGCAAGCATACCTGCTCCACCAACCATACCACCATACATACCAATCTTACTTAATGTTTTATTCCCTGTAGCCATGCCTATTACTTGCATACCCGTGGAAGCTATTGTTAATCCTGTAGCTAATCCTGAGAGAGTCATCCCTCCGACAGCCGTACCAGCAGCAGCCAAACCAGCTCCCACGGCAGCACCTGCTGACGCAGCAGCAGCACCTATTGCAGCACCAATACCAGCTAGTGGTGGCATATAATCTCCTTGTTCACTTTATAGATATAACTGTCATAAGCTATATCATCTTTTATAAAATTACTTCTCTCAAATCCAACTTGTTTCATACCAATCTTATTTGCAAGTCTAAGAGCTAACAAATTGTAAGAGGGTATAGATGTTCTTACCTCAATAGCATCAGAATTAACCCAAAACCATTCTAAGGCCTCTAAACAATATTTAGTAGCTAAGCCATAGGATTCTTTTTTAAATCCAATGTGAACGTTGTAGATCTGTTCTTGAAATGGTAGAACTACAATAAGCCCTACATCATGCACTAATATGTATTTACAATTTATATCAGGTATAAATAGAAGCTTTGGATTTACATTCTTAAAACTATCATCTGTAGACATACGCCAAACATTAGGTAGAGTTAAGAACTCTTTAACTAATTTAATATCTTCTGTATAGGTTATCACTGGTATTTACTCAAAGCAGGTTTCCATATATAGAACAATGGGCTATCTGTTCTCATTGTTCCTACAGGATGTACAGGAGATAAGAAGCTTTCTTTTAGCCAAGTCATAGCATATTCACCAGAACTTCCAAATGGTTTATAATGGTTCTCCATATCATCTAAGAATTTCTGTGGAACGAAATCTTTAGAATCTATTTGTTTTAATCCCATGTTCTTCAATTGAGAGTTATATGAATTAGCTTCAAATGGTGTAACCTTATATGCTGAGGTATCAATTTGATTATTTCCAGCATTAAGAATATATCCACCATCTTGCTTTGGTTGCATGTAATAGTCTGGCTTAACCCCAGGTATCTTGCTTTGTGTAACAGTTTGTGTATTACCAAGTATTCCTGTGTTCCCACTATTCGTAAATAAGCTCGTAGATGTGGGATTACTAGAGCTACTGTTGAAATTTAGTTTACTACCAGCAGACTTAAATGACGGGAGTAAAGTGGTTAACTGTTCAAACTGTGCTTTAACATTATTGAACATGCTCGCCTTGACATCTGGTGAAATGTTAGGATCACCTCCAATCTGAGCATATAAACTCATGTAGGTTTTACCTAAATCACCCATAATTCCAGAGTCTCTCGACATGCTTTCTATATTAGCTAAAGCTATCTTGTTATCAGAATCTAGTTGTGTTGCCCATCTTTGAAAACCAAGATTCTTATCAAACTGATCTACATTAACTGCCTGCCCTGTATTAAACATACCAACACGATTACCTTGATCAGCATTAAACTGAGACATGTTATTTGCTTGGCTAGCATTAAACATACCAGCTTGTAATTGATTAGTAGTGTTTGATTTATTAGCATCATAGAAAGTACCAGCATCTTGTGTAGCAAAGGGTGTAGCATTTCTAATCATTGCATCTTGAGCAGCAGTAGCTCCTATAGAACTATCAAGCATTCCACGTTTATTAGCATAGGAAGCTCCCATTGTCTTAGCCTGTTCCATCAAAGGACTTCCACTATCCAACATACTTTTCAATTGGCCTTGTGAAGTCTGCTCTGGAGTTACAGTGATATTTCTTGGTGTTACACTTGGGGCTAAACTTGCACTTGTTGGTGTCACTGCAATATTGTTTTGCTCTTTACTTATACCTTTACTTTGTATAAACTTATCAATGCTTGCAGCATCATATCCAGGAACACCCTTCATAGCCTGTGATATGCTATTAGCATCTACGCCATAGCTTAAAGCATCTCTCAAAGTATCATTATCAGTTTTACTATTTTTAGTTATAAAATCTTTTATTTCTTGAGGTGTATAATTGTGTGTTGGTGCGCCATATAGAGTTTGTGCTCTAGGGTCTTTATATCCGTTTAGTATTCCTACCATTATGCAATTCTCTCTATGATTAGTCTGTTGCTATGATCATCATTATTAAATGGACCTCCTTGTGTATGTGCTCTTAACACTGAGCTTGATGCTATATAAGAGGTTCTTGACTGGGATATAGCACTATAATTAGCTCCTGGAGTCATCTTTGAAGAGAATATATGGGCAGTGTTAATTGTAGCTATTGATGTTGATAACTGTGTACTATTAATTGATACCCCAAAGTAACCATTTGTAGCCTGTTGGTATTCCATATAATAAACAGAGTAAACACCACTTCTTAATATAGTAATACTATCACCTAACGTAGCACTTGGCGTAATCGTCCAATCAATGCCTTCTCCAGAATTTGTATTTACTGTAAGAAATCTTCTGATTTTAGTATTTATAGACCCTACCCCTGGAGTACCATTCATTACATCTAATTTAGTATTAGTAATAATAAGATTAGGTTTACCGTTAGCTTTCTCAATTGTTAATATAAATTGAGATACAGTTAATGCCCTAACATTGATAACATCATTAGCTTGTGCAGTGTATGTTTCCCCTGAGGATAAGCCGGATATAAGCATGTTTGCACCAGCAGTAAATGAAGGTGTAGACTGACATATTATTTCTCTCGTTACACCCAGCTGAGGAGCTACAGTAAATCCTGTAACAGTAGCTGTACCTGTTAAAACTATTTGATTATTACCTGCCCAAATATCAGGAGTAGCACTTGAAGCTATAGTGCTCTGTGCAAAGTTCTGATATCCTGTAAAGGTATTGTTTCCTAATGTAACACCCGAACTAGAGGAAGCAATACCAATGCTCCAGTTATTAAAGGTACCTGAACCATTAATTGTAGCCACAGATACTCTTAGTAATCCTGTAGTAGTATTATACTCAGTGACCAATCCAGTCATGTTATTTGATGTAGATATAGCTGATGCTATAAATACTGTCATCCCTATAACTATTTCTTTATTAGCTTGAATAGTTAAGGTCTTTGTACCTAAACCAATAGTTACAGTTGTAGTGCTTGTAGCTGATAATCCTCCTGTATCTGCCTTAGTGGCGATAGCATTTTGAATAGCTATAAATTCTCTTCTTAATTGTTCAGAAATATTCCTTGACCCATTTGGTGGGTTTCCTGTTACAGCATAATTACTCATCTTATAACCCTACCTAATGTATATTGTAATTTACATATTTCAATAACAAAACTCTCATCTTTATTTGAAGATCCTGAAACAATTAAAGCAATTGATGATCCATTGCCTGGAGTGTCTATTGTTAATTCTTGTGAGAAAGCAGAGTCATAGAATAAACTATCCCATGTGGCAGTATCCCAATAACCACTAGCACCTAGTACCTCATGGTAAGAGGCAGCAGCGTATACTGATTCTAAAGTTCCAAATGATAAATCATATGTAGCAGCTATATTAGCAGTGCTTCCTGCATCAAATAAGAGTTTACAGCGCTTATAGTTTTTTCTAGCATCAGGTGATCTACTACTATTAAAGGAGAGAATAAGAAAGCTTTCTAAAGGATCACCATCAATACTTGTACCTACATCTATTTCATATACAAATCCATCAGTGCAACCAATAAATTTACGCTCTACTCCATTGATATCAACTACTGAATCTGCTACATTAACTATTCTATTACCATAATTGAAGGGCATTACATCTCCAACTACTGGACTTGTGCTATTACTATTGGGCATTATCTGAATATTTAATCCATCACCATCAGTAAAGAAAATCTTATATAAATTATTTGCCCGTGAAACACAGCTAGCTATTGTTTTATTTTTCT
>OFQX01000394.1_pt1 | contig 13567 bp, 15 predicted proteins | sample 1542951 | NCBI WGS metagenome assembly OFQX01 (sample SAMN07774215, study PRJEB24372) | wastewater metagenome | isolation source: WWTP Novara (Effluent) | place: Italy: Novara | collected 2015-12
TTTTTTCTTTACAGTAAAGACCCGCCGAGGCCACTTGACAATACAACCAGTATTTATAATATACTTTCACCCCTTCGGAACCGATCAATCCCCCCGTCCAGCATAGAAATCTCTCATAAAATATTCTTGTATAAGATATACCATATGCCATATGCCTGACGGGGTTGTGTAGGTTTGGACGGGCAGGTATGGTCGGGGAGGGGTGCGACCTGATCGCGAGCTACTGCCTATAATATCTGCCTTTTCCGCACCATCAGTAGTTTTCGTTTTTCAGTTTTTAACCGCATCACCCCTCCGAGCATAGTCCTTACCAATCAAAACCCAAGCATATACCCTCCGAGCATAATCATATCCCATCTAAAATAAACCATCCCCCATCATATCCCCCAATTAAATTTGCAATTCTCGACATAATCAATATACTATCCCTATGCAAGCACTCGACCTCCCAAACATCACGCTCTTTACGGGCCTCACCATTACAGAATCGATCATTATATCCATTCTACTCCCAACAGCCCTCGACCCCGACGCAACCAAGGATTCTCGCAGACTCCTTATTTACAGTATATTCGATCCCTTCTTGACTCGCAATGCCCTCCTAAACCGAATCAACTCACTTCAAGAATCCAACCACCTAACCAAACATCTCATCCCCACAATAGATCCCACCACTCTCACCACAGCAATGCCCACCAAGAGTATCCAATCTAAAAGCGGACGCCCACCTAACTCCTAGACCGCAAAATGCTCATCAAATATTATTCCCCTCAGCAGCATAAAACTCCAGCCCACCATCCACTTCACCCCTCAGGACCATTTTCTTTCGCCTATAAGGGCCTCAAATGTTTTTTTGATACCAACATACTCTCCCCATCCACACACACGCCTACAGCCCTAAAAACACTCTTTCAAGAACAACTCACCCAACTCGACCAAGAACTCAAAACCTTCGAGCAATATAAACTCCTCACCCAGAAGTCCACACAACTCATCCAAGATCAGTACCAGCACCTCTTCTTTTACGAGTGATACACCTACCTCAAGGCCTCACTCCTCGAGGAATCCACCAAACTCCAAAAACAAACAACCACCTACATCAACCCTCCAACCCCCACAGAACCCAAAGAATCCCCGTCGAGCATTCCATTTACAGAAGAAGATCCTTCCACAGAATCCGTCCTCTCCTCTTTCATCTTCAACCCACCTAATCCCCAATCTCCCCTCAAGCAGATTGGTATTTCTACGCAGTCTATCCGTAACCTGACGTGATACTCATACACTACCACTCCCTCCTGGGACCCCACCCAAACCCCTATTACCATCACTTGGCAAAGACAAATGCTGGAGGATACCTCAGATCTTCTCGTCATCGACGGGTCACGTCAGATGGGTAAATCCTATGGTATTGCAGAACTACTTATCGAAGAATCATTCGTACCAGGAGCCGATATCCTCGTAGCTGCCTTCTTACAGAAGACCACCAACGCGATCCTGAACTACATGAAAAAATTTCTCCACCAATTCTCCGAGGATGATTTCACTATTTACAGAAAGGACGGGTATATTCTCAATAATACTACATGAGTCTCCATCCATTTCCGTACCCTCAGCGACTGAGGAGATAATGTTCTCGGTCTTACCACCCGTCTTGTCGTCGTAGATGAGGCCCAAAAAGTTACCAAGGCAGTATTCGAAGATGCAATCAATCCTACTCTCACTACCACAGGCGGTCGTCTCATCCTCATCGGTACACCTGACGAAGATATTTCAGGCTACATGTATGAATCCATTATTGATATCGCGAAGGGCCACATCTATAATAATCCAGGTCAGAAAACAGCCCGTCATATCAAAGTCTCCGCAGATGATAACCCCCTCATCCATCCGAAGATCCGTAGACAGATCAATGATACCCGCTCGAAAGCTTCGACTCAGCGTCAGTACTTTAATCGATGGGGGAAATCTGACGACTCAAAGTTCAACCCGACAGCAACCTCCATCACAGATATCAATAATCCCCCTCCGACACCATCCCCTCAGGGGCATATCATCCTTGCACTCGATCCTGCCCGTAAGAAGGACCGCTCCGCATACGCTTATATCTATGCCTCACATAATCAGATCATTATTCTCGAGTCCTGAGAAGTTCCTCCGACATTTAAGGATGATTGGAATCTCCAGGCTCAATATCATATCGCCCATCTCCAACCCTATAAAGAAAAATATAAAACATTTTCCACAGTCATAGATGCGACCGGTGTTGGAGACGGAGTTACTACGATCTTCCAGAAAGCCTGACTCCGCATCGACCATACCATTCGTTACACCTCTGGGCAATCAGAGTCTGAACCTATTCCGGGCCATCATAACGTAGCGAAACATATACTCATAAACAATATGTTAGATTTGTATGAGAATAAAAATATCACTATAATCGCGGAAACAAACACTCTCCTCATGGAAGAGTTCTCCTATCTCAACCTCAAAGAAACCCGTTTTGGTTCTCTCGGGTTCGACTCGAAGTTCTTTGATGACATAATCAATGCCGTTATGATAGGTCTGTATATAGCGAAAAAATATCGGTATCTTTACCGAATGATCAATGAATCTCAATCTTCTAAGACCCAACAACAAATACTTCGTGAAGAGTTTGCACAATATCACCTCCCCACCAAGCGCCAACCCTCAAACAAAACTTGATTTTGGTAGAACTTTTCATATACTAGTTCCCGCCAATGTGTGATTTTTTGGAAATTCTTGGGGCAACCCGATTCCCGTACTATAAAAGTACGGGACTTTTTTATTTGCAAATACACATTCCCCGAATATAATATCCCCATGTCAAAAAGCTATACATATTACTCGTTCGATAAACAGGGTAAGGAAGTACAAACTACCGTCGAACTCACCGCTGAGCAAGAGGCTCAAGCTGATCAGGCTGTAAAAAACTATCAGACTTCGAAAGCATGGATTCACAAAAAGTACGTATACCTGTGGATGTATAGTTTTAAGGCGTATCATTTGTCCACTGAAGATCGCCAGAGATACCTAAAATCTTGGCAGTCAAATGTAGCGTTCGGCCTCATAAGATCCTTCATTGACGTATTTGTATCGACCCTCACGGAACGCCCGATCTCATTTAGGGCTCAAGGCCTCAATGAGGATGGATTAAGGAATGCGAGCAACATCGAGCATGCCCTTGCAGTCACCGCAGATATCACATGATTCCAGAAGGAGTCACGTACAGCCCTCAAGGAAGGACTCAAGACAGGAACATTCGCATTTGCTATCGGAATGCTACCTCCTGCCAAGAAAACACCAATGAATCTCATGACGGATAACCCCGCCATGCCTATCCAAGAAGCAATCTATGAGAATGAGATTGGGGATTTTCCATTTGCCCGATCACTTGATGTGTTCAATGTATTTCCTGATATCTATAATGGGACTCTTCGCCATGTAACAGAGCGTAAAGTCACATCACTTGATGGAATACTTACCACATTCAAGACTCTTATCGATGATCCAGATAATACATCACCACTAAAAGGTATAGTCCCATACCTGACATCTAAAAAGAATCAGAACGGAGCGGACTTTCGAGACTTTGCGATCATCAAAGATCAGATTCATCAGCAGATGAACTACAATTTCTCGACAGAGAATGCATTTAATGACATTTTTTCCACAAATTACTGACAAACAGCGACGACTACTACATCTCAAGACCAAGATACAGATGTTACTGACGGGCTTATCGAGTATCTCTACGAGGTCAATGACTATACGATCACGATTCATATGAATAACTACCCGGTATGTCTTATGCCGAATAAGTTTGGCTTCATTCCGTTCGTTCTCTCCTCTACTACTGATGAAAAACGCCCGCTCGGATGTGAGGGTATCCCATATCTCCTCGCGGGAATGGAGAAGACAATGAACTCCTTCATGAACAACTATCTTGACGGGGTCAAATCCATAGCGAACCCTACATTTATTGCTAAGAAGGGTCTCTTTACTGACGAAGACCAACTCGAGGACCTTCCTCCTGGCTCAGTCCTATGGTCCGAAGGGGAAGTTGGTAACAACGCTATTCAAAGAATGGATAAGGGAACTATATCCGATTACAATATTCTCGATATCACCCTCAAAATTGCTTCACAACTGACGGGAATCTCTGAATATAACCTCGGTATCTCCGCTAGAGAACGAACAGCGACAGGAGCACTTGCTACGACACAGTCATCTCAGAAACGTCTCTCCCCATATCTCGAAACCTACGTCTCAGTCATTTCCAGAATCGCGAATCTCTGGCTTATTCTTATGAGACAGTACTGGACTGAAGATAAATTCCTCGTCGTCACTGGATCGAAGGAGGGTAAGCTCATTAAAAACAAAGATCTCGTCGGAGCGACAGCAATCACCCTCAATCTCGACTCTATGTTCTCGGCTATCCAAGACTTTGCTTATAAGAAACTTCTCGAGGTCTATATGCAGACGAAGGGCACAGGACTCATTAATGAAGATGAGGTGATCAAGGAGATATTCAAGCTTCAGGGATACGATACAAAGAGGTTCGTGCCCGATACCGCCCCACAAGTCACCCCTCCAACCGATATTCCTACCGCACCCCTCACAGATCCAGCCTTTTCAGAAGCACAGCTCGTCGGACAGGACATCCAATCCTTATCTACCCCTCAAGTCAACTTCGGTAACGAGGGACAAGGCCCGCAATAACTTATAACGCTTGCATTTTATGGACAAAGCACTACAATATCCGAAGACCCCATTCAACGAAGAAACTTGTATAAAGATTCTTGAGATCGGCAAGAAACTCGGACTCAAAGATGAGACTCTTAAAGCCATCCAAGATGATCTCCACTTTGATAAGCCACCTACTTACCCCGATGGAACAGGGAACCCCCTCAAAGATATGGCAGAAGTATCATTTCTTTCCTCACGTACCATGTTACCAAACACTTAACCACCCACCCTATATGATCGATCAAGCTCTCGCTACCAAATTTCTCGATATGCTCAAAAAACTTGGAGTCTCTGACTCTACTTGTGAACTTGTCGCTAAGGAACTTATTGGTGAAGAAAAAGTAATGGATACTCCTGAAGAGGAAAAATCCGAAGATGAAGCTACACCAATCATGGGTGTAGAGGTTGTCAAGGTAGAAAAGAAACCTATGGATGAAGCAAAAGCTTCCCTTCTTAAACGAATGACTCAATGAATGTAATCATTATCATATCGCTCCTATGTATTATCGTAGTGCTTTGATATCTATACGATAAAGCGCTACGAAAATATAAGAGCACAAACTTTATACCCTTCATAGTATGACGTATTTCTCCATGGACTGTACCACAAGAAGAAGCCCTCTCGAATAGTAAGGCTGCACTAGAGCTTATGATACAGTTTCTCGAGCATAAACTCAACACGAGCATGACTGCTCTTGTGGAATCTACTGAAGGATCCACCGATGCAACTCTCATACGCTGAGAAATGCGGATGTTACGCACCCTCAGAACAGAATTAACTGCATTAAAGAATAAAAAAATGAAAGAGCAATAAGAAATGATACCGAAAGGTATCTTTTTTTTTGACATAGTGCCACTGTATACTTATATTATACACAAGATTATAGGGCAACGACATACTGCCCGCCAGAAGATTACTTAACCCACATCCTATGTCTACCGAAACCACCGTTCCAGAAGTCGTCGCTGTAGATACACCTTCCATTCCGGATTCTCCTACGCCAGACGTAGTACCCGAGCCCGAATGACAGCCTAATACACCAGAGACTCCTGAAACACCAGTCCCCGCTGAGGAAATTCTCTTATCAGACGATGAATTGGACGAAGCTATTGAGGCGATTCTTAAAGATATGCCATCTACAGTAGTTACCGAGCCTACATTCTTCCCATGAAAAGAGGAAGTTGCAAAAGAAGTCGATGCCCTTGCAATTATGGCTGATGAATATCATCAGGCAGAAGCAGCAAAGACTGAAGCTCTCAAAAAAGCAGCTGATACTGAAACAAAAAATCAAGAGCTCGAGATATTTGTGGAAGACATTAAGACTTCCTATGCAAAAATCTCTGATATTCTTGGTACTGATGTTGCAGATAAAATCACTGCCGGAGATGCTGACATTCCTCTCCATCTTTATTCCGATAAGATGGAAAAAGTATATGCACATCCATTTTTCGGGCCACATATTAAGACTCTCCTAGAAGGATGAGAAGTAGATCTTCCAGCACTCCTCAAAGAAGCTCTTACTCGTACTCGAATACCAAATGTAGCAGATACTCCCACTACACAAACTCCAGAACCACAACCTACCAACGTCATCACTCCTCTCGTTTCGAGATTACGTGCTGCACATAGGATGTAATTTACTAATCTTTTACCCCCACCTACTATGACTGCTTCACCCGCCGGGTATCCTTCGGGACTCCCTTCCACAACCGCTACCAACCCAGTTGTACAAGGTACAGCTGCTGCGGGAGCTGCTTCACTTGCCGTATATAACAATCAAGAAGTTGATGTGTCATATATTGGACAAGGAGCATTCGGAGTAAACTCTTTTCTTGCTACTCTTCTTCCACTCGGAGCTCAGCTCTCAGGTGGTAAATTCGAAGATGCAGGACTTCAGGAGCGTATTTCGACAAACTACCCAGAAATCCGATTCAAAGAAATCGATGATGTTGCTCGTACATACGTAACAGGTGCTACAGCTCTTATCGGTGATACAACTCTTACTCTTGTCTCCACTGCGGGACTTCAGGAATGAGATGTTCTCCGTAATACACTTACTGGTGAGCATTACCGAATCAATACAGTTGCTTCTGGTACTTCTATCACTGTCGCTCGTGCCTTCGGTACGGTTGCCGCTGTAGCTGTTGCCAATACTCAGAACTTGATCTTCCTCTTTAATGCTACGGCTATTGGAGTCGCATCTCGTACTGCTCTTGCTGCTGCTGCTGTCGATAAGACAAACTACTTCCAGAAATTCGTTGAGACTGTTCAGGTTTCAGATGAAGACAAAATGTCTAACAAGGTTACTACTAAGTATCTTGAGGACCTTCAGCTCGAACGTATGAAGAAACATGGTCGCGATCTTGAGTACTCAGCAGTATTCGGACAAAAGAGAACTACTACTGATGCATCATCTCGTAATGTTACAGCTACAGAAGGAGCTCTTCAAACAGCACTTCGTGGATGGACAGGAGATATCTCAGGAGCGCTCAATGCTACAAATGTTGAGAAGGAGTTCTCTCGCCCATTTGCATACGGAAGTTCTACGAAGATCGGTCTCTGCGGACGAAATGCTCGCGCATCTATCCGTGCCCTCTTCGAAACTCGTATCAACGTCGAGAACATCGAGACAGTCAACCTCAAGCTTTCATACATCGATATGAACGGAGGACGACTCTTCCTTATCGATCATCCATTCATGGATACTGATTCAGGATACGCAGGTCACATCCTTATCGTAGATCCTTCTCAGTTCCAGGCTGTATACCCTTCAGGAAAGAACCTTGATGGAAGCAAACTTACAGGTAAGACTAAGTTCGTAATGAACCAGGCTGACTCTACATTTGCTCTTGAAAAGGGAGACTGGGTTACATACCTTGGATTCGAAAATAAAAATGCGAATGCACATTGACTGTTCAAGATAGTATAATTTTGATTTGTCAATATATAAAAAACCAGGACTTACCTGGTTTTTTTATTTTATAGAGAAATTTATTTGCAATTATCATAAACTTTAGTATACTCTAATCACCAAATTATTTCCTAATTATATTAATATGGCCAGTCCTACTACAGAAAAGCAGAAAATTACATTTTATATTGTCCGTCTCGACGGTGAACTCCAGGTTCGCGAGACCCCGATATACTTTCCACGTGCGAAGATTGTTCAATGACGTACCAAAGCCGAGGATCAGCGAGATGAAGGATATGATATCATGTTCAACCATGGATATCTCGAGCTCGATGCTGATGATTTCCGAGTAGAATGGATGCGTGTATATAACAGTGGTGGTACTTTTGATTACGAAGGTAAGCCCGTCAGAGTCTCTCCTAATAACAATATGTTTAAGATTACCGAGGAAGACCCTACACTTAAAGTCAAAACACTTACACAGAACGTCGAAGTGAAGGTAGATGTACCAGTGATTCTCAAGGATTGGGTAGATACACTCAGCGTAGAGCAGCTCGAAGCCTTTGCTAATACGAATAAACTTGATATCTCTGGAGTCAAAAAGACGAAGGCAGCGATGATTGAGTTCCTCACGAATAGTGGCCACATAAAATAGTTTTGATTTCATCTAAAAAATGGTATAATAGTCGCAAGCTACATACCATTTTTTTTATGATTTCACAAGCAGTCATCACTACCGCGATCCAAAAAGAATTGGGATCATTTTTTTCGACTGAGGCCCATACAGATTCCGATATTGTCCGATATATTAATTCCGCTGTGAATTATGTGGCATCGTATCGCGACTTTTCTTTCCTTATAGAGACCCAAACAGTTGTATATACAACACCACTCATCTCACAAACTATCACATATACGGTAAAAGTTCTCGGGGTAAACGGCGATCCGACAATCAATATTCTTCGAAAGGCAGATTGGTTTTTTCCAGATCTTCGAACGAATGCGATCTGTATCGATGGTGATGAATTTATTGCTAACGATGCTGGAACATACGAAGTCCTCTACGTGAAGCTTCCTGATAAACTTACCACCGGAGTAGCAGGTACTCTTGATATCCCTCCTCAATTTGAGCAGGTTATCATCGATCTCTCCATCATGTATGGGTATAAGGATCTCAAATATTACGATAAAGCTTCTGCGAAGCTCGGCGCTGCAAATGCAGAGCTTGGTCTACTAGCTCAACGAATTACAAATCCCACGCCAAGACAGACTCGAATCCTCTCTCGTAATCATCGTATATAATGCCTGTCGTTGATCCCTCAAAAACCATCCAGATTCGCTTTAATGCTAAATATTCGAACTTCTTTGATGAGGTTTTTAACTGCGATCTATCAAACCGCACCTCAGATTCCGGACTTATAGAGAAGGATCGTCCTATGTTACGCCCAAGACCAGGTACATGACGCGTAGGGGATACCCTTATTACTACATGGTCCGCTGCTACAGCATATGTTATAGGTAATATTGTGACCCTGAATGGTGTGAACTATAAATGCATCCTTGGTCATACGAACCAGGCCCCTCCAAACGTCACGTATTGGACTGTTTTTACTACGGGGAATGGAAAAGAGATATTCTATACTGATCGCCTCGGTACTCGAAGGAATTACCGTACATTTGATAACCAGCTCTACTACCTCAATGGATCTACCTGGACATCGCTCGCATCTATTGGTACGACTGATGTGGATTTTTCTATCCAGAAAGTACCTGTACTCAATATTCGCCCATGGAGTAGTACTACAGCATACGTCATAGGAGATCGCGTGATCCTTAATGGTATCGTTTATACATGTATCCTTGGACATACTAACTTTACCCCGCCAGACGTCACGTATTGGGTAGTTTCTGATGGAAATCCCACATCAAGAACATCACCTACAGTTGCGACGGGGGCAGAGAAGGTAAAAAAAGATGCGGCTGATACTCTCAGTGCTACAAATAATGTCGGAAAAATCCTCATTATCACCAGTGGAGTATATAAATGATGCTATGCATCTATCATTTCATACGATGTTGCAGGAACCGAATATACTCTTGGCGGAGCTGGTATTATCACAGCCCTTCCAGCATCTACTACTTACAAAATTTGTGACTTCGTCTCAGATGTTCTTATGATCTGCCGAGGAACGAGTAATCAGACTGAATTATTCTATGATGGTATAATTCCGCTCGCACACTATACTGGATATACGACTGATTCTCTCAGGCAAGTCGCGGCTCTCTCCGCAACCGAGACAGTATCGAAACTCGTTCTTTTTGTGAACCAATGTTGGACATATAAATGAGGGACGCTCTATTATACTGGCGGATTTCCAGGGAATCCATTCTTTTTTAACTTCACTACATCACTTACTGTGGGATGAAATGGTACAATCGTAGATATTTTTCAGTATAAATCTCGTCTCGTTACGCTCTGAACAAATTTTGTATTCAGCATACCTTCGACTCTGATCATCGATCGTCATATCACTACATTCGGTGGAGTCAAAGATGCATATGTGAATACTGGAGAGGATATATATCTATTCACTACACAAAAAACTATCGTTTCACTCAATGAAACTATCAGTGGTATTGTCGGAGTAAAACTGAATGTCGCAGAAGATATAAAAAATTATACCTCTACCTTCGCTACCGCCTTCTGTTTTGGATTTGATGGTAGAAAGCTCTATATGTATGGACAAGCGGATACTACTACGACTGGGTATCTTTGCGTCCTCGATACTCTCTATAATTTCTGGACGGTATATACAGGACTCAGGCCGACTACAATTACTCAAGAGAATGGAGTTGTCTATATGCCCGATAATAATAGTGATATTGTCCGATACTTCGATAGTACTGCTACAACTGATGTGACCGTTGGCACTAGTCAAACAACGACATTCAGCCAATATATCACATCGAAAGAAATCGATTTTGATGATGTCTTTACCACTAAGACGCTCACAGATCTTTATATTCTTTTCGAAAACTATACACAATCAGTCTATTTGGATATCTTTATGGCGCTCAATAATCAAAATAGTAAGAAGCAACAAAAAACTATTAATACTGAAGCGCTCACTATTACTTCTCCTACGATTTGAGAATGAGTAATTGGTGAACATGTATTTTGAGTTTCATGATTTCTGAGTACAATATCAGTGCCTATTATGAAGCATACTCAATTTGCTTCTGATCCGGTAAACTTACTCAAATTTCGTATTTCCGGAAAAGATGGTAGTCTATTTTATCTCTCGCAAATAGACCTCAAGATTATGCCTTCTCCTCAGAAAGAATACTTCGATCCTAGTAATACTAACTAGCTAACTATGCCACAACTTAAAGTACAAAATCAGTACCGCGCGACTCTTACCTCATCCATATTAGCAACTGGAGATATCGCATTTACTGTAACTACTCCTCCAACTTATACTAACGGATTCATAGTATTATCACCAGATGTCATTTCCCAGCGGGAGGTAATATATTTTTATAATGTCGTAGGAAACACTATATATGCCCGTTATGAAAATCGAAGTAGCCCTAAAGCACACTCTTCTTCTGAGGCTGTTCAGATTAATGATGTCGCAGAAATCTTTAATGCATTCTCTGACATGATTTCTCAGGCATTTTATGTCGAGAAAACTGGAGGGCTCAATGTAAAGGTATGGGGAGGATATGTTCTATATAACGGTAATCCTGTTACAGTGGCAGATACCAACCTCCTTCTTACCGATAATACTACGAATTATATAAAATATAATTTCACTACCAATACTATCTCTGTAGATACAGTCAATGGTGGTAATATTAAAGCTGTAGTAGTCACTCTCGCGTGAGTAATTACGAGTATCGTATATAGATTTTCTAAGGAATCACTGATTGACTTTACCGTTGCCATCACTGGCGCACTCCCTTCGCAGTCATGACATGCTGGCGAAGCCCTCATTACTGATGGCAATAATGTCTCATGGGGAGTACCATCGTGAGTTCGTAATATTGGTGTGGGGAAAGGCATAGATGTAGACCGCGTTAGTGGTCTTGAGGTTTTTCGTACTGTTAGTGACGTCACCGCTATCGAATCTGATGATATTTTCCGCATGAGAGATGCTGATGGTACTTATAATGACATTACCGGATTAGCATTGAAGGCAGATATTATAGCAGGAGCAGACCCTATAGGATCTATAAGATTTACAACTGTGAGTTGATCTTTTGGGGTCGGATACACCCTTGTTAGTACCACAACACTTTCTGGAACAGACGCATTCACTGCTAAAACATCTATGGGCACAGCTCGATATGGATCTTACGCATGAGTTATTGGCTCGAAAATGTATGTCGTTGGCGGAGACAATGCAGTATCAGGCTCATTCCAAACCAATGAAGAGTATGATTTCATATTATGAACATGGTCTACAAAAGCATCTATCACTGCATGAAGGTCGAGAGCATATCATGGTGTTGTATGATGAAAGTTTTATGTCATAGGTTGACTGTCTGATATTTCTACATGAACAAGTTATCAGTCGAGTACATTTGAATATGATCCCGTAGCAAATACATGGGCGACAAAGAGTTCAATGGCATCCGCAAGATGAGACGGAGCATCAGGAGTATATAATGGGCGCATTTATATTGTATGAGGTGTAGATAATGCGTGAACAGCACTATCTAGTGTTCAGTATTTTGATACTGTTTCAAATACATTTACAACATGACTTGCAACACTCCCAAGTGCTCGAAAGACAACATACAACCATGGGGTATCTATATGAAATAAGTTATACGTTGCAGGCTGACAAGATAGCGGATGAGCTACACAAACTAGTACATACGAATATGATTTTCCATGAAATACATGGGCGACAAAAGCAGTTCTTCCATGAGCAGTGCATACATGACACTTCGAAGCGTGTACAGTTGACTGAGAGATTCGTGTAATTTCTATCTCATGATTTAACTGAAGTAACAATACCGCCGCTGTATACGAATATTCCCCGATAGCAAATACATGGACATCAAGAAGTGCGTCAGCACCGCAAAGAAGATGATGAGCTGTATGAGCGTACTGAAATGAGATATATTATGCAGGATGATATGTGGCAGCAATATCCGCACTTTTCGATAAATATACACCTCTCAAAAATAAATACGAGTATGAACGTATCTCATAACTATTTTTTCTATGTCTAAAAAATCACCATACACCATCCACGAGTTCTCCGAGCTCTACAACGGACATGAAGTTCCAAATCCTACAGGAGATGAAAAAGCTGTCTACTATATATTCATGATAGGAGATAAGATCTATCTCCAGACTCATAAGCCAGACGTAGACGGATTTATCCCAGTATATCGCGAAGATGTTGATGTTATCGAGGCTCACATTGCTCAGGTCGTAGCAGAAAATTCCTTGTTTCATCAAGAGTAGCCAATCCGATACACTTTTTTACATATAAATTATGAAAATATCCACTCTCCAGATAACAGAAAATCCATAATTATAATATGCCTACTTTCAAATCATCATTACTCGACGCAGCACATAAGACCCTTATTGATGAGGTTGATGCGACTACGACGTATATTGGTGATGTGGATATCTGATCAGTAACATCTGATGCTATATGGATGATCCGCAGACTCACTACTACTGGCAACGATCTCGCGGTAGAGTATGCTAACTGAACCCCGTACTTCGATAAAGTATGGGATGATCGGGCTTCTTACACTTATTCATAATGGCTACATTTACAATAACAGCATCTCAAAGAAAATATAACTTTCCAAAAGAAAGATATTTATCCATGGTAATATATAAAATTATAGATCGGAAG